>JAABUV010004303.1_pt1 | contig 17181 bp, 18 predicted proteins | sample 5559971 | NCBI WGS metagenome assembly JAABUV01 (sample SAMN10711881, study PRJNA513362) | rock metagenome | isolation source: Antarctica rocks | place: Antarctica: Victoria Land, Knobhead nord | collected 2015-12-19
GCGTCGACGAACTCCAACACGGCCGATACCACGAACACGCTCGCGTCCGTGATGCACGAGTTCAACCTCCAGGGCAACGCCGCGGCGAAGACGATGGACATCCTGCACCTTGCGAGCGCGCAGGGCAACACCACGCTTGAGCAGTTCACGACCGGGGGCAACAAAGCCATCGCCATGGCCGCTAACCTGGGCGTGCCCTTGAACCAGGTGACGGCCGCGCTCTCGGCGATGACGCGCCACGGCAGTATCGAGAACGCCTCGACGACGATCGTGGGCGCCCTCTCCAAGATCGTGAACCCGGCGAAGGCGGCTCAGAAGGAATTGGCGAGCCTGACGCTCTCGACGGGCATTGACCTGCTTGGCGATTTCACGCCGGCGGGCCTCAAAGCTAAGGGCCTGACAGGCATCCTGGCCGACCTCAAGGCGGCGACGAACGGCAACGCGCAGGAGATCTTCAAGCTCATCCCCGCGCTCCGGGGCGGTCAGGCGGCCATGATCCTGACCGGCAACGGCGCGAAGGACTACAGCGGTATCCTGGCCAGCCTGGGCGGCGTCACGGACAAGAGCGGGATCACGGCGAAGGCGTACGCGGCGACGCAGAAAACGGCCAGCTTTCAGTTCGGCGAGCTGCGCAACAAGGTCCAGATCCTGGCGATCACGCTTGGCACGCAGCTATTGCCGTATGCCGCGGCCGCCGCGTCGTGGCTGGGCGCGCATCTGCCGCAGGCCGTGGCCCTGTTGACCCCACGACTGACCACGTTGATCACGGGCGCCGTGGGCGTCGGGCGGGCCTTTGTCGCCGCCGTGGGCGCCATGGTCCGCGTCGCGTCCGGTCTGCGTGGGCTGATCGCGCCGCTGCTCGGTGTGAGCACGCACCTGGGGACGACACGCCAGGGCACGGCCCAACTGGGCGCGGGCCTGGCGCTCTTGATCCCGGCCCTGGTTGGGATCAAAGTGGGCATGCTGGCCTGGACCGTGGCGCAAAGCGCGTGGACCATCGCGCAGACGGCGGGAACCGTCGCGGTGACACTGTGGAAAAACGCGGTCGTGGTCGCCGGCGTCGCCGTCAAGGCGTACGCGGCCGTCAACGAGGCGCTCTCGCTGGCGATCCTGGCCGTGCGGCTCGGTCTCGTGCAGCAGACCGTCCAGCAGGTCCTCTCCGCGACCTGGACGGGTATTGTGCGCGTCGCGACGACGGCGTGGACGCTCTCGCTCGGCCTGCTGCGCGGCGCGATGCTCCTGACGACGGCCGGTGGGGCCAGCATGGTCCTGGGCATGATCGCGTTCAACACCTGGGGACTGCTCGTCAAAGGGGCCACTGCGCTCTGGACCGGCGCGCAGTGGCTCCTCAATGCGGCGCTATACGCCAACCCCATCGGCCTCGTCATCGCCGCCGTGGCCGCGCTCGTCGTCGGCGTTGTCTGGGCGTACAAAAACGTGACATGGTTCCACGACGCCGTAAACAAGGCGTGGTCGTTCCTCTCCTCGGTGTTCGCGCCGGGACTGGGGACCGTGGCGAGCGGGCTGAAGAACGTGCTGGGCAGCGCTTTGGACTGGGTGACAAACAAGGTGAAGGGCCTCATCGACTTCTTCGGCAACCTGCTGCACATGGTCTCCTCGATCCCCGGCGTCAAGGACGCCATCGGAGCCGCGTACAAAGCGGCCGGGGTCAGCCCAACTGCCACGCGGACAGGGGCGCATAAAGCGGCCACCCATTCCGCGCCGCACGGGTCTGCCGCACAACAGCGAGCCGGCGCCACGGGAGTTCCGTTCATCGGCCCATCGCGCGGTCTCGTCGCCGGGCGTCTTGGGGCCGCCTACAACCACGGTGGCGCACCCCAGGTGGGGCATGGTCACCACGGGCTGACGGCGGTGCAACAGCACGCCTGGGATGTGCTCCACCCTCCGGGTAAGCCCAAGAAAGGCATCGTCGGCGGGCACAACTACAACACCGACCTGACCACGGCGATGAACACCTACGGCGACGATATGAAGCTATACCGTCAGGGTCTCATCTCGCAGACGAAGATTCTGTCGGACATCGCCGCTATCGGCAAGACTGAGCACGCCGGCCGACTGACGGACACGACCGCGCGGCTACGCAACGACGTGAACACCACCAATAAGCTAACGACGCATCACGCCACCGTCGCGGCTGGGATCAAAGCCAGAGCCGCGCAAGCCAAGCAGCACCATCAGCAGGGCACTGACTTGGGTGCGCTCTACCAGCGCGACAACATGACCCTACAAACCGACATGAGGGACCGCAACTTCGCCGCCGCGCGCCAGGTGGTCGCCGCCATGACCTCCATCAAGGCGGCCATGGAGATCCAGCACGGGGTGAGCAAGAGCCATGCGGCACAGGACGCGCGGGCGTGGTCGGACAATCAACTCTCCAAGGTCCATAAGGCCGCGTCCGCGCCGGCCCGCGCCGATCTCTCCAGCCTGTCGGGCTGGGTGAAGCACTGGCGCGACCTGTTCATGGCCGATAAGAAGGCCGGTAACACGAGCGGTGAGTTCGCCGACCTCGCCAAGTTCAAGACGGCGGATCTAGCGTATCAAAAAGCGTTACGGCCGAAGAATGGCGCGCTGGCCGTAACCCTGGCAAACGACGACTGGAGCAAGCTGGGCGGCACGCTGTCCAACGGCCTGAAGAAGCTCACGGCTCACCCCATGGGCTCCGGCTTCCACCGCTCCGTCTACGGCTACACCAGCCGGCAGCAGGTCGGCCAGGGCGTGGGCCTGGGCGAGACGCTTGTCACCTTCGGCGGCCGCGTCGGCAAAGATCCGGCCCAGCAGATGATCGAGAAGCTGGACGCGCAGGTGCACCAGTTGACGCAGCAGAACGCGGCCCTCACGGCGCTGCTCTCCGTGGCCGAGGAGGGCGTGACCGCGACGATGCGCGTCGGTGATCTGCTCGCGCGGCCACCCCGGTCCACGCCCGGCGCCGGGATTGGCAACCCGCTGCGCGTGCAGGGCCTCGCCACGGCGGTCCGCTAATGACGGCCATCTATCCCGCTGATCGGGTTGTCCAGTTCGGGGGCCTGGCGCTGCCGTCGGTCGGCACGCCTCTGTCCGCGATCGGGCTGGAGCAGGCCGCGGATACAGCGCTGATCCCCTCGACGTCGTACCCGTTCGACGTCCGAGGAGGGCAGCCAGGCCCCCTCAAGGACTCATCGTTCTCGACGAGCGTGCTCTTAAAGGCCAGCGCTGGCCACGTCGGGCTCGCCGCCTACAGCGATGTCGAGAGTCGGTTCGCTGCTATTCTCTCAGCGCTCCAGGGCACATACACCTACGCCGGCGGGCAGGTGAGCGGGCAGGTGGGTCAGCTCGTGGTCTTGCGCGCCGACGGCGTGAGCTACGCCGGGGCCTGGGCCAGGATCGCTAAGGTCGAACTCGCCCTGCTGCCTGGCCAGCACACCTACCACTACTTCGTGCCGTTGACCTGGACGCTCCTTAGCGACTTCGCTACATTAGGGAGCGCGCCCGTGCTGCCGGCGTCAACGCCGGCCTCCGTGGTCGTGCCGTTCGGGCGCATCGTGTCGCACGCCGGTACCGTGTTGGGCGGCGATGGGCTGCCGGTCAAGGCGATGACGTGGGAGTGGGCCGGTCAGTACAACACGCGGGCCGGCGACGGCCGCTACCCATTCGACCTGCGCGGTGTGTCGCCTGTCCCCCTAAAGACGCCGACGGCGACGTGGGAGACCAGCATCGACGCCGCACCTGGACTGTACGGCCGCGCGGCCTACAGCAGCGTCGAGGGCCAGCTGACCACGATCCTGTCGGGTCTTGCCGCGACGCCACAGGGCGCATTGGTGGTTAGGCGGGCCGACAACGCGGCGATGCTGCAGGCCACGGCGCGGCTCACCAAACCTGAGCTGGCCCTCAAACCAGGCGCGAACACGCACAGTGTCACGCTTCCGTTGACGTTTTCATTGTTGTCATCATTCGCCTAGAGGGGGAAAACGACATGGGCAAACTCGCGCAGATCGTCGTGCCAGCCGGGGGCCAGAACGCCATCGACATCCCGGCCACCATCGACCAGACCTACACCTACCTGCTCCTGATCCTTACCGGGCAGACCACGACGGCGGGTACGACGTGGGAAGAGGTCCACATCCAGTTCAACGGCGACACGGCCGCCAACTATGGAGACGTCTTCATCTACAATCCGGGCAGCGGCGCGGTCAGCGCGGGGCAGGACGTGGGCGCGGCCTTCGGCCGGCTGGGCTGGCTCGGCCAGGGCGGCGCGGCATCCTCGGGCATGATCGAGGCGACGATCCCGCGCTACGCCGATACCATGTTCAGGAAAATCTACCGGGCGACGACGTACGCGAGCGGCGCGCCGTCGCCGGCGGGCTCCAAAATCACCCTGGACGCCGGCGGCGACTGGAATAGCGCGGCGGCGATCACGTCGATCCACCTGACGGCGGGGCCGTCCGGCACGGCGCTCTTCGCGGCGGGCACGACGGCCACGCTGTACGGCGTGGCGTAGGCGATAACCTAGATGCCCAACCTGCTCCTGTTGCTCGTCCAGGCCAGCGCGCCGCCGCCCCCGCCGCCCGCGACGGTCAGTGTCGCCGCGGACAACGCCGCGCTGGTGTACTCGCCGTACAACTGGCTCGTCGGCGCGGGCGTGGCGCGCGCGATCAACCCCGGCGCGACGTGGCGCACGACCGTCACGGGCACGACCACCGTGGCGCTCACGTTCGACCTCTCAGCGCTGGTAGCGCCGTACCCCGTCGTGGCCGTGCGCCTGGACGGCGGCGCCTGGACGCGCTACACCGTCGCCGCGTCCGTGTCCGTCGCGACCGGTCTGTCCACGGCGGCGCACCTCGTCGAGGTGTCGTTCGCGGCGTCGCGCCAGGGTAGCCATCGCTGGACGCAGGCCGACCAACGCCTCGCCTGCACGGGCCTGACCATTGACGCGGGCGCGACCGTCACCGCGCCGGCACGGCGACCAGGAAGCGTGCTTGTCTATGGTGACAGCATCAGCGAGGGCGTGCGCGCCCTGGGCAGCGCCAGCGGCGACCTGATCGACAACGACGCCACGGCCGACTACGTGGCCTACCTCGCGGCCGGCCTGAACGCCGAGGTGGGCGTCGTTGCCTTCGGCGGCAGTGGCATGGACGTGACCAATAGCGACGGCGTGCCCCCCCTGGCGCAGAGCTACAACTATCTGTGGGGCGGGCAAGCGCGCGCCTTCACGCCCCCGCCGACGACCGTCATCTACCTGGAGGGCCAGAACGATGCCGACGGCGATACGGCGGTCACAACCGGCCTGCGTACGGTTATCACGGCCCTCCTGACAAGCGCGCCGTCCAGCGTGCATGTCGTGCTGGCGCCGCTCTCCGGCCGGAACCACGCGACGACGCAAGCCGCCGTCGCGGGCGGAGGCTACACGGCGGCGCAGGCGCGCTGGATTGATACCACGGCCTGGATCAACAACACGACGGACACGACCGATGGTCTCCACCCCACGGCGACCGCGCACCGGACCAGGATCGCGCCGGATGTCATCCAAGCCGTCACCGCGTCGCCGGCCTACCTAACCGTCGCCCCGGCGTCACTCGCGTTCCCCGCCACGCGCCTGCCCGGCACGGCCACGCTGACCCTGACGCTGACCAACACCGGCGGTGAGCCGCTGACCTACTCCACCACTTTCTCTGGTCTGGCTGCCTCCGACTACGCCGTGGCCGTGGGACAGAGCGGGACGATCGCGGCCGGCGCGTCGGCATCGCTCACCATCGCTTTTACGCCCACGCAGGCGGACGCGCGGCCGGCCACGCTCATTATCTCCGACAACGCGAGCGACGGCCCCACGACAGCCATCCTCCTAACCGGCACAGGTCAGCTCCCCGTCGGGACGTTCCAACCCTACGCGCGCCTGATCGACATCCGCTCCGGCGCCGTCGTCGCCACCACAACGCATGTGGCCGGTTTCAGTCGCACGCTCACGCTGGACGCGCCGCTCACCGGCACACTCTCCGTGCCCGCCTCCGACCCCGGCGCGGCGACCGCCACGGCGGGCACGAGCTTCGGCCAGGCGGCATTGCAGGCGGCCGGCACCGACGACGGCACGGCCCCGGTCCCCACAATCGTCGAGGTCGGCGTCTCCGGCCCCAGCGGCGTCATCGCTGTCAGATTGCGCGTCACCACCGTCACCCGTTCGTACAAGGATGGCGCGCCCCTGATCGATATCACCGGAGAAGGCCCCTTGGCGGGCTACGCGGGCGTCGTCATCGCCCACGCCTACTACCCCGGCTGCCAACTCGCCGACGTGCTGGGGGCCACGCCCGGCACGATTGTCCCCGTCGCCCCCGGCACGGCCGGCTTCCTCTCGCCGAACGGCGCGATCCCCTACCTCGGCGGCCTGTTCAGCCGCGCGCCCGGCCTGCCGGGGTGGGCGGGCAAGGGGCTGCTGGCCGTCACGCCGTCCGTCGATAGCTCCATCGCGGGGATCTCGACCAACCTGGAGACACGCGGGGACACGACACTCCGGGCACTGGAGGCAGCGACCAAGCGCATGGCGGGCGACTACATCGCGGGGGACGCCTACCCCATCGGCTACCGTGGCCACTACTACGAGGAAGCGGCCGGGCTCTCCGCGGCCGGTAACAGTGTCGTCGTCGGGACCATCGGCGGCTCCCCCGCGGCCGGCTTCACGCTCGACGGTAACGGCTCCGGCCCGGTCGACGAAACCGTGATGGCGCGCATCGTCGAGGCCAGTATCGAGACCAACAACGCTGACACGTACGGCCAGGTCCTGTTCACCGGCGGCAAGAGCAACGCTGGCCTACCCGACGGCGCGACGATCACCGGCCTGGGATTGCTCAACCCCATCGGCAGCGGAGATAGGACCGACTACACGACCTGCCTGCCCATTATCAGCTACCAGACGGAGGATAAGACCGGCGGCGTGGCGTTCTTTAACAACGACGGGGTGCTCCGGCCGCTGCTCACGGGCGCCGGGCCGGTCTATTCGTTGTACGTGGACACGGCCGGCGCCACGATCTACATCGGGACCGCCGACGGCGTGCTCTCCCGGAGCAGCGATGTGCGGGCGGTGCATGCCTGGACGCCGGTGGGGACACTGCACGCACGGGTGGTGCGCTTGGCCGTGCAGCGCGACAACGCCGACGGCGTGCACCTGTTCGCGCAGGCCGAGCCCAAAGATCTCAACCTGCACGGGATCTATAGCTACATCGCCGGTGCACCCGGACTGACGGGTGGCGGCTACGATGGCTGGGCCCCCGCCGTCGTCGGCGCGCACGTCGAGTCGTTTGTGATGACGGACTACCGGACTGCCTGGGTGTTGCTGGACAACGACCAGGGCCGCGTGCATCAGGTGGGCCTCGGCGGCGGCTCCTCCACGCCCATGACGCCCTACGCCCTCCCATCCGGCGTGCGGGCCTTCGCGCTGGACCGTGTTATCACCGCCGGCGACGCTAACCACCCGCCGCAGGACTCGGTGTGGGCGATGAGCAAGGGCGATAGCCAGAGCGCCTACATGCTGGTGCGCACCGGCACGACGTGGGGGCCGTTCGCGCCGGCCGACGCCGACGGCTCGCTCGCCGGCGCGGCCGGGGGGACGGAACCGACGATCAATGGCGCGACGGGGTTGGGCGTCACGATCAGCGGTCAGTATACCGCTGTCTTTGTCTCGACCAGCCAGGGCCTCTACTGGAGCGCCACGCTTGACGGCAAGGGCTGGAAGAGCGCGTGCGGACTCAATGGACTGGCGGGCGTGTCCATCGCGGGCGTCGCGGCCGGCCAGTACCAGGCGCTGCAGGGGGCGCTTGAAACGCGGTTCTTCGCCTACAACCCCAAGCAATTCTTTTACAGTTCGTCCGACGCGCGTTATTGGCGCGATCTGACCAAAGAGGAGGTGTCGCTCGGTGTGTGGTTCGCGGACCTGGCGCGCCGGGCGAGCGGGGATCTACCCAGTAACGCCGTGATCACGATTGGCCCGATGGCATCGTCGCCCATCGGCAACCCGGCCAATACGCACATCCAGGCCACCGGGGCAAACCAGGACCTGCCTGCTACCTGGTATTGGCAGCGGCGATTGGACGATTGCAACGACTGGGAAGTCAGACTGGTCAACCCGGACGCCTCGACCGACGCCGCCCTGGCGTCCGGCCTCTCCGACCTGCAAACCAATACCGCCGTCACGCCGCTGCGCGCCTCCGGTGATGTCGCCCGCGTGGCCCGCCGGTGGCTCTCTGAGAACAGCGTCCCCGCGCGGACGCTCAAGGTCCGCTGTCCCCTGACGCGCCAGGAGAGCGCGCTGTGGGCCGTGCGGCCGGGCATGCTCCTGCCGGTCAACCTGCAGGATCAGATCAATCAGCTATCAGCCGATGGCCTCTCCATCGTCGGCACACAGGTCGTGCACATGGTCAACGCGCTGTGGTGGGTGATCGACGTAACCATCACGCTCGACGAGAGTGGGGGGAGTTTGGCCTACGCCGACCTGACCTTGAGCACCGTCCTGCGCAAGGACAAGACGACGCCGGCAGACCTGGCGGCCGGGCTCGCGGACGCCATTAAATCGTTGAACTCATTCGGCGCGAAAGGGTAGGCGTATGCCAACAAATGTGATCCAAACGTTTGCCCTGTCGGGCCATATCATCGAAGACACCGGCAACCTGGTGCGCGTGGGGCCGGAGAGCGCCGCCCAGTTCCTGCGCGTGCGCGACGCCACCGTGACCTACCAGGTCACCACCGGCGGCCCCACCTACACCGACACCGTGCCGGGCCTACAAGCGGCGGTCGTCTACGGCTCAACGCCGCCCGTGACGACGGTAAACGCGGGCCTGGCGCGCTACGTCACGTTCATCACGCCGGCCTACGGCGGTGTGGCGCCGTTGCAGGTGGCGACCGAGGGTTATTACAACTTCATCGCGCAGCAAGGCTACGTGATCCCGCTGGACATCTGCTATCTGCATCACTGGAATTACTACCAGAACACAGGCGGGGTCGTCTTGCCCCCGCCCGGCGGCTCATTCGGCGGCAGCGGCTACGTGGGCGCGCGTGACACACACTCATTCCTGGGAGGAGGAACCGTGAGCGGACTCAGTTACTATTTCGGCGGCAACAACGCCGACAGCACGCCGGCGTGGGGCCTTTTTTTCAAGGCGCCCGCGCTCCCCTCGTCGGACGTCGTACTCATGGATTTCAACTTTGGCCCGGCCGGCTACGCGCGCGCTATCCTCTCAGCGACCGGGCTGGTGCGCGTGCAGGCGGCCGTCGCGGCATTTTCCATGAGCGCGGATCTGGATATCACCGCCAATACGCCCATCCCCCTCAATCAGTGGCTCTGGCTGTCCGCGCACACCGGCCACAACTACAACCATCCTGGGTACGTACGCGGCGCGCTCACGGGCAACGGGCGGCTGCTAGCGGACCAATCAGCCAGCGTTCCCGCCCCGAGTGATACGCAGGGAACGGTGGGCTACACCGCGGAGCTTGGCGTCGGCGTGTCGCTCTCGGGGACGGCAGCCAACTTTCCCACCAGCGCGGGCTGGCTCATCTCCAAGCCTGTGTTCATACAAGCAGGGACGGCCAACGGCAACAACGGCGCGGTGCCCGGTGTCCTCGGTCTACCCGCGTCCGATTGGGCCGCGTCCCAGGTCACCGCGGCATGGAATTGTCGTGATGGAATCGGGGCGCAGCCGTCCCTGGCCGACGTCTCGGGCAATAACCACGCCCTCCTGGCGGGACCGGCCGGATTGACTATCTACACCGAGGGGCCGTTCCCGTAGCGCCTGTCGCCGCCGATGAGGGCGCCCGGCCCCTTGCCCGCGCTCCTGTCCTGACCGATCATGGCCTGGTCATCAGCGCGCCTCACGCCCCTGTCCCCTGGCAGGCGTGAGCGCGGCCCCGCGCAGGAAGGATCGCTTTCCCCTCATGGCTCATCTCTATGTCACCATCGCCGTGTACGGCTTCATTTACGGCATCATCACGCGCCTGAGCGGGTTGCACCATCAGCACGGCCCGGCCGTGATCAGCTTCTACACGTTTACCTCGATCAGCGTGTACATCCTGGCCTGGTCCCACGTCGCCGGGAACGACCCCTATGCCCGCGTGTGGGTCCATGACGCGCCCCTGGGGGTCGTCACGGCGGCCGTCCTGGGCGTCTTCATGTGGCTCGGCAAGACGGCGACCCGCGTCACGCTCTATGGGTGGGCGCATCGGCACAGCGCCGGCTCGCTGCGCCTCGAACTCGACCTTGGCCCGGAGCGCGCCCGCCGCGCCGCCGCGCGCGCCCGCTGCACCCACGGCGACCACAACGGGCGCGCGCGGCCGGGGGTGGACTAACCATGCACGTCCCCCTCACGATCACGAACCCGTCCAGTGCGCTGGCCACCATTGGCGCGGTCGCCGGAACCGCCACGGCCGTCATCGGCCTTATCTCCACGATTATCGTCAACCAACGCAAGACGGCCACGAAACTGGACGCGATCCACGTCCTGGTCAACGGCAACCTCTCTCAGGTCAAGGACGAACTGAAAGCGGCGCTGACGAGGATCGAGGCCCTGCAGGGCAACATGGAGGGCGTGCACGAGACCACCGATGCACGCCACAACGTCACGGACGCCCAGGCGCACGCGTCGGTCGAGATGGTCCATGCCCGCACGGATAGCCCGCGGGATACGCTGGACACGCGAGACACGCAGACACCCGGTTGACGGCAGACACAGACGCCTGAGAACGGACTGAGAACGGCATGAAAAGGAACGCGACGATGACACCACCACCCGCGCCCGCGGCGCCCACGCCCGCGTCCACGCCTGGTACAGCCGAGACAGGCCGTGAGCTGACGATGGACAGTGTCCGCGCCACGGGTGATATCGTCCGGGCCCAGGGCGACACCGCGCGCTCGATCTACGACGCGGAGCGCATGCAGGGGGACTCAGAGCGCGCGCGCCTGGACGCCCTGCGCGCCAGCACCGACGCCCTGCGCCTGGACGCGGACAGCACCCGCGACAAGGCCAGTACGCTGCGCATGGCCGAGATGGACCGCTCCATTAGCGCTCTAATGGGCCTGGTGGACCGGTTGGAACACGGGCGACGCCTGCTGGTGTACCGCCTGCTGGCCATCGTGTTCGTGGTCATCCTGATCGCGCATGGCATAGCGATCCTGTACAGCGCCACGGCTGCCAATTACAGTTCCGAGGTGATTTACGGGGCGTTTCTCATCCTGATCGCGTTTGGCTACGCGCTCGAATACTACGCGCCGCAACCGCGGCTCCGTCGCCACCACCCGGATCGGAATCAGGATCAGGAGGGGACCGCCGCGTCCATCCCCCCACCGCCCGATGGCCCGCGCGTCCCCTGATAAACAAAGACAGTAGGTTCCCAGGAGTATCCTCATGAATCCGACCGCGCTCACCCTCACCCTCGCCCCCTCCGCCCAGGCCAGTCTCCACGTCCTAACGGTCATCCTCGTCACACTGCTCAACAACCTCGGCCCGCTGCTGCTGGCCGGCCTGGTCGCCTACGCGCTCAGGGCACTCCACGCGGCCATCCCCGTTCTCGTGGCGTTCACCGATCGCACGCTCGGGCTGCACCTCTCGGCGGCGCGCGAGGCGGACCTGGCGGCGTCCGTGGATCGCGCCGTCTACGCCGTGCAGGGGCGCGTCAGCCTCCCCGCCGACCGCCGCGATGCCGTCATACAAGACATCGCTGGCCGCTTCCCCGGCGTTGACCAGGCGCACCTTGGGACCCTTATCGACGCGTCTATCGCGGAGGCCAAGTTGCAACACGGCCCCGAGGCGTGGCGCGGCCTCGCCCCGGCCACCCCCACCACGGCCGGCCCGGACGATGTGTCCGTGCTCATACGCGACGCCTTCGCCGCCGGCCAGCAGGCGGTCCTGTCCGGTTTCGACGCCTTACGCGCCCAGGCGGCGATCGCGCCATCCGCGCCGCCCGTCGCCCCATTGCCGCCGACTGACGGGGCGACCACGAGCGATACGGCGGCGGTCTCGATTAGTGGGACATTGCACACACCGGAGGACGGCCCCGTCCATCTGCAAGGCGTTATAACCCCCGCGGGCGTCGCTCAGGCGACCGCCTAAGGAGCACTCATGCCCATAACCGATTACGCGCCGGCGACATGGCGACCCAGCCCCAACAGGTGGGAGGGGAGGCAAGGACACCGCATCACGGGGATCGTCCTCCATGCGACCGCAGGCCTAGAGCCCGGCCCGGTGGAGTGGTTCCAAAGCCCGGCCTCGCAGGTGAGCGCGCACTACATCGTCAACCGCGACGGGTCCGTCTACCAATGCGTGAGGGAGTCTGATAGCGCCTGGCACGCCGGCGAGATGACGCCGACGAGTCGGTTCTACGGCCACGGCAACAAAAATCTGGACACCATTGGCATCGAACATGAGCGGGACGCGTCCAACACCTCACCCCTGACGCCGGCCCAGCTCGCCGCGAGCCTGGCGCTGGTGCGTTCCATCGTGCGCCGGCATGGCCCGCTGGAGATCATCACGCACGACGAGATCGACGTTGGCCGCGTCTGCCCCGGAGACGGCTTCCCCATCGCCGTGTTCCGCGATGCCGTCGGCGTCCCGAAGGAGACACACCCCGTGAAAAACTTCCCCGCACTTTACGCGCAGCGCGACCCGCGCTGGGCGAGCCAGCGCCTCGGCACGGCCGACGGCATCACCCTGGGCCAGTACGGCTGCTACGTGACAAGCATGGCCATGCTCGCGTGCTACTACGGCCACACGATCACGCCGGCCGCGCTCGACGACCTGTACACGGCGCGCGGGATCTATGTGGACGGCGACATGATGCCCGACGACGCCTTGCATCGCGCCTTCCCCGACCTCACGCTCGTCGCCGTCCACGATTATAGCAACGGCCCGGCGGACCTGGGCTTGTTGCGCTCCATCGCCGCCGACCCAACCCTGATGGCGGTGATCGGCCTCGACTTCGACCACAACCCGAGCGACGGGGTACAGACGCACTTCTCGCCGCTCGCGAGCTGCGATGGAGTCCACGTCCAACTCGCGGATACCTGGTACGGCGGCATCATTGCCGATATGACGGTCAACTATGGCTCTGACCCCGCGACCACGATCCAGAAAGTGGTGGTCTATCGGGGACCGGCGCCGGCAACCCCGACGGCCCCCGCGACGCCGGCGACAACGGCGCCGATCCATTACCGCGTGCTCTATGATGGGGCGCTGCACAGTGGCCCCTCGCTCACGGCGCCGACGACATACAAGATCAAGCAGGGTTGGCGGCTCACCGCCGTCGACGGCGATAGCGCACCCTGGGTCAGTGTCACGACGGATAACGGACAATGGGGATGGACCACGCGCCAGGAGCTTACCCGCATCCCGTAACGCTCATCCCGCACGCACAGAAGCGCCCCTCACCGGTGGTACATGGTGAGGGGCGCTTTCGCGGGCTGATGAATGGGTAACGGGCTGCTACGCAGGCGAGGATCTCCCCAGTCCCGCCACGTCGAAGCCTTTCTCGACGCCGCCCTTATCGAGGTAGGCGTCGGGCGTGCCGTCGTCCTCATTGTCGGCAAGGACCGCCGTCGTGCCGGGCTGGCGCTGCAAGGCTTGCTGCTCCTGCCACTCGACATCCGACATCCCGCCCGGCCGTGTCAAGGGGACGCTCGGCGAGCGCTCCCGCATCGTATTTTTGGTGATACCGGCCTGGTCTGGCGTGCCGGCCGTGATCTGGTCTCCCTTGTCGATGTGGTCCATGTCCGAACCTCCCGTACCGTGGTCTGACCCGCCTGCCCGCAAAGCGTGGGCAGCTTGGAACCAGTGTGCCACGAATACGGTGCGGCGTCAAGCACTTGTGCGACGAAAAGAAGCTGATCGCTTCATACGTGAGGCTCGTCGCGCCACCCGGCCGCATCCTGTGTCACCAACTCCTGTCCCATCTGATAGGCGCGATTGAGGAGGTCGATGGCCGCGCGCGCGAACGCGGCCGGATCGCCGACCTCAGCGGAGATGTGCATCCCGTGGTCGGTGCACAGCGCGATGAGCGCATGGAGGAGTTCTCCCGTGTCGTGATCGTCGAGGGTCTCATAGGTGTTCATAGTCCGCGTCCTCCTCTACTCTCCATCATCCGGCGCGCCGGCCTCACCACAGGCCTGACACCACACGTTACCCGTCGCCCACTCGACCGGGATCTCGACCAGGCCGCCACAGCCCGCGCATGTCTCTACAGCCCTCATGCTACGCCACCAGCGCCAGGTGACGCGCGCGATCATCCCCGCGCACGTCGCCCGCCTCCTCGGGGCCGTCGTACGTGCCGCGTGCCGGCTCGCCGCGTGCCATGATCCGCCGGTCGTGTGCGACAACCGACGCCGGGGCCGGTCCCGCCGCTTGGCAGATCGCGCGCTGGAGCGCGGCGTAGGTGCACCCGACCGCGGTCTCGACGGCCGCCAGGTAGGCCGTGCGGTCGTCCGTGGTCTCCATCGGCCGCGTCGCCGCCAGCCGCGCCGCCGTGGCGACCCACAATGCCTTGCGTGCCGCGATCTCCTCGGGGGTCCATGCCGTCTGTGTTGCTGTCATCGCCGGGGTCTGTGTCTGTGTTACCATGATCGTGCTCCTTTAGGGGGGTGGCCGGCGCGTTCGCTTTTGCGGGGGAGCGCGCCGGTCTTTGTGGTCGTTAGCGTCTAATCGTCGTAGTAGTGAGTGGTATCGCCGTCGCGCATAAAGTCGATGCTGTCAGGGCGGCGCTCGCCAGCCTCTTGCATCATTTCTTGCGCTAGCGCGTCGTCGCAGTCTGGACACATAAAGCAGTAGTTGCCATTCATCGTAGGGATGCGCCGCAGATCGCCTAATGGCACGATCTGGTGACATGACTCGCAGGCGCTTACTGTTTTCACCGTCCTATCCTCCCCTAACCCTCTACGCCGCGACTGGGAACGCCCCGGCCGCCTCCATCCGTTGCCGCGCCGCCAGCCGTAGCCGGTGATGCAGCTCCCAGGTTTTCACCGCACGGACGATGTGCTTGCACGGCTTGCGCGCCGGGCAGCTGCACTTTTCCAAGATCGCGTCCGTGCGGTAGGACGTGCCCGGCCGGCTCTCGCTCTCCATGACGTAGATCCCGTAGACCGGGCTCATCGTGATCCGGGGCCGGTAGGCCGCTTTCGTTGTCTTCGCCTGTCTCGCCATCGTCGTGCCCTCCATCTCGTTTTCTATCACCTGCCCTAATTATAGAGTAATTATTAATTACTCGCAATAGGCGAGGAACGGATAAAGGTCATGGTATGCTAAAGACAAATGGAGTAATTAGGAGTAGCTATGACTAACGAGGAATCGCGACCGAAGCGAGGGCGGCCAGTGACGGGGAGAGGTAAGCCAATGATGCTCCGGCTTGATCCTGACCTGGAGGCGCGCATCGAAGTTGCCGCACGCCAGCGTGCGCTCGCGCCCTCGACGTTCGCGCGTCTACTCGTTAAAGAAGGACTCGACCGCCTCGATCAGCAGGAGCCATCGTCATGACGCGCTACGCCGAACGCACGTCGGTCAGCCCCGACCGGAGCGAGGCCGAGATCCGCGGCCTGGCCAAGTGCTACAACGTGGCCGGCTTCGTGACCGGCTGGTACGGCCCGACGCACCGCGTCGAGTTCGAACTGTCCGGCCGGCGGCTCCGCTTCACGCTGACAATCCCGCCGCAGGACACGCGTACGACCAAAGTGGCGTACGATCAGGACGTTCGCCGGCGCTGGCGACTGCTTGTGCTCAAGATCAAAGCGACCTTCGAAGCGGTGCTGGAGGACGGGGAGAGCGTCGAGGAGGCCGCGCTCGGGCATATTGTGTTACCAAACAATCAGACGGTGGGGGAGTGGTCCGGGCCGCAGATCGACGAGGCGTACCGCACCAAGCGCATGCCGCCGCTGCTTCCCGGCGCCGAGACCATGCCGGTGATCGCGCTGCCAGGGCCGAAGGAGCCACGATGAGGGCTGCTGACAAGGCCACGCGGCCCCCGCGCATCGACCGTGACGACCGCGAGATGATCGCACCGAATGGTGCAACGTACTGGCGCTTAACAACTTATAAGAGCTTAGAGCTTGAGGTGATGACACTCTGGCGGGCACGTACGACGCCCCCATGCGCCTACTCCGTGGTTGAAGAGTCTTGGTCATTAATAGCTAACGCGCTCTACCGCAAGGACTACGACCCCATGCGCGTCACGCGCGGCGGCCTGGCCGAGGCGCACGAGGCCGTGTGCGCCCGCGTCGAACGGGGAGAACTGCCATGACGACGCACAAAGCGCGGCCCCTGTGTGACCCACACCCCCTCACACCGCGCATGGTCGTGGTACTGGACCTGCTGTGCGCGGGCCTGACCAACAAAGAGATCGCGGCGCGTCTGTATCTCGCCGAGCTAACAATCCACGACATCCTCCGTCAGTGCTATCAACGGTTGGGCGTCGAAAAACGGGTTCCGGCGGCGGTGGCCTGGACGCAACGGCGCGCTGAGTACATGGCGGCTGCCGAGGCCATGCATGCCTATGAGTGCGGCAGGGCACGCCGCCTGCTCGACATCCTGGCGGGGGCGTCATCCAATGGATGACACGCGTGTGCCCGATCGTCGCTTTTTCGCGCATCGGGGCTTTTCTGACAATAGCCCGGCCACTGTCTCACAACCTGAGACGAGCCTGACCTGCACCGACTGCGGTGGCCCGCTCGAGCCCGGCCGCTCCTACCGCTGTCTGGCCTGTGCCAGCGCGTTGTGGATCGCGCTGGAGGAGCGGTACGGCGTGGAGTGGGCGGCGCGGCATCGGAGCCGAGGGTGAGTCGTTAACCGGCGCGCCCGCACAGTTTGTGTCGTCACACGCACATAAATACACACAACACAAGCCGGCGCGAGGTCGTGGCCCCGCACGTCCGCTGACGCCGGCCGGCAGGGGGGCGTCAGGACAGTGCCCCAGTGGAGGTCTCGGCACCGGGAGTGTCGGCCTGTAGCGCTCCTTAGGCCGTGTCCGCTGACACGCCGCGCGCCAGCCCGAGCAGTCCCCGGATCTGTTGCGCGTTGATGATCGCGTAGGCTCCTAAGGTGGCGTCTACGTAATTGTTGTTCATCAGCACATGCACTTCTTCGACCTGGCCGGCGACCTCCTCGATCTTGGGCGTCCACTCGGCTAGCTCGTCCTGGCTGTACAGGTAGTTGAAGCGCTCGCGGCTCGACTGCG
>JAABUV010004304.1_pt1 | contig 17175 bp, 19 predicted proteins | sample 5559971 | NCBI WGS metagenome assembly JAABUV01 (sample SAMN10711881, study PRJNA513362) | rock metagenome | isolation source: Antarctica rocks | place: Antarctica: Victoria Land, Knobhead nord | collected 2015-12-19
GACTGCCGCCCGGAACCGGGCGTTGGATCGGATTCGGCGCAGTGCGCTGGAACGGGCGCGGGTCCGTGCGCTGGCCACGCGGGTCGACCAGCCTGGTCCGCCCCCGGGCCTCGGGGGCGCGGGAGGCGAGGAGCTGGCGCTGCTGTTCACCTGCTGCCATCCTGCGCTCGCGGTCCAGGCGCAGGTGGCCCTGACCCTGCGAGCGTGCACCGGATTGACGACCGCCGAGATCGCCCGGGCCTTCCTGGTGCCCGAGGCGACGATGGCTCAGCGGCTGGTCCGGGCGAAACGGAAGATCAGACACGCACCGATCCCGTTCCGGGTGCCCGGGGCCGACCAGATCCCGGCGCGGACCGCGGCGGTCCTCGCGGTGGTCCATCTGCTGTTCACCGAGGGCCACAGCGCCACCGCGGGCCTGGACCCGATCCGCACCGACCTGTGCGACCGGGCCCTGGACCTGGCCCGTCGGCTGTACCGGCTGCTCCCCACCGATCCCGAGGTGGCCGGTCTTCTGGTCCTGCTCGAGCTGACCGATGCCCGGCGGGCCGCCCGCCTCGACGACGCCGGGGACCTCGTCCCGCTCAGCGCCCAGGACCGCCGCCGCTGGGACAGCGACCGGATCAGTCACGCTGTCGCCGTCCTCGAGGATGTGCTGGCGCGGCGGACGCCTGGCCCCTACCAGGTGCAGGCCGCGATCGCGGCGCTGCACGCGACCGCCCCGACCGCTGCCGACACCGACTGGAGACAGATCGCCGCTCTCTACACCCACCTGCCGCCGACGCCGGCGGTGGAGCTCAACCGCGCGGTCGCCCTCGCCCGCGCCGGCGAACCCGATGCCGCACTGACCCTGGTCGCCGACCTGACCACGACACCCCTGGGTACCGGCCACCTGCTGCCCGCCACCCGCGCGGACCTCCTGCTACGGGCCGGCCGGACCGTAGCAGGCGGAAATGGAATACCACCTCGCCGCCGAACGGGCCCCGACACCGGCGGTGCGCCGGTTCCTTGCCGCCAGGGCCGACAGCTGCCGGTGACCACGCGCCCGAACCGCTCAACGACGGGGCCCGACCACTGCGCGCGGCGACGGGGTGGGGACGCTGAGGGCCGGGTCCGCCCCGTCACCCACGAGGCCTGGCTCACCGGCGCCGCGGCCGTCGCCGGCGGCCAAAAGACCGGTCATGATGCATAAGCCACATTATCCACCAATGTTCGGGCGCTCCCCGGTGGTGGGATCGAGTCAACCAACGCCGCTACGACCGGCGGTGTCGTGTTCCGGTCAGCGGGTGTCGGGTGTCGGGTGGCGGGTTCGGGTCGGTGCCGGGGGTGACGGTGTCGGAGTCGCGGATGCGCCCGTCCGGCCGTGGATCCGGACCTCACCGCCGCCAGCGTGGTGAACGATCTGCCGGGCTCGAGCGGCCGCTTGGCACTGGGTGCGGGTGTGCGCTGAGGCCTGGTCGCTGCCCGGGCTCTTCATGTCCAACCCCCGGCGGTGTCGGGGACGACGTGCCGGTTGGTGCCCCTGGCCATTGCAACCTCGCGGCGGTGTCGGTCGTACGGCCGGCTCAGGCGTTCATCGCCGCGACCCGGGCATAGAACCGGGCCGGGTCCTCTGCCAGGCCGGCCTTGGCCGTCCGGCTCCAGTCGTCGAGGAGGACCTCGACCTCCCCGGCGGCCAGCCCGTCCAGGGCGGCCCGGACGACCTCAGCCGGGTCGAGCAGGGGGCCGGTGTAGCCGACCATCATGTCGGTGTCCGCGGCGCCGAGGTGGACCCCGAGGACCTGGGTGCCCTGGCCGGTGAGTTCGACACGGGTCCCCGCGGTGAGGCTCCACTCGGCTGCCTTGGCCGCCGAGTACGAGGTCACCCCGTCCCAGGAGAACCAGGACAGCGCGGAGAGCACGTTGAGGACGGCGCCGCCACCGTTGCCGGCGAGCACGTCGGTGAACGCCCGGGTGACCGTCAACGTCCCGAAGAAGTTGGTGTCCATCTCCCGCCGGACCTCGCCGAGGTCGCCACGGATGAGGTTCTGGTAGGTGGACACGCCGGCGTTGTTGACCAGCAGGGTGACGTCACCGGCTGCGGCCGCCGCCCGCTCGATGCTGGCCGGGTCGAGCAGGTCCAGGGCAAGCACCTCGACACCGGGGGTCGTGACCGTCGTGGTGTCCCGGGCGGTCGCATACACCTTCGACGCACCCCGCTCGAGCAGCTGGCTGACGAACTGTCGACCGAGACCGCGGTTGGCCCCGGTGACCAGTGCGACCGAACCCTTGATCTCCATGCAAACTCCCTCTTCGGCGGTGGGTGACGTCGCCCGAGTGGACGGTCTGGTGTCGACGGTAGGAAGCTGACGCTGACGTGAGGGGAAGCTGTTGTGACGGAGGTCTCCATGCGGATCGGGGAGCTGGCCGCGCGGACCGGGGCGAGCGTCCGGTCCCTGCGCTACTACGAGGAACAGGGGCTGCTGCACGCCGAGCGGTCGTACAGCGGGCAGCGGAACTACGACGAGGGCGCGGTCGGCCGGGTGAACCTGCTGCGCCAGCTCTACGGAGCCGGTCTGAACAGCACCACCATCGCGGCACTGCTGCCATGCGTTGACGCGCCCTCGACGGGGTTGACCGAAGAGTCCATCGCCCTGATGGAACGTGAGCATGCCCGGCTCGGCAGGCAGATCGACGACCTGGTCACCACCCAGGCTCAGCTCGCCTACCTGGTGGACGCGGCTACAACCCACCACCACGACCAACTCGCCGCGGCCGGGCACCCGGGCGACACCACAGTCCGGTAGTGGTTCCCTGCCGCGCTGGGGGTGCCCCACAGGTGGTTTCCCCGGGCGCCCGGGTTGGCCAGAATCGTCGTCAGGTCAGCAGCACGACCTTGCTCAGGACTCGGTGCCCCTCGAGGCGGCGGTGCGCCTCGGCTACCCCGGTGAGGGGCATCGTTGTCACCTGCGGGTGCAAGTGGCCGTCGGCAAGCAGTGCCAACAGGCGCCGTAGGTCCACAGCGAACACCGCCGGCTGTTTCGCGGGTCCGCCGAAGAAGCCGACGACGCGGCGCCCCGGGATCACCCGGGCGCGGGCGAGCGCCCGGGACAGGTCGCGGGTGTTGGACCCGGTCATCCTGTAGACGACGACGGTCCCGCCCCCCCGGGTGCGCCGACAGGACCGCACGACCAACGGGCCGTCGACCGGGTCGAACGTGGCGTCCACGGGGCCGGCTGGGTCGTCCGTGCAGGGATCCGACTGCGGCGCCAGCAGCTGGACGGGTCACACCCGCCGGCGGAGAACCGTGAGGTATCTGCGGAACCCTGTGGTGGCCGGGGTCGTCGTCAGATCGGTCATCGGCTCGGCTCTCGGTGAAGGTCACCGGCCGCCGTACGCGCCGCGCCCGGGCCTGATCGGGCTCGAGGGGTGACCGCAACCTACCGAACACCCGCGCAGCGGACCCTTGATCTGGGCCGATTCACTTTGGGTTACCCGCTGTCTGGTGGGTAATCCCTATTCCACCAGCTGGTGGCCGGTGGCCGCGCACGTCCGTGAGTCGCTACGCCGCCGTGTCGTCCGCGCATGCCGGACCGGGACCTCACGGGCGGGCTGTTCAGTGGGCTTGGACGCACTGACCGCCGACCCACGTTGGTCGCGCAGGTCGCGGCTCGCGGAGCGATGTGAAGACCAGCGTTACTCACCCTCCCGGATGGCCAAGTCACGGCGGCGTGTCAGAATTCCAGGACTCCGCCTCCTGCACGAAAGCCAGGACCACCGCGGCGGCCACCGGGCGGACTGGGACAGCGGTGGCGGCCCACGTGTTGCGGCCGAGCCCGTCGCCGCCCGCGCGGACGGGTACCCAGACCACCCCTCGCGGGACGGTCGCGGCTGCGCTGCCCGGTACCAGGGCGATCCCTAGCCCGGCAGCCACCAGACCAAGGCGGGCCGGCCAGCTTCGCACCGAGAAGGCGATCTGCGGTTCGGCAAGACCGGGCCACGCACCGAACTCCGGTGAGCCGTCGTTGCTGGCGCCCACGACCCACTTCTGGGTGACCAGTTCCTCGGGCGACACCCACGCGCGTTCGGCGAAGGGATGGACGCCAGAGACAGCGACCCCGACGCCTGCAACACCCCGCACCTCGGTGAGGGACAGGCCGCCGAGGTCATAGGCCGGTAGTCCCCGGCCAGTCGCCAGAACGGCGACCTCGATGCGGCCTCGTCGGAGCGCGGTGAGCTGGGCGAGGGTGGACGATTCCAGCAGCTGCACTTGCACCCCGGGGTGGGCCGCGAGCAGGCGGACCAGCCCCCGGGGCACCAGGTGGGCCATCGCAGTGGGATAGGCGCCCACCACCACGCGCCCGGCCAGGCGATCCCGCATCCCGGCCAGCTCCTCGCTGGCCGCAGCGACCTCGTCGAGGACCCGACCCGCACGGCGTACCAGCGCGGCGCCGGCTGGGGTGGTTCGCACGCCGCGCGCCTGCCGCTCGAACAGTGCGCCTCCCGTGGCCTTCTCGCTGGCTGCGACCTGACGCGAGACCGCGGACTGGGTGTACCCCAGGCGCTCAGCGGCTGCACTGAACGAGCCGCTGCGAGCGACCTCGACCACCACGCGCAGTCCGGTCAGGGTCAGCTCTGGCACGAGGAAACGGTATGCGCCCTACGCATGTCTCGCGCAACTTCTTGTCGCTTGTCGCACAGCTCGAGCGGCGGGACGCTTGTCAGAGAGAGCACGGCAACCGTTACAACACCCACATCGAAAGGAACGCGATGGCCAACTACACCCGCGAGGAGCTCGTCGCTCGCATGACCCGCGCCGGAGAGCTCGAGGTCTCCGGCGATCACCCCGAGGAGGCAGCGTCCTACTTCGACACCGAGACCTTCGTCTTCCACGGCCCCGACAGCGTGGAAACCGACTACGCCGGCCTGAGCTCCTACTTCGCCTCGGTGCGCAGCGCTTTCGGGGAGCGGCGTATCCGACGCGGGATCGTCGTGGTCGAGGGAGACGTGATGGCCTGCCAGACGTGGATCGAGGGCACGTTCTTGCGGACCTTCACCCAGTCCCCGATCGGGGCGGTGGAACCCAACGGTGCCCGGGTCGTCATGGACCTGATCAACATCTTCCGGTTTGACGACCAAGGGCGACTGGTGGAGGAGTTCGTGCGCACTGACAACCGCAGCATTCTTCGCCAGCTGGGGGGGTAGCTCCTCCCAGCCGCGGCCAGCCGACGTGACGTTCCAGCCGAGGGCGCTGAGGCCCTCCGCGATCGCGTACCCGCTCCCGTTGGTGTCGCCTGCGACAAGTGCTGTCGTCATGACCTCGCCCTGCGTCCGCCGGCGTTGCGGTGGTGGGGTCACCCGAAGTTGGCCACCGGGATGGCGGCGCGCTACCCCGCGGCGACCTGAAATCTGCTGCACCGACCGACTGTCCATTTGTCCGAGTGACGGTGACAGCCTCGCGACGGTCACGTCGTCCGAGCGGGGTCGGCCGAGACCGCCTCGTGCGAGCGGTCCTGGATGTTCCCGCCCATCGCAGGGTGGAAAGGCCACTGCACCGCCGATTTGCAGGCACACGATAGCGGCTCAGTCCCGGTCGTACTCCTCAAGTACCCGCTCTCGAGTTACATGGTGAAGACGACGCGGCTGCGTTGATAGTCGGTGACCCAAGCCTTTCCCACCTGGGCTAGCGGTAGCTCCGTTGTCTCAATCCGCAGGTTGGCTGATCCGGCCAATTCCAGTGCATCCGTGGCGGCCTGCAGGATCTCCGGCACACGGACAGCTCCGATCCCGCTGCCCATCAGGACGAGCGAGCTCGATGCCAGCGCGCTGGTTGGAACGGTGGTTGACGGGCTCGCGGCGCTGCCCGCGATGACGTACCTGATCGCTTTGGCCGCCTTGTGGCCTCGGGCCAAGGCCGCCAGGACGATCTCGGTGGGCGGGCCGGAGAGGTAATCGAGGACGATGTCGATCTCGCCGTCACCGAAGTGTCCTACCAGCGCATCCTGCACAGCATCGGCATCGGCGGAGAGGTCGATGGTGTCATCGGCCCCCAGCTCGCGGAGCCTGGCTAGCGCGTCGGGGTTGCGTCCGGTTGCAATGACGTGCCCGGCGCCGAGGATCTTCGCGATCTGGACGGCTACCTGCCCCGTGGTGCCGGTCGCCCCGTTGATCAGGACACCTTCACCGCGCTGCAGAGCTGCACGTACACGCAGTGCGCCGATCGGGGACTGTCCTGGATTGATGATCGCCGCCGCGAGCACGTCGCTGACGTTGTCCGGTACCGGTAGACACAGCGCATTCCGCACGAGCGTCTTCTCGGCCATTCCACCGAAGGGTGGTTCTGGTAGCAGGAAACCTACCCGTCTACCGCTCTCGGTCCGGCCGACGCCGTCAATACCGGGTATTAGAGGAAACCCTCCCACCATCGAGTAGTGGCTGCCCGTCGCCCGGGCCCGCGTAGCGTTGGACAGCGCGGAGGCCGAGACGCGTACGACCGCGAAGCCGTCCCGTGACGCGGGCTCGTCAAGATCCCCGTAGACGGGCGTCTGATCGGGGCCGAGGACGATTGCAGCTTTCATGTGTTCTCCCTCTCCATTGCTATCTTATGGGCTTGCGTGCCTAACGGTGGCGGTACCGCGCGGGCGACTAAAGGTGGACTCGGATTGTCGTCGGTGCGCTTGCATCGGCCGCGTACGTATCGATGGGCTGATGTAACCGTGGCGGAACACTTCCAGGGGTCAGTCGGGTGTCATAGCTCGCCGGGTGCGGCGAAGCGGTAGAAGACCTTGCCGACCGGTCGGACGCCCATGAGCAGCCAGACTGCGTTCTCGAAGTCGCGGGCGCGGGAGAGGTCTCCGACTCGCACCGGGTCGTACCCGGCGTCGCGGATGAGCTGCTCAGTGACCTCGCATGCGCTCTCGTTAGCGACGTACCAGTTGCTCGGACGCACCCGTTGCTCGCGCACCGCGCCGAACAGTCCCCCGAAGTTCATGTTGAAGCTCTTGGCCACTGGGGCCCCAGTGAAGGACTTCACTTCGTGGGCGTATGACGGGAAGTCACCTTGACGAGCAGGCAAGACATTGGTCGCATCGATTGCTGTTTTACCCTGCAGCCCGGTAACCCTACCCAGCGCATCGGAGATGTGTGCGCCGGGGACAGCAACCAGGACGAGGTCTGCACCCGACGCATCCCCGCCGTCCCGGCCAAGCTCGTCGACTTGGTGACCCGCGGTTCGCCAGAGCTTTGCCAGTCCCCCGCCAACGGTTCCCCGTCCGATCGTGACGATCCTCATCTTGATCTTCCTTTCGATCTGTTGGTGAGATGGTGTGCCGTTTCGCGCGGCGGAGGACCGCCGCATCTTGACGTCCTCATACCGGCTACAGGGCTGCCGGAGCTGGGGGTACGGAATCAGGGACTGGCGGCCGAGCTCGACAACGGTGTTCTCAGTCGACAGGATCCATGGCTGCCTGAGAAACCAGTCCCGTCCCCACGGCGCGTGAGGCCCTGCTCTCGACGCCTTCCACTGGCTGCGCGCCTGGTTGAGGTGTGAGCTAGAAGCTACACCTTGCTGGTTCACACGTCAACCAGGTGTTAGGTTTGGCGACATGACTCAGGTGGGGTGGTTGACCGACCGGGAACAGCTGGCCTGGCGCAGCCTGGTGGCGATGAACGAGAGCCTCGGGGAGTACATCGAGCGGCAGCTCCGTAGCCGATGCGGCCTCTCAAGCGCGGACTTCCAAGTCTTGGCTCACCTGTCGGAGGCAGCCGACGGTCGGTTGCGGTCCTTCGAGCTCACTCAGCTACTGCGCTGGGAGAAGGGTCGTCTCTCCCAACACCTCGGCCGGATGCAGACTCGTGGACTCGTGTCGCGCGAGCGGTGTCTCGATGACCGACGGGGCGCAGTCATCGAGATCACCCCGCGGGGCCGAGGGCTGATCAAGGCAGCGGCTCCGCAGCATGTAGCCGATGTCCGATCCGTGATCATCGATCATCTCAGTGCAACAGAGTTGGCGACGCTGACCGCTGTCGCCAACAAGGTACGCGAACGATTGGCAGTGCTGGAACCAAAGTTGTAAACAGATCGATCCAGTTTTGCAGCGCTGTCGGCCAGCAATGGTCAGAATCTGCATCTAACGTTTCGGCGTCACCGCAAGCAGTGGATCACGCGTCGCTAGGCCGTGCCCCGACCTGCGCGCCGGGAGTGCTGGCGAAGGCGTAGCCGTTCCCGCCGGCGAGGACGAAGCAGTCGCCCTTGCGCAGATGGTGCCCACGTGCGATCCGCTCGTCGACGCACTCGTGCAGCTGTCGTGCACCACCGGTCCAGGTTCGGCTGCTCAGCATTCTGCGGGACCGGCAGTCGACGGAGAAGTCGAGCACGTCCGGGCTCATCGCCCGCGCGGAGCGCCGCGCGCTCGTGATCCGCACCCTGCATTCGGACGACGGGCGTGTCGTCCACGTCGCGCTGACGGGCGGGGTGGCGGCGCTCGCCGCCCGCATCGAGGTGGAGGTTGCCGTCATGGTCCATGCGCTCGCGGCGGGCCTGACGCAGCAGACCGCAGGCGACTGATCGCGCTGAGCTGCGCGTTCACCGACGGTTGACGGAGGCCTTCCGCCGAGTCAGCGACCTCGGCGCAGCCCGGCGGCGACGATGGCGAACATCGCGTTGATGCGCTCGGGAGGGGCTGCGGCCTGCGCGGCGATCAGCTCGATACCCCAGACCAGGCGCAGGACGTCGATGAGCTCGACGTCCTCCGAAACCTCGCCGCACTGCTGTGCACGGCGCAGCAGCCTCTCACCCGCCTCGCGCATATCCGCGAACGCGAGCTGCATGTCGGAGCCCTCGACGTGCTTCCAGCTCATGACGGCGGCGCCGAGGCTGCGACCGCGGGCCGAGTAGTCCAGCTGGAGCCGCAGCCACTCGTGGAAGGCGTCGGACGGCGCGGGGTGGCTGGCCAACGCCAGGGCACGCTCCCGGAGCTCCTCGGTCTCGTCGATGAAGGTCGCCGCGAGCAGGTCCTGCCGGGTGGGGAAGTGGCGGTAGAGCGTGCCGATCGCGACACCCGCCTCACCTGCGACGTCCTCCAGCGAGATCCGCTCGCCATGCTCTTTGGTCGCGGTCCGCGCCACGGCAATCAGACGGTCGTAATTGCGCTGAGCGTCAACCCGCCGCGGACGGCGGACGGGGCGATCGGTGAGTGTCTCGGCCACTGGGTCCGGTTCTGTTAGTAACATGAGGTCGCCTCATGTTACGATGGTGAGGAGACCTCATGTTAGAGCAATGCGCTCTGGCAGTGCGCCGGGATTGACCCGGCCAGGCAAACCGAGACGGAGCACCGTATGCCCACCATGGACCAGAAAATCGCCGTCGTGACCGGAGCGATGCGAGGCGTCGGCTTCGCCATCGCCCGCGAGTTCGTCGACCAGGGCGCCACGGTCGTCCTGACGGACATCGACAGGGAGGGCCTGGACGACGCGGTCGCCCAGCTCGGGCCGAAGAGCTCGGGGATCGTCGCCGACGTCACCGACTCCGAGCAGATGGACGCCGTTTTCAAGTCGGTGGCCGCCGAGCACGGACACGTCGACGCCGTAGTCGCCAACGCCGGCGTCGGTGACAGCGCGCCCATCGGCTCGATCACGGAGGCCCAGTTCGACAAGATCTACAACGTCAACGTCAAGGGCGTGCTCTTCACGTTCCAGGGCGCCCTCCCGCACCTCCACCCCGGGGCGACGCTGCTGAGCATCGGATCGACGGGATCGATTCAGGCCCAGTACGGCATGAGCATGTACTGCGGCTCCAAGGCCGCGTTGCGCGGCGCGCTGCGCGCGTGGGTCATTGAGCTCAAGGGCACCGGTGTCCGCGTCAACCTGCTCAGCCCCGGCGCTGTGGACACCCCGTCGCTGCGACTGGCGTTCGCCGGGGCCTCCGGGGCCGACCAGGTCGACGCCCGGGTCAAGGCGATGGGCGACGAGAACCCGCTCGGCCGGCTGGTCACCACCGACGACGTCGCCAAGGCCGCCGTCTTCCTCTCCAGCGAGGCCTCCAGCGGCACGACCGGCGTCGAGCTGTTCGTCGACGGCGGCGTCGCCCAAACCGGCTGACCACCCCCTCGCGCGGTCGGCGGGACCGGGCTGGGCGCCCAGTAGCGGTCGTCCACGGCGAAGAACTGCCTTGGGCCAGCCAGCCTGACGAGGCCCTGCTGGCTTACCAGAAGGACACGTCCATGTCAGTCACCACCACCTTTCGCGCGTCTTCCCAGCGCGGAAGCCGCACCGGCGGTCCATCACCCCCGACGTGGGCCACCGGCGTTGCCACCGAGCGGCCACCGACGGTGACCGCATAAGCATGGAATGTGGTGGTGTCCATATTGCTCACGCCGAAGCGAGGATAACCGTGGCGTTCCGGTCGCCAAGGTGGTCGAGGCAGTCCACCATCGTCCAGCGCGCACCACAGCCAGCCGGCGGCACTACCCCGCAGTCGTGCTTGATTGGTCTGCGCCGCTGGCGCGCCCTCAGTCCGGTCGACCAGCAGGTCAGCCGTTACGGCATACGGCTGACTCGCAACAACGGCAACACGCCGATAGCATCAAAACACATCACCTCACCACTCTATTGACCGCCTTGTTGGAAAATCGGCCCCGTGTCTTCAATACAATAAGCGGAGCTCGTGAAGTCCGGGGTCATTGCGCTGTCTCGTACGTGCCGCTCGCGTACCGAGAGCAGTGCGCTTGGTCGATGACACCGCCTGAGATCCTCCAGACTGCCCCACGCCCGCTCCCTACACCCACCACCGGAGGAACCCGCTGTGCCCGCTGTCATCTACTACGACGACGATGCCGACCTGTCCGTGCTGCAGAAGCGGACCGTCGCGGTCCTGGGCTACGGCTCCCAGGGTCACGCCCACGCGCTCTCGCTCCGGGACTCGGGTGTCGACGTGCGCATCGGCCTGCCCGAGGGTTCCCGCAGCCGAGCGAAGGCGCAGGACCAGGGCCTGCGCGTGGTGACGCCGGAGCAGGCGGCGAAGGAGGCCGACGTGATCGGCGTCCTGGTCCCGGACCCGAAGCAGCGCGCCCTCTACGCGGAGGCGATCGCGCCGAACCTCCAGGACGGCGACGCGCTGTTCTTCGGCCACGGGTTCAACATCCGCTACGGCTACATCACCGCTCCCGCGGGAGTGGACGTGGCGATGGTCGCCCCGAAGGGCCCGGGTCACCTGGTCCGCCGCGAGTACTCCGCGGGTTGGGGTGTCCCGGTCGCGATCGCGGTCGAGCAGGACGCCACCGGCGGCGCCTGGCCGCTGGCGCTGGCGTGGGCCAAGGGCATCGGCGGCCTGCGCGCCGGCGGCATCCGCACCACCTTCACCGAGGAGACCGAGACGGACCTGTTCGGTGAGCAGGCCGTGCTGGCCGGGGGCATGTCGCATCTGGTGCAGACCGGTTTCGAGGTCCTCACCGAGGCCGGTTACCAGCCCGAGGTCGCCTACTTCGAGGTCCTGCACGAGCTGAAGCTGATCGTGGACCTGATGTACGAGGGTGGGATCGCCAAGCAGCGCTGGTCGATCTCCGACACGGCCGAGTACGGCGACTACACGACGGGCCCGGCTGTCATCGACGCGGGCGTCAAGGACCACATGCGCGAGGCGCTGACGGCGATCCAGAACGGCGAGTGGGCCAAGCGGTTCATCGCCGACCAGGACGCCGGGGCACCGGACTTCCAGGCCCTGCGCGCCAAGGAGCAAGCCCACCCGATCGAGGAGGTCGGGCGCCGCGTCCGCACGATGATGCCGTGGATCGCCAGCACCGACAGCGACTACACGGAGGGCTCGGCGGCGCGTTGACACCCACCCGCTGGCAGCTGTGGGTACCGGACCCGTGCTCGACGGCACCCGACGCTGCCCAGGCTGAATCTCTGAGAGGCGTCCGTCGGTCGGCAGGCCTGAAGCCGGTGGGCTTGAACTTCCGCGCTACAGGTCGGCCGTGCAGCGGTGCAGGCCACATGTCAGTTGTCGATCGGACGGGTGCTCTCCCTGGCGTGGGCGTCGGGGCGCAACGAGCAGGGTTGGCCCCGGCCATCGCCCCATCAGTTGATCGTGCCGAAACCCAGCGGTCACCTTTCGCGAAGGGCGACCGAGCGGGTCCCCCCTCGCGGAGCGGGTGGAAGGCACACCGGGACGGGCTCTCTCACGATCTCCATCCCGGGCCGGTGGCCCACCACCCAGCTCGGTCAGCCGCGCTCATCGAATCGGACGGAGTCACATGACGTCGATCGTCGTTGCCGCACCACCTTTCACCGGCGAGATGCAGCCCCTTCTGCAGATCGCCGCGGGCCTCGCTTCGCGGGGCCACGACGTGACCATGCTCACCGGCAGCAGGTTCCAACAGCAGGTCCGAGCCGCGGGAGTCGGCTTCGTCGCCCTGCAGGGCGACGCGGACTTCGACGACCGGCGCCTGGCCGAGCACAGACCGGCGATCGCGAATGCCGCCCCGGGACCGGACCAGCTGAACGCGTTGTTCGGGGCTGCCGCGGACGCCCTGCCCACCGAGCACCGCCAGGTCCAGGCCCTGCTGGAAGCAGACCCGGACGCGGTGCTGATCACCAACTCCGTCCTGCTGGGCCCGTGGGCGGTCGCGTTGGGGGCGCCCGGCCGGCGGCCCCGGCGCTGGATAGCCGTTGGCTGCAACCCGCTCGCGCTACCGAGTGAGGACACCACACCGCTGGGACCGGTGCCGGCGGGTTCCGATGGTGACGCCCATGCCGCGAACCGGGCAGTGAACGCGCAGTTCGCCGACATGACCGAACCCGCACGGGCACGCATCGAGTCCGCACTGCGCAGCCTGGGCGCAACCGATCCTGTGCCGGGCATCTTCGACGGCGTCGTCACAGTGCCCGAGGTCTTCGCCGCGCTCACCGTCCCGGGCCTGGAGTTCGCGCGCAGCGACGCGCCCAGCTCCCTCCACCTGATCGGCGTGCTCCCGGCGCCTGTTCCGGCGGGATGGCAGCAGCCCTCCTGGTGGGCCGAGCTCGACGGGCGGACCGTCGTGGCGGTGACCCAGGGGACGCTGTCCAACGGTGACCTCGGAGCGCTCGTGCAACCCACACTGGACGCCCTCGCCGGCGAGGACCTGCTCGTGGTCGCCGCCCTCGGACGCGACGTCGACGGGCTCCCCGGACCAGTGCCCCCGAACGCGCGGGTCGAGCCGTTCGTCCCGTTCGGTCTACTCCTGCCCCACGTCGACGTCTTCGTGACCAACGGCGGGTTCGGCGCCACCCAACAGGCCCTCGCCGCCGGTGTCCCCGTGGTCGTGGCCGGGGACACCGACGACAAGCCGTTCGTCGCCGCGCGGATCGCCGCGCGGCAGGTCGGGCGGAACCTGCAGACCGGGACCCCGGAACCGGGCCAGATCCGCGACGCTGTCCTCGGGGTGCTCACCGACGAGGCCGTCCACCGGAACGTCGCCCACCTTGCGCAGGAGTACGCCCGCCACGACCCGATCGTGGCCATCGAGTCATTGATGTCCGAGCCCTGAGGCTGTGCGGGTAGCCCTGACCACACAACTTGACCCGCACTCCACCGGGCGCTGCGCCCGCTCATGAGACCAATGTGGTGGCCGACCACCCAGGCGGCCGCGCCGCGGAGAGGGCCGAGCGGCAGTCGCCGCATTCTCGTCGGGGTAGATCTTGGTGGAGGCGGAAAGAACAACGAGGCAACCACGGCATGAGAATGTGGAATCGCCGATGCGGTGAAGGCGAGCCCCCACCGGGCCGGTTAAGACCAACGGACGTCAATTGCCCACCGAGCCCGGATGAAGACTCACTCAACGGACACGCGTAGTGCGAATTGCTGATACGATGTCCTGGAAATCGAGTTCTCTAAGGTGTTCTCGTAGATAGAGCACGCGGTCCGTCGGTCAACAGCAACAGCATCACCATCTCAGGCCTTCTTCGGGTTCGAAGCTCCGCGGCGCTGCTACTTTGCGTCTTATGGACGCCAACCGATCCCGGCTGCCACCCGCGGCCACATCGACGAGCACACTCATCCCCCACCCGTCACCCCGCATGCCGGGACGTCGGCAATCCTACCGACCCACCGGATCTACATCCCAGGAGGCAAGGTTATGACCATCGCTTCTCCGTCGCCGGTCCAAAGCGGTCTCCGAGGCTCCCAGCAGCCGTTCTGGTTTTTGGGGGGCCGGGTGCGATTGCTCGTGTCCGGGACCGCCACCACGGGAGCGGTGAGCGTCTTAGAGTTCTCCGACACCCGAGGGCAGGCTCCACCGCTGCACGTCCACGACCGCGAGGACGAAATCTGGTCGGTCCTTGCCGGTTCGATCACCTTCGTCATTGGTGACGACGTGCTCGAATTGGGCCCGGGTGAGGTGGCGCTCGGACCGCGTGGCACCCCCCACAGTTACGTGGTGCGCTCCGCGACGGCACAAATGCTCGTGACCTACGCACCATCCGGGGTCGAGGAGTGGTTCGTCACAAACGGCTCACCTCTCGAGGAGGACGACGACACTCCGGCCCCGTTCGACGTAGCCGCCATCGTCTCGGCGGGCCTTCGGTTCGGGGTGCACGTCGTCGGTCCACCACCGGCCTAAACGACCGGGCCCTCGGTCTACGCACCTCTGTCTTATCCGGGCCGTGCCGCCAAGCCGATCCACGACCCGGAGTGGACGATCAGCAGTACGCGGTCCCCGTGGCTGTCATCCGGAATGTGACTGCGCGCATGTCGTCGGCCACCCGATGAGTTCGTCCGGACGCGGACTGGCGGTTGCCTGTCATGGCGTCAGTGACGCCGGGTGCTCGGCCGACCGCCCGACAGTGTCGGCGAACTCCGCGCTCAGGGTCCGGTTGTACCGCTCGACCTTCCCATTGGTCTGCGGGTGGTGTGGGCGGGTGGAGGTGTATCGGGCGCTGTCGGGCAGGGCAGCGTCGAACAGGTGCGAGCGGTAGCAGAACCCGTTGTCCGTGAGGACCTTCTCGACGGTGATGCCGTGGGCGGTGAGAACGCGGTCGTGCGGCTCAGAGACCCGGCCGATGACGTCATGGCCCCGGAGCCGGCTGATCCCCAGCCGGCGCAGCCACCGGTGCACGGTCGCCGCTGACACCTCGATGCCATCGCGGCGAGTACCTCGACGATCAGGCGAGGCGGGAGACTCCGGTCCCGGCGCAACTCTCGACCGGGCCACCAGGCCGGGGCTGTCCGGGTAGGGGCTGCGAGGCGGGCGACTGGACCGGTCGACCAACGCTTGATCCCCGCCGGCCCGGGACCGGGTGACCCACGTGCGGACGGTGGCCCGGGCCAGCCGGGACTCGGCGGCGACGAGAGCCTGCGGGCGGCCCTGGTCCAGGACCCCGACAAGTCGGCGGCGGTCTTCAGCGGTCAGCGGGTGTCAGCGTGCACGAGACGGGTCTCCTTCGGTGGGTGCGGTCGCTGTGGCTGCTCCACACCCAACCGGGGAGGCCCGTCCCCGATCAACCCGCGTCGCCGAACCCGCTAGCCACAACCACACGACATGCAACCCCTAGTCTTTGGCGCGTGCCCGGCGTCAGTGCCTGATTTCCTTTTGTTGGTGGTGCTGGTGCCTCAGTCCTGTTGCAGTCGGTCGGCGAGGCCCGCGGCCGCGAACGCCTCGTTGAGCTGCGTGCGTGTCTCGGTTAAGTGCGTCCAGCTGTCGGTGTGGGCGCCGACGACCTGGCTGGCGCCGAATACTTGCGCGACCTCGGCCGCAAGCTCACCGTCGACGGTGACCAGCGCGCCGTCGAGGAAGGTGGTGCGGGCGGCGCCGGCGAAGATGACGGCGACGTCGACCGTGCCGATGCGCTCGGCGATGCCCTTCACGACATCGACAGAGGCGTTGTCGCCGCTGACGTAGACGGTCGGCTGGCCCTCGGCCTGCAGGAGGAACCCGACGACCTCGCCGGTGGTCGGCTCGCAGCCCTGGGGGCCGTGCTGTGCGGGGAGCGAGGTGATGGTGACGGTGGCGCCGTTGGCGCCCTGCAGCTGGGTGGCCTGCCACGGGGCGAGGCCCCGAACCTTGTCGCCGAGCTCGCCCGCGAGGCGCTCGGCGCTACTCGGCGTGGTCAGGACGACCGGCACGTCCTGAAGGTAAGCGCGCCCGCTGTTGTCGAGGTTGTCGGGATGCTGGTCGTGCGACAGCAGGACGACGTCGACCTGGCCGACGGCCTCGGCACTGGTCGCGGACGGGGCGGTCTTGGTGAGGACCAGGCCGAGGCCGAGCTCGTAGTCGCCCGGGGCATCGAAGGTCGGGTCAGTGAGCATCCGGAGACCGACGTACTCGATGAGCGCGGTTGGGCCGCCGAACACGGTGACAGGGACGGATGTGTTCACAGGAGGTGCCTCTCACGGTTGAAGAGCAAATTTGCCGTGAGAGGAAACGTACAGGCCTCTCACGGCCACCATGTCCTAGTAGCGTGAGAACGATGGAGCCGGCTGATGCTCCGCGCGGCGACGAGATCGACGTGCCGCCCGCCCCGGGTGCCGACCGCTTCGTGGCGCTGGACTTCGCCAACAGCGTCGTCGCTCTCACAGGCGGGCACGCTCTCGATCTGCTGGGTACACCTGGCAGGGCCGAAGCATGGCTCACAGCGCACCATCTGGCCCCGGTCGACACGGGGATGCTCGACGAGTGCGCGGTGCGGTTGCGCGATTTGCGGGAGCACATCCGCACGCTCATCGCGGCACGGATCGCCGAGTTGCCGCCGCCGCAGTCGGCGATCCGTGTCGTGAACGACGCGATGACGCGCGTTCCGACCGCCTCACTGCTTCGGTGGGACGCCGCTCGTGGCCTGTACCGGCAGCCGTGGTACCCGACGGCGCAGGTACTCGATCAGGCGCTGGCGGTTCTCTCCGCGGCCGCCGCCGAGCTGCTGGCGAGCGCTGAGGGCGACCTGCTCGCGGCGTGCGGCGCCACGCCCTGCCGGCGTTATCTGCTCCGCACGCACGGACGACGCCAGTGGTGCTCGCTCCGCTGCGGAGACCGCGTCCGAGCCGCCCGCGCGTACGCCCGCCGGACAGGCGCCCCGCCGCCGAATCCGCTGGTCACAACCTCATGACATGCACCAGCTAGGTGTACTGACCAGGGACGTTGGTTGAAGATCTGTGACGACACGGTCTGAGGTGTTTGGACGGGGAGGACCTCCCGTCGTGAGGTGGGGCTGCTCAGGCATCCATCTCACGAC
>JAABUV010004305.1_pt1 | contig 17172 bp, 20 predicted proteins | sample 5559971 | NCBI WGS metagenome assembly JAABUV01 (sample SAMN10711881, study PRJNA513362) | rock metagenome | isolation source: Antarctica rocks | place: Antarctica: Victoria Land, Knobhead nord | collected 2015-12-19
CCCGCCTGGCGACCGCGTCGCTCAGCATCCACCAGAGATGAGAGCACACGCCAGGTACGAACTGCTTGAAAAAGAAGGGTCATGTTATCTTGGCGCAGATGGGTCAATTCTACGTCGCCGTGTACAGGAACGCCAGTTACTGGCCGACCGCGTCGGAGTTCAACCTCAAGCAAGACCTGCACGCGTCGCGCATCCTGTTCGATTCGGGGGTCCCGTTGGTGCATGTGCCCTGTCTACCTGTAACCGACCACCTGTGCACGACCGAGGCCGAGATCGACCGTTTCGTCAAGGGACGTGGCCCCATCGGTGACTACCTGAGCGCGACCTACTCGGGCTACTATGACGAGCATGTCGGCCGCTCGCGCGCCATCTGGGATGTGGGTCCGCTGGCCTGGCTGGTCAATCCCGCGTGGGCCGAGAGCGCCCTGACCCATAGTCCGATCCTGACCACAGAACAAACCTGGAGTCATGATCCCCATCGGCATCTGGTGCGGGAGATTAGGTATGTCCAGCGCGACCCGATCTTCGGAGACCTCTTTCACAAGCTGGAGCGCGCGGCGCGGGGAGCGTCGTGATCACACCGAAGCCGGGCGCGGCGGACGCGTCCTGCCATGACGGCTGAACTGGCGACGCGCCTCATCGGCCGGATAACGTGGCGGGATCACGCATCAACGGCGACAAGAGATTGGCATCAAAAAATAATCGAGCGCCGGTTGCATCGTTCGCTGGGAGCCGAGGACGCGTCGGATCGGCAGCAGCAGGAGGTCGCTAGAGCCTGTCTTTTCTCGACTCCTTGCCCGTCGTCGCTGTGCGAGCTATCGGTGCCTATCAAGTGTGTAGCAAAACGAACGGATACCCGTGAGTGAACCCAGCGTCGGCAAACTGGTCAATGATACCGTCGCTACGTTGTTGCATATCTATGCAGTCATGACACTGCCAGGGAGTCACGTCAGTTATAGAACTGCCCAAGTAAAAGTGGACATATGTTATTCTATGAGACACGAAGAGCAAAAGTTGGTACGGGGGAGGAACGGAGGCGGGGGATGGACACGGACGAACGGCGGGCTGCTAAGGCGCGTCTGGTTGAGGGCATGCTGTGGGGGGTGTCGTGGCAGGAGGCGGTCATGGCCTCGGGGCTGAACCTGGGGCGTAGTGGGGCCTATCGCGTGACCTGGCGCGCGTGTGTCTATGGCGAGGAGGCGTTGGCGGACCACCGCCACGGCCATGTCTCCAAGATGCACGCCCCGGTCCGTGAGTGGCTGGAGGCGTCCTGTCGGGCGGCGCCGGGGACGCCGAGCCGGGTGGTGCAGGCGGCGTTACAGGACCGTTTCGGCCTACGGGTGAGCGTCACCCATCTTAACCGTCTCCGTGCGAGCCTCGGCCTGAGTAGCCGAGGTGGGGGGGGGAAAGGAGGCAGTGTGCCCCGCGCGTGAGGGGACCGGCCTGCCGAGCGCGGGGCCACGCGCGGATGCCTGGGTGGACGGGGCGGGCGGCCTGGTGCTGCTGGCGGGGGCGTGCGAGACAGCCGTACTGACGGTGCTGGAGCAAGCCGTGGCCGCCACCCCCGCGCTGCCGGGGAGTCGCCTGACGCGCCTGCACCCGGCGACCCGCGCGGGGTTGCTGCGGACGCTGCTGTTCCTGAATGTCGTCGGACTGCGCCGCCCCTGGGATCTGCGCGGGTACAGCGGAGACGGGCTCGCCGTGCTCACGGGGCGGCGGCAAGCCTATGGCTATCGCATCGTCGAGCGTTTCCTGCGTGAGTTGGCCACGGCTGGAGGGGCCCACACCCTCACCGAGGCGCTAGGCAGGTGGACCACGCAGGTGTGGCGCCCGGAGCGGCCGCGTGTGGCCGGGACACCGCCTTCCTTCTATATCGACGGCCATCGCAAGCCGGTGTACAGCGACGTGTTACTCCCACGCGGCTTGGTCGGACGGCGGGGCGCCGTGCTCGGATGCCGCGCCCTGATCCTGCTGCATGACGCGGCGGGCCATCCGCTCTTTGTGACCACGCAGCGCGGCGATGTGCATCTGACCCTGGGCGTCCCCGTGTTCCTGGACCGCTACGAAGCGCACAACCCACTCCTCGCGGGCTTCATCATCGACCGCGAAGGGATGGCCGCAGAGTTCCTGACACAGCTCACGCGTGCGGGGCGGCAGGTCGTCACGCTCCTGCGCCGCGACCAGTATGACGATCTCTCCTCGTTCACGCAGGTTGGTGCGTTCATCCCGTGGCGCTCCGATCGGCATGGCACACCGATCCAGGAGGTCGCGCCCGCGCGGTATCGCCTGAACCGGCCGGACCATCCCGACGAGCCCCTCGAGTTGTACGTGGCGCTGGTCCGTGACCTGCGACCGCCCCGGCCCGTTCCGCCGCACGCGGACGCGGACGCGGATCTGCTCACACCGGCGGCCCCGCCGCAGCCCCGCCTCCTGCCCGTCGTCTCGACGGCCCCGGTCGCCGATTCCGCGCGGCTGGCGTCCGCCTACCTCCGCCGCTGGCCGGCGCAGGAAAACAGCATCAAAGATTTCTTGCTCCCGTTAGGGCTGGATACCAACCATGGCTATGGCAAGAAACGGGTCGTCAACTCCGAGAGCGCCAAGCGATACGCCGCCGTGGATCAGCGCGTGGCCGCCTTAGAGCGCTGGGCCCAGGGGGCGCGCGGCCGTGCGGCGCACGCGTTGCGAACCTACGCCCGCCAGACCACCCTGGCGGCCACGCGCGGCGGAGCCTGCTATGGCGCGCTCAACCGTCGGCGCGCCGAGGCGCGCGCCCATGGCACGGAGGCGGCGGACGCCCCCGAGATCGCCGCCTTGGGCCGCGCCGCCGATGCGGCAGCGACCATCCCGTGGGCACGGGCGCAGTGCGCGTGGGCCCGCCAACGCCGTGAGACGGTCAAAGCGCAACGCTATGAGCAGGAGCGCTGCTTGTTACAGCACTACCGCGCGGATCTGCGCGCGCACGAGCGGCCGATGTACGAACTGGACAATGCGCAGGACCAAATCATGAGCGTCTGCACGGTGGCGCTGACCAATCTCGTGATGTGGGTCCGAGACCAGTACTTCCCGCCGTCCTACCGTCAGGCGACCTGGGCGCGCCTGGACCCCTTCTTTCGCTTACCCGGGCAGATCACACAGACGCCTACAGCGGTGTACGTCGCCCTACGCCCGTTCAATGACCGCGCCTTGACGCGCGATCTGGCGCTGCTCTGTGAGCGGGTGCGCGCCGCCCATCCCTGCCTCCCTGATGGACGGATGCTCATCGTTTCTATCGCTGAGGTCCACCGTCCATTTCTAAATGTGCAAGCTGAAGAGGTGGCGTGACTCCCTGACTGCACGCCTCGGTGCTCTCGCCGCTGGTCAGCATGCGTCGCGCCATGGTCCTTTTGTCACGTCGGGAGCGTTAGCCAGCATACTGAGCGGACCAAGGCATGAGATGACGCGCCGTTCGTATTGTACGTGCCGGCGTGAAGGGGTTTCGCCGATGTCGTTCAAGGCATCGTGAAGGGGCGCGGCGCAACGACTGTGCGACACGAGGTCGCACTGCATGAGTGTGGCAGAAGAAAGGCTGGCGCCAGGCGAGTGTCCAACGCCTGTTCCCGATCCCGACGTGCGTCACTGGCAACGATGGGGTGCGAAGCTCGGGATAACGTCAGCCAAACAGGTGGATAAACGCTACCTCTTGGGTGATTGCGCGCGGTCCACCGCCGCACTGATAGTGAGAGCATGACCAAGAGAACAGACGAGACGCCCACCGTCACCGGAGAGAGGGTACCCCTGGTCACCCACACGCATGCCGATCTCGCCACGGTGCTCGCCTGGTTCGTAGGTGACATCGACGGCAGAGATCTTCTCGTCAACATCAAGGAGCTCCACAGAGACCCGGACTGGCGCGTCCAGTCTATCCTGGGCCGCACGCTCTGGGACATCGACCTCATCTACTGGCCGACGAGATCCACGTACAACATGCGCCTGGAACCGGTGGCAGGAAGCAACGACGCGGTGTGGCACCACGCTGCGGCCTAACACGACGACACGCCGTTCATCGTCACCTGCCCCTGTCCTCGCCGCTCCGACACCCATCCACACGGTCGCCACCTCGGGCTCGATCTCGCTCAGGCCACGCCGGTAGGCCCCCCGCCGTGCGCCGACATCCCCCGTTGCCCCGCCACCACCATGCGACTCCGGACGCCGGACGTGGGGTACCCTCGCTCCCGCTTCTCGGCTCCCCTGGTCGGTAAGAGCAGCGTCTGTCCCAGCCGACGGGCGCCTATTTTCATCGACGATGGCGCTCCGCAGGGGCATGAAAGTCTGCCATGCTCGTCCTGTGTGGCGATCCTAACGCACGGTGTGTGTCCGTGCCACGCACACGCTCGCCGGCATCGGCAGGACGCCTGCTAAGCCCCCGAGATTCAACCGGAGACCCGTCATGGCCTGTTCCATGCGTGCCACCAGTTGCTCCAAAACAACGTCCTGCGTCTGGAGGTGCTCTTGGATCTTGGTCGCCTCCGCGAGGATAGCCTCGGCGTCCTCATAAGGTTGGATGGCCCGCTTGTCCGACGCCCGGCCCAGGATTTCTGGCTGACGACGATGACGGACAGCATCCTCGGTCGGTTGAGTCAGTAATGCTTTATGACGACTATAACCGACCCTGTCCCGCTTAAAGCCCCCGTTGTATAGCCCGTCGGACACAACGACAGAGCTGTAGGGGCGCGCTAGCCTCTTTAGGCGCCCCTGACCCATCGGCCCTATGGGCGTTTTATAGGGTGCCCTGCGCGCTCTGCTGGGCAAGGGGGGTGGGTGTAAGTTGCACACACCCTGTGCTGGCTCTGACAATCAAGATTCACGCACGGTGGTAGACAGCAATGGGGCGCTGGGTGTAGCGTGAAAGCAACACCCCAGGGTGTGTTGTGATGGCACAGACGACCCCATAGACGAAAGGAAGGCGACCCATGGCAAACCATCCCGATCCCACACGCACCACCGATGGATCGAGCGCGGACGATTCGACGATAGACGAGATCCTCGCCGTCATCGCCACGGAGGAACCCCGTGGCGCGACCGCCGATCAGGTCGCCCGTGCCATCGGCCTTGATCTCAATGGTGAGGTGGTACAGAGTTTGCTGGAGGAGTTGGTGGAGCAGGGGTTACTCGACCGCCTCGGGATCGGCCACGGCGCCGTCTACACACTCAACGCGATGGCGTGACCTCTTGGAGTGTCCCTGCCCTATGTCTCGCGGCGCTGAACGTCGAGGTACTCTTGCAACCACGCCTGCGTCGTCAGGCGCACGATACGCGGCCCCACCATCGTCGTCACCGTTTTGAGGCGGCCGGTCTGCGCTGCCCGATATAGGGCGCCCGAGGTCTGTAGCCCGGCCAATCTGCTGGCCTGAGCAAGGGTTAGGTAGTCGCCGTCTACCGTCACTTTCCGCGCGTGGCCTCCGTCGTTACGACTGCCTGTCTCTATGGCACCGCTCCCCCGCTTTGCCGTCAGCCTCCATCCGAGACGGTGCGGCGGTGTGCCCTAGACCACACAGACCGCACATCCCAGGCAAGAAGCCCCATGATCCCCCCGACACTGAGGATCGTCGGATAGAGGGTATCGGGATCGCTCCAGCCAGCGGCGTTGGTGACGTCGGCGACCACAGGGATAAGCACGAGCACGCCCGCTGACAGCCAGAGGAGCGCATCGAACGGAGAGCTCTCTCCCCTCTTGCGCGTCACAGCCCGATAGATGACACGCCATCCGCACACGCACAGCACGATGAGATAGACGGCGTTTATCGCAACACTCATACTGACGTTATAGCGTCATCGCTGCGAAACGTACACCACTGGTACGCAAAGCGTCGTCCTCTCCCCGTGGCGCCCAACGTGCCTAACAGCGAGGGGACCAGGCGTTTACCTGGAGCCCTATGTCTTGTCATTAGGCGTGCGCACGGAGCCGCACGACGGAAAGGGTAGGATGTCCCTCGCGGACGCCATCACCCAGATGATGCAGGCGCACGGACTAAAGACTGCTCAGGTTGCCGCGCGATTGGGGAGGGAGCAAGACCGCGCTACCTTCTACCGCATGCTCAACGGCGCAACAAAAGAGCCGCGCCTGAGCACGGTCGTGCAGTTGTGCATCGCCTTGGCGGCGACCCCCTCGGAGTTACTGGAACTGGCGGGGGTGTGGTCTCCGGACACGCCGGGACGTGCCGGGCCGGATGATTTACGACTGCGGCAAGCGTTCGGCCAGATCGGCGCGCTGCCGCCGGACGGGAAACAGTGGGCCGTGCCGCTCGTCGCCGTGCTGGCAACGACGCTGGTGGCCGAGGGCGAGCAAAGCGCGGATGGGGGCGTATCGCCTGTCCCTGACGCCGCCCGCTGACCCCAGCCCCCGACCGATTGACACTAGGAGGACACGCTGGACATGGATGCACAACCCGACATCGCACAGGGCTTCATTGAGCATACCGTCAAGTGGGCGCTGATGCTCCCGGTCCAAATCCGGCGCGAGGTTATCATCTCGGCCCGCGATCAGGCCCACATCAATCAGCAAGCGCAACGGGGCGCGGCGCGCGGCGACCATTTCGGTGACCCTGAGATATGGGAGGAGATTGCCCGACGCATCGAGCATGAAGGGCACACGCCAGCCACCTAGAGACACAGCGGCGGGACTGAGGCGTACATAGGACGGCGGTTTCACCACAGTGGTGCATGTATTCGTTGTCTCGCACCACCACTCGACGGTCATACGATCGTTCGCTCATGAATCGGGACCGGCACGTCTTGTGACCATGGCGTACGTGGCAAGGCGAGACGTACAAAGTTGGCGAAAAGAGCGTCCCCGTGGGCGCGAATTGCCGCGTAATTATTCTCGACCTCCCGTGCGATCGCCGGCCCATTCGGCGCCTTTTCGGGTGCTACGTAGTTCGCATAGGATCGTTCCACGCTACGAGCGAACCCTTCAGAGGACACTTCTGGGTGAAACTGAAGGGCATAGGCCCGGCTCGCACAGCGGACGATCTGCGTTGGACATAGTGAGGAGGAGGCGAGCAACGCCCCGGATTGTGGTACCACAAAGGTGTCGTGATGGAACTCCACTACCTTGAGATGCGGCCCGAGGCTGCGGAGGAGCGGATCGTCCCGGTGACTCGAGGCCACCGTAATCTCCACCAGCCCAATTTCTGGTTCGGGCATACGGGTCACCGCTGCGCCCAACCCGTGTGCGAGAAGCTGTCCGCCAAGGCAGATGCCAAGGAATGGCACATCTCGCTCGACTGCCTGCCGAATGATCTGTCTGGCTTCGGCGAGAAATGGGTACCTGTCACTCTCATTCGGATCGTACGCGCCACCGAGAGCGATGAGCATGTCGTAGTCATCGAGGACGACCGGCGCATGTGGCTCTGACATGAGCACAGCGTGGCACGCGATGCCGCTCCCGGTGAGATATGATTCCAGATGCCCCAGCGAAGTACCGGGTGTAAATTGCAGGGCTAGCGCACGCGTCACGTTTACCTCTCTGTCCATGTGGCAAGCCACGTCATGGTCGTATGCCCAGTCGCATACGGTCAAGCGTTCCGACTAGCGTCATCACTCGTATATTCCTTCATGATAATCCTTGGGTTAATAACCTTTGGTGCTAGTTGGAGAGCCTCTCCAATGTCTTTGATGCGATGTAAATAGCCGTAATGCCTCTTTATTGCGTCAAATGGTGCGTATACGGCCGAGTCACGGTCGTCGGAGCCCATTCGATAGCGTGCCCTGCCCTCTCGTTAGGAATATGTGCATCAAATATTAGATAAAAGCAACAAGGGCGCGAACAAAATGGCGGTTTCAACTAGCACCAGAGGTTAATAGCATGTGTTGCCCAGGCAGTACGCGTTTAGGGGTCTTGATGGGGAGTGACCGGCGGCAACTCGTACATCGTCCGCAGGCCAGGCGTCGCTGTTCGTACGACGGGAATGGCATTGGCCGCAATAGCGGCTGTGGCTGTATCGCCAAATATCCCACCGTGAATAACCATGTGGATGCGCGGCTCACCGTCGATCACCACCTCATCGCGCGGGTCCGGCGCCCCCACATACATGGCAAGATCCAGTTCCACGCTTTTACCCGACAGGGTCGTGCCGCGCGCCACCTCATGAACCCCGGCCACGTTGCCCCGACGCACGCGCACATGTGCCGTCGTTATCTCCGTCTCCGCCAACACGGGTTCCAGCGTGTCCGTGATATCCCGCATCTCCCAACCCAGGCCGGCCGCTAGCATGTGCAGGGACTCACGCAGTCCCACATGCCCCAGGGCGCCACGGTCGGCCCGCTGCGTAAAGTCAGCGGGTGTGATCCCAGCGCCAATCTTGCGCTGCAAGGGGCCGCGCCGCGCCGACGCGTCGACCACACGCCGCACATGGATCGCGCGCACGCCTGAGGTCACGCCGCTCAAGACGAGCGGCAACAGGTCCATCACGAAACCAGGATTCACTCCTGTGCCGAGCACGGCGACGCCGCGTTCGCGCGCCAGCGCATCCAACTCCGCGGCCAGTGCTTCTTGTCGCGCCCAGGGATAGGAGAGTTCTTCACAAGTCGAGACAATAGACGCGCCGCCTACCACGATCTCGCGCAACTGTGGCATGACCGCCTCCAATGACGATCCAGTGCAATGGACGACGACATCGGGCCGCAGACGCTGCAGCGCCTGCGCGGCATTACCATCCACGCGCACAGTGAGCGCGCGGCCCAGGCCCACGACCTCGCCCACATCCCGGCCCACTTTATCCGGGTCGACGTCGACAGCGCCCACAACGTGCAGCGCCGGCCGCTCCGCGACGATACGCAGCACCGCGGCCCCAATGGGACCAAGACCGTACTGAAGGACCTGTATCGGATTCGTGTCCACGCCTGTCTCCTCTCGCTTCTCTACCTACTACTATCTACTATCTATCAAAGAGGCCTATTTTCATGGCGCCTGGGTGGCCCCGCAGGGCCATGAGAGAACCGTGTCCTAGTGATCGATATCGGCGCGGCCCAGGTACGTTGCAAACCAGCGCACAAGTTGCTGGCGGCGCTCGAGTCGTGACTGAGGTCGCCCTACCGAGAGCATAGTATGGCTCTCGCCGGGGAAGCACACCATATCCACGGTCCGGCCGCGCCGTTTAAGCGCCGTGTAGAGCTGTTCCGCTTGCTCAATGGGACAGCGCCAGTCTTCCAGGCAGTTGAGCAGCAGCAGCGGGACGTCGATCGCGCCGGCCGAGGTCAGCGGAGAGAGACGCGTATAGAGATCCGGTGCGTCGTCTGGATCGGCGCCCAGTTCGTCGGGCGCAAAGTACCAGCCGATATCCGATGTCCCGTAAAAGCTCAGTAGGTTGCTAATGCTGTTTTCGCTGACCGCCGCGCGAAATCGCTGTGTGTGGCCGATAAGCCAATTAGTCATGTAGCCGCCGTAGGATAGGCCCATGACGCCGACGCGCGCGACATCAACCCAGCCAGTGGATACGGCAGCGTCCAGTGCCCCGAGAAGGTCGGGCGCATCGCCTTCACCCCAGTGCCCGATGTTACACAGGGCAAAAGGATCACCGTAACCACGGGTTGCCCGGGGATTGGCGAAGAGGACGGCGTATCCCTGCGCCGCCAGCACCTGCATGTCAAAGAAGAAAACATGCCCGAAGGAGGAGTGCGGGCCGCCATGGATATCCAATACCAGGGGGCCTGGCGTGGGAGTTTCAGCGCCGGTGGGAGGGATGAGCCACGCATCGATGGCTGTCCCATCGGCGCTGGTGACCTGCAGCGCCTGGGGCTGTGAGAGTGCGATATCATCCAGCCAGGGATTAAGCCTGCTCAGGCGACGCTCATCCTGCCCATCAGGACCGGTGATATAGACGTCAGGCGGATGCATGGGAGACGAGGCCGCGAAGGCCAGAGCCTCTCCGCTGCGTGACACGCTCAACATCCCACAGGCCCTGTCGCCGCCGACCACAGTGGTGATGCGCCCGGCGCGGTTGACCGCGCAGACATGCACACGCGCCCGATCTTCGGCCAGGAAGCGTAGGGTTGCCCCGTCCGATGACCAGTAGAGATGCGTCGGGGCGCGACCCGCCGACCATGTGTCGCTGAACAAACTGCCGCCGACATGCCCCGAGAATCCTGCCGTGAGCAGGCGCGGCAAGACCGCGTGCTCCTCCAGGGCGCTTCTCTGCGCCAGGAACACCTGGTGATTGGACCCATAGCGCTGGTCGGGCAATGTCCCGATATAGGCAATCTCTGCTCCGTCGGGCGACCAGACCGGGGCGAGGGCAACGCCCTTGGCCGGCGTGATCCGTGTGGCAGGGCCGCCGCGCGAGGGCATCGTCCAGATGGCGGAGCGAAAATCAGTGAGGCGCGCGTCCAGGCGATTGGAAACGAACGCGATATATTCACCGTCGGGCGACCAAGCGGGCGCACTGTCATCGACCGGGTCTTGTGTCAAAGGATACCCGCTGCCCGTTTGCGCGTCCACGACCCACAGGTGTTTGTAGCGCGACGCCAGGTAGCCCTGTCCGTCGACCCGGTAGGTGGACCGGGTGATGGTGAACGGCGACGCGTTGCGATCCAGAGATGCCGGTGGCCCTGCCTCCCCGACCTGCTCGGGCACGACGACGACAAGGGACCGGCCGTCGGGCGACCACACGGGCTCCCCGGTCACCCCTAACGGAAAGTGTGTGACTTGGCGCGCCTCGCCATCGAGCGTGCTCAGCCATACCTGCGCGCTTCCTGAGCGGTCCGAGAGAAAGGCGAGGCGTTCGCCATCGGGAGACCAGCACGGGGCGTGGTCGTTATACTCATCGCCGGAGACGTGTCGCACGGTCGATCCGTCGACCGCTAGAAGCTGTATGTGCGTGCGGTAGCGGTTAGCCGCTCGGTCGGAGATCCGGACCGTCACGGCGACAAGGGTACCCGTGGGGGAGATCGCGACGTCGTCGACCACGGCGATGCGCAGCAGATCGTGTAGGTCCAGTGTGCGAGAAGAACGGTCCAACGTATGGGATGGCATGGCGACCTTTCTGTTTACTCCGCCTCTTCCGCGAGGCACACGAGGGTATCGTAGGCAAGGCGTGCGACGCGGGCGATCGCCAGCACGCCGATATTCTCGGCGGTCCACACCTCCTCATCCGCGAGTTCGGCTGTAAACGCGCTGATAATCATCGTCCGGGCGCCGGTTGCGGTCCGCACCGACACGATACCCACGTCGTTACGAACGCCGCTGAGCGCCCCCGTTTTGTGGGCGACCCGTATGGGCATCTCAGCCAGGCCCAAACGGTCGGGGTAGTAGGTGAACGGTAAATAGCGGGGCAGCATGTCAGCATAGACCTGGTGCTCCAAGGTGCGCGCCATCGCGGCCGACGCGTCGGCGTTAATAAGCCGGCCCTCCGCGATGGCGGCTAGCAGCAGCGCCATCTCATGTGGTGTCGTGCGTGACATGTGGGCGAGGCCGGCAGGCGTGTTGGCGATGCGGATGGCGCCCGCCGATCTGGTCTGAGACAATCCCAGGTTCTGCATCGTCGTGTTTACGGCATCCGCTCCCACACGGCGGACCAGGAGATTGGTCGCCGTATTGTCACTGATGGCAATCATCAATTCGAGAGCATCGGCCACGTTGAGCGGCAAGCCGACGTGGAGATATTGTAACAGTCCTGACCCGTCGGTGATCTCCTCTTTCAACACGGGTAGGAGTTCGTCAAGGCTCAGCGTCCCGGCGGCCACCTGACGATACACTTCGACCATGATGGGTATTTTGATGACGCTGGCCGCTGGGAAAAGCTCATCGGCAGCGTAGCCAACCTCGATGCCTTCTTGGAGAAAGCGCACCGCCCCACCAAGGCGTCCAGGCACATCCGCCGCGATCACAGCGATAGCGTTCTCCAACGCATCCACCGCGGCCTGTTTCCGCATGAGACTCATCGTTCGGTCACTTCTCCTGTCCTCTACTGTTACTGTCGCCCTGTCCTCTACTGTCGCGTCGTTGGATCAAGAACATCGCGCAAACCATCGCCCAACAGATTGAGCCCGATAACGGTAATCGTGATAGCGGCGCCGGGGAAGGCCGCCATCCACCAGGCCTGCTGCAGGTAGTTCTGTGACTCATTAAGCATGTCGCCCCACTCAGGCGTGGGCGGCTGCGCTCCCAGGCCCACAAAGCTCAACCCCGCCGCCGTCAAGATGGCAAGGCCGACGCCAAGCGTGGCCAGGACGATAATGGGAGCGGTCACATTGCGCAAGATATGAACTGTCATGATGCGCCAGGACGAGACGCCGAGCGCACGCGCCGCCTCGACAAAGTCCTGCTCGCGCACGCTGAGCACGGACGCGCGCACGGTGCGGGTATACACCGGGATAGCGCCAATACCCACGGCAATCATAACGTTGCCCAGCCCCGGACCGAGAATCGCGATGATCACGATGGCGAGCAGAATGTCAGGGAACGCAAGCATGATATCCATGAAGCGCATGATGAGTTGATCGACCCAGCCACCGAGATACCCAGCCAGGAGTCCCAGCAGGCTACCACCGATCATGGCAATGCCGACCGAGACCAGGCCGACGGCCAGGGAGATACGCGAACCGGCGATGACGCGACTGAGGATATCGTGCCCGGTGTCGTCTGTGCCAAAGGGGAATGTCCCCGATGGGGGCGACAGGACGGCCGTGTAGAAGATGGTATCTGGGTCATGGGGCATCACGAGGGGGCCAACCAAAGCGGCAAGAACGAAGATGAGCGCAATGATGGCCCCGGCCACGGCGAGGGGGCGCGTCATCATGAGTCGCCCGATCCGCCAGCGCGACCGCCCTGGAACCTCCTCACTCTGTAAGGCCACCGCGACCTGGACCTGTTGTAGCATGAGCCCCCCTAAGAAACCCGAATGCGTGGATTCACCATACCGTAGAGCACGTCGAGCACGAGGTTGATCACCACGTAAAATGCGGCGAAGACCAGGACGATCCCCTGTATCTCGGGGTAATCGCGCGCCTGGATCGCGTTGACGACAAAGCTACCCAGACCCGTGCGCGCGAAGACGCTCTCGACGATCACGGAACCGGCCATCAGACCACCGAATTGCAAGCCGACGATAGTCAGCACCACGATGAGGCCGTTGCGCAACGCATGGTAACGCACGATGCGCGCACGGGCCACTCCCTTGGCCCGCGCGGTGCGGATATAGTCTTGTCCCAGCACCTCGACCAGGCTGGAGCGTGTAACGCGCGCCAGCACGGCCGCCGCCGGCAATGCCAGGGTCACGGCGGGCATCACCAGACCACGAGGCGAACTCCCACTGAGCACCGGAAACCAGCGTAGTTGCAATGCGAAGAAATCGATGAGCAACAATCCAACAAAGAAGGTGGGTAGGGAGACCCCAAGCGTGGCGCCGAGCATGAGCGCGCCGTTGAGCACACGTGAGCGTGTCGCCGCCGCCAGTGTCCCCATGCTCACACCAAGCACAATGGCCAAGACCATCGCGACACAGGTTAACTGCAATGTCGCGGGAAAACGATCCCCTATCTCGTTGACGACAGGGCGACCACTGCGAATCGATGTCCCCAGATCACCGTGCAGCGCGTTACCCACGAAATGCAGGTACTGCACGGGAAGCGGGAGGTCTAGCCCTAACTCATGGCGCAACACAGCGGGGCTGGTCGCACTCGGACTGTGCCCGAGCATGATCCGCACTGGATCGCCTGGGACCAGATGCACCATGAGGAAACTGACCATGGACACACCGATCAGGATCGGGGCCAGTAAGAGAATACGCCGTACCAGGAACGTTAGCATTGCAAGTTCTCGTCTTTGGCCGCGGGCTCCGCCGGCGCCCGGTGACATCGGGCTACCGGCGCCTACCGCGCGACAGGTCAATCAGGACGTTAGATGGGCGTTATTCAAAATCACGTTGCCCTCCGGATCGAGCATGAATCCGCGCACGCGGGGCTGGAACGCCAGATACACGGAGTTGTTCCATAGGGGTACCCAGAGCGCCTGATCCGCGATATAGCGCTGGATTTGGGCAATGACGGCCGCTCGTTTCGTTGCGTCAACGCTCGCGCGCATTTGCGCAATCAGGGCGTCGAGATGGGGATCGCGGTCGTGGCTGTTCGCCAGGCCAGTCCCAATTTGCGAGGAATCGAACCAGAGGTACAGGATGTCGGCCGTGCTATAGGTATAGCCCATGAAATCCGCCTGCTGATCGCCTGCGGCCTCTTTGGAAAGCGCCGTCCCGAATTCGTACGACTGGATGTTCATCTGAATACCAATGGACTTGAGTTGCGCTTGCACCACAAGAGCAGAACGCTTCCACGCGTCAATAGGCGCGTTAATGAGCGTGAAGGTGAACGGGCGCCCGTTCTTTTGCAGCACACCATTCTTCATGGTCCAGCCTGCTTGACCAAGTAAGGCAAGGGCCTTCTGTTGGTTGTAGCTGTAGCGATAGGTCGCGATGCCGGGCCAGTAGCCCGCGATGCTGGGCGGCAGGACACCATAGGCCGGCTGGCCAAGGCCCTGAATCCCGATCTGCAACACCGCGGTCTTATTAATGGCGTCGTTCAAGGCCTGGCGGACCCGCACATCGTTGAACGGCGCTTTGAGCACGTTGAACTCCATGAAGAGACCCACGCCCTGGCGCAGATAACGTTTGATTTGATACGTGTTGGCCGCCTCGATGCGTGCGACGGCCGGCGCCGGCAGCGCTAATTCGTCAACCTCACCGGACTGGAACGCCGCCGTCTGGGTCGCCTCATCTGTGATGATGCGAAACGCCAACGTACCGATGCTGGGCGGGCCATGTTGGACGAAGGAGGGGCCCCATGTGTAGTGGGGATTACGCACGAGCGTGATCTGACTCCCCGATTTCCAGCTTGAAACCATCCAGGGTCCTGTACTGACGGGGTGCCGGCCAAAGGAGGAGCCTTCCTTGCCCAGGGCGGTCGGACTCAGAGGCATGAGGCGCCCGGCGTCGGAGAGATTGTGTAGGAAGAAAGCGTATGGCTGCTTCAGACGAATCGAGAAACGAAGCGGCCCGGTCGTTTTGATAGAGGTGACGGCGCCAAGCAGCCCCCCTGCCAAAGGGGACTTGGTGCTTGGCGCGAGCGCGCGCTGGAATGTTTTGACGTAGGCGTCGGCGGTGAGCGGCGTGCCATCCTGGAACGTGACCCCGCTACGTAGCACAAACTGGTAGAGGAGCCCGTCAGTCGAAACGCTGTAGTGAGTGGCCAGACCCGGCACGAACTGTCCGTTGGGGGCAAGGTAGATGAGCGGGTCACCAACGTAACGCAGCACCTGGTCGCTGACCGCTGTATCGCTTTTCTGAGGGTCAAGCGAATCCGGCTCTTCGGTTAGCACAATGGTCATCGCCGTGGTGGTAGAGGCGGCATGAGTCGTGGACGATGGGGTACGCGGGGTAAGCGCGGAGGTTATAAAAAGGAGCGTACTGACAAGAACAGCGCCGACAAGAGGGGAACGCGGATGGGATCGGCGAAACATACGGTGACTCCCTTCACGGTAGGTGTACATCGGTACTGGTTTATGGTCTGAGCAACGCCCACACGGCGACGTGCACGACGGTCGATCACGTCACGAGGGTGTGTGGTCTTGGGTTGTATTCTCCTTCCTCAGCTAGAGCGGCCGCATCGTCCCGCGCCAGGAAACCTGCATCGACGATAGCGGCGAAGTGTCGCGCCGTTGCAAGGTAGTGGTCGCGAATGGCTTGTTCGATCACAGAGCCCTCCTGCGTGTGCAAGACATCGAGGAGCGCCGCGTGCCGCTGTCGGACGTCCCCAGGTTGATAGACGACACGCGCGGCGCGTGCAAAGATCATGCGTAATGGGCCGTTCGAGGTTGTCCAGGCTGCCAGGAGCCGCGTGTTGTGAGCGGCCTGCGCCATATGCTGGTGCCATTGGGCATCAAGGACGGCGACGCGGTCCCAATCGCGCTCCTGGGCCGCCTGATCGAGCGCGTCTAGTTCCTCGTCCATCAACCCAAGGTGGTCGGTTCGTAACGTGGTGAGTCCCTCGACGGCCGCGAATCCCTCCAGAGCCGCGCGCACGGCATAGAGTTCCTGAATATCACTGCCCCTGATAGTGACGACGTGCGTATCGCGATGTGAGCGCGTCACGAGCAATCCTTCGGCCTCGAGCCGCCGTATCGCTTCACGTACGGGTCCGCGACTGAAGCCCAGAGCCGCACTTACCTCGGCTTCAACCAAACGGGCGCCTGGAGCGAGGTGTCCGTCGAAGATTGCTTGAAGCAGAGCCTCATAGGCGTGATCGCGGAGCGTGCGAAGCTGCACGACCCCCAAAGAGGAGGGAAACGCCTTCATGACCATGAGTGTCCCTCCACTGAAAAATGGTTGATTGTTAACAATTGATGCTATTCTACACCTGTTGTCGGCGCTTGTCAAACCGGGGCGCTGCCCATGTGCCAATGGCAGGGCAATCGTTCTACGTTCCCAGCGGGGCGCTCATCGTTGGTGGCGACGCGCGTGAGGTGCGGACCAGGCAGGTGGCCTGGTTCGACACGGGCACGGGGGGGGCACGGGCATCGATCTTAATGGTGCGGGAGGCGAGTCATGGCGTCACATACGCGGCCGCGCCCATCCACGAGCCCGTCGTCGTGTATGGCCCCTTCGTGATGAACACCCGCGCGGAGATCATCTGCGCGTTCGAGGAGTACCACAGCAGGGCTTTCGGCTCGATCACGGCCTGCGTATAGGCTACAGGCCTCATCCGCGTGACCGGTTGTCGTACCGACGGCTACGCGAGACCACTAACCGCTGGTAACGTAGGGGATAGCCATGGCGCTGGAAAAGCTATCTCGTTAGCGGCCGTGTTGTTTATGCCGTGCGCCGGCGTGAAAGCGTTGTGCCGCGCCCATTCACGATACCGTGAACGACATCGGCGAAAGGCTTTCAGGGTGGCTCGAACGGCGTAAACGACAGCACCGCTAACGCCACGGTTTCTTGTCGCTGTACGGGGTTGATCCACGACTATGAGTGGCGAGTTGCGTGACGCCTGGCTTTCCGCACAGGACACCGTACTCCACCGGCTCTAGCAGTCTGTCGGAGAGAACGAAGCAATGGTGTGCATAACCGGGGGCCGCTGTCGGGGTGGGGCGTTCCGCCTCTGGTCACGCGTGATCGACGCGTGGCTGCGGGCAGGACACGGCGGTGGATC
>JAABUV010004307.1_pt1 | contig 17160 bp, 12 predicted proteins | sample 5559971 | NCBI WGS metagenome assembly JAABUV01 (sample SAMN10711881, study PRJNA513362) | rock metagenome | isolation source: Antarctica rocks | place: Antarctica: Victoria Land, Knobhead nord | collected 2015-12-19
CCGGCCACCTGCCGCGGTGCCATCGCCACCTCCTCCCGTGGCACCAGTCTCCCACACGCTCCCTCCCATCGTCAATTATTCGCTGCCTGACCCACTAGCCATCGCGGTGGTCATGCTCGGCATGCGCTGAGCCGCGGCGCAGGGCCATCCGCCGCCGGCAGTCGTCCCCCGCCACCGTAGGCTTCGGCGTCGCCGCGTGCCATCGGCCGAAAGGACACGGACGAAAGGACACCGGGCCAGGGGGCGGGTTTGCTCCGTGGCACGCGTCGGTCGAGTCGCGCGGGTGAACGCCGATTCCCGGCCAGGGATACTTTCCGCCATCCGGGTACCCCGCCCGGGTGGCGTCCTCGTGTGCGTACGATCACGGACGCGAGGGCCGGCCCACAGCCGGGACATCTCTCAGTCGAATGGCCGATAGATCTCCCCGCGCGGTCAGCCTATGCTTGCCCCAGCGGACACGTGCTGGCACGGGAAGTGTCAGCACTCCGGCGGCGTCACCTGTGGGGTGAGAAGGCCTGTTAGGGCGAGGAGTGGTGGGCGCTCAGGCGACAGCGGGCAAGCCGGTGACGGCGCGCCAGGTGGCGCAGCGTTCGGCCCGCAGGTGGCGGTAGTCGTGGGGGCACTGTCAAGTGAAGCCTTTTGGGCGGCGACGGCGATCCGCCTATACCAGACCGGATCCGGCCTGTACAAGGGCTAGCGACGGCCAGAACGGCCTTGGTGTGGGGAGGTTTCGTTCAGTCGAAACTTCACGTGACAGTACCTCTCGTCATCCTGCGGGGCGGCTACGCGGCGTGGAGGATGGCCCCGATGGCGACGCCAGCCACCGTCCCGACCGTGACGATGGCCAGGAACTCGAGTCCACTGCGGAGCGGGCCTTGCTGCGTGTAGCGTGACTTGACTGTCCCCAGCGTGAGCGCCACCAACGCCGTGAGGCCGTAGGCCCACCAGGCCGGGCGCGTGAGCGGGGTGAGGAAGGGCATGATGGGCACGAGGGCCCCCGCCATGAACGCGCACCCGACGAGGAGGCCCTGCCGCCACGCCGGGGCCTCGCCCGCGCCGGTCTGCCCGAGTTCGTCGCGTACCAGCGCCCGCAACCAGCGCTCGTCGTCCGCAGTGAGGTACGCCACCACCCGCGCCAGCAACGGCCCGCGCAGGCCCTTGTCGCGGTAGATCGCGCGCAACTCGGCGCGCTCCTCGTCGGGCTCGTGCGCGATCTCCTGGCGCTCGGTGGCGATGCGCCGGGCGAGGATCTCGCGGCTCGTGCGCGCCGCGAGGAAGCCGCCCAGCCCCATCGACACCCCCCCCGCCAACAGCTCCCCCAGCGCGATCGGCACCAGCTGACCCAGCGCGAGCGCGCCGACGGCCATGATGAACACCATGGTGGTTACCAGGCCGTCGTTGAGCCCGAACACGATCTCGCGCAGCCAGTCGCCGTTGTGCGGGTGCCGTTCCACGAGCGTCGTCATCGCCTCCACCTCCTGCGCGTCGCTGTCCCCCATCGTCCCCTTCGCCCCCGGTTGTGCTGCCCATGCCGCCGTCGCCGTGCTCCGTGGCACCGCTAAGCATGTGTTCATAAGTTCGGCACGCTTCTTCGCGCGATTTTGGCACTATACCTGGAAACTAGCGCCAGAAAAACGGGCTCTGGCACACATTCCGTGCAGGGGCAGTAGGCCCGATTGGGCTGAGCGACTGGGTAAATGACTGGTGCAGCGGGCGCATCAGGGGTGCCCATTAACGTGATGCCAATCACGGCGCAATCCGGTTCCTATACTGCTCAAACCACCCGCCAACCTTGCACGGAATGTGTGCCAGAGCCGAAAAACGTGCCAGACTTCTGGCAACATGCTTAGGGGCGCACCGGCGTCCCCGCCCCGGTAGCGCCCGTCGTGTGATACGCCGCCACCGCCGCCCCGACCGAGGCGAAGATGCGTTCCGCCCCGACCTGCCCGGTGATCCCCAGCCGGTCGAGCTGCCCCCGGACCCCCTCGACCTCCGTCAGGACAACCTGGCGTCCCCCCTCCTGGAGCCGCGCCAGCGTCGCGGCGAGGATGAGCCCGGCGGTGTAGTCGATGTCGTCGGTGGCCGCCAGGTCGAGCACGAGCCACCGGACGGGGTGGGGGGCTCCGGCGACGAGTGCCTGGAGCCGCGCCGCGAAGTAGTCGGCGTTCGCGAAGAAGAGCGGGGCCGCGAAGCGGTAGACGAGCAACCCTGGCTCCGTCTCCGTGCCCGGCGCGGCGTCGCGCGCCCGCACATGCCCGTCGGCCAGGGCCAGGATGCTATCCTTCGGGTGGTACTCCTGGCGCAGGTGGTCGAGGATCGACAGGCCGATCGCGACGAAGATCCCCCGCTCGACGCCGAGGAAGACGACGGCGAGCAGCGTGGCGATCGCCACCGCGAAGGTCACCTTGCGGAACCGGTAGATCTGCCGGAGGGCGCGCACGTCGATCAGGCGCGCGCCGATCAGGAAGACGAGCGCGGCGAGCGCGGCGGTCGGGAGCCGGGCGATCAGGCCGGTGGCGACGAGCAGCACCGCGAGGGTGACGCCGACCGTCGCGAGCTGGGCGACCTGCGTGCGCCCCCCGGCCGCGTCGACCACGGCGGTCTTGGTGGGGCTGCCGTTGACCACGAAGGTGCCGGAGAGCCCGGCCAGGGCGTTGGCCGCCCCCAGCCCCACCAGGTCCCGCTCCTCGTCCGTCGGCTCGCCATGTTGCTGGGCGAAGCTGCGCGCGGTGGCGGCGCTCTGCGCGACGATGACCAGGAACATCGACGCCGCGGTGGGGAGGAGGTGCGCCAGATCGCCCGGCGACACGCCCGGCAGGCCGAGGCCGGGGAGGCCCGCCTGGACCCGGCCCACGGTCGCGATCCCGTGCCGTTCGAGCCCGAAGGCCCAGGTCGCGGCGATCGCCAGGGCCACGGCGAGGAGCGCGCCGGGCACCCGCCGGGCGAAGCGCTCGACGAGGAGGATCACCGCGAGGACCGCCAGCGCCAGGAGCAGCGTGGGCAACCGCGTCGCGGGCAGTGCCCGCACGATGGCGAGCGCACGCCCGGCGAACCCCCGCCCGTCCGCCGCGACCCCGAGCATGTCGGGGAGCTGGCCGACGAGCAGCGCGACCCCCACCCCGCCCAGGAAGCCGACCAGGACCGTCCGCGACAGGAAGTCGGCGAGGAAGCCCAGCCGGAGGAGCCGGGCGACGAGGAGCAGGGCGGCGGTGAGCAGCGCCGCCCCGCCCGCCAGCGCCAGCCAGCGGTCGGAGCCGGGCTCCGCGTAGCCCGCAAGCCCGCCGAAGAGGATCGCCGCCGTCGCGGAATCGGCACCGACGACCAGGTGGCGCGAGGCCCCGAGGAGGGCGAAGGCGGCGATGGGCAGCAGGATCGTGTAGAGCCCGGTCACCACCGGGGTCCCGGCGATCTTCGTGTAGCCCATGCACTCGGGGATGGCGACCGCCGCCAGGGTGAGCCCGGCGAGTAGATCGGGGCCGAGCCAGGCCCGCCGGTAGCCGCGCAGGCCCGGGGGCAGGGGGAGGCGACCTCGACCCCACCGCCCCTCCCGCCGGGCACGGGGCATGGTGCCGTCCTTCGACATGACCCTGTTTCCTATCCGGCCCCGCCACGGCGGGGCCACACCCGTGTTCGCCCCGCACGGCGCCGACGACCAGCGCGATCGCGCGTGGGGTGCGTCCCGGGGGCCGCGCGAACCCCCAGCGCTCGCGTCGCCGTAATTTTACCAGGCCTTTACGAAGCCTTAACCCTCCCTTAAGCCGCAGCGCCGCTGCGACCGCTATGCTCGGTGGGCGAGCGGTGCGCGTCACGGTGATGCGGGCGAGGGGGGGCAATGAGCGGTGCGATCGCCGAGGCGCTGCTCGAGTACGTCGTCCCACATGTGGTCGAGGCCCTGGTCGTGGCGGTCGCCCGAGGTGCCCTCGCAGCGGTCGGCCGCTGCGCTGAGCGGGGCGAGGCGACCCCGACACGGCCCGCGCCACGCCGTGAGGCCGTGGCCGAATCCATACCGCGTCCCATCGCGCGCTCGCAGCTCCCCGGCCGCATCCGCCTCGCGGTGCCGGGGCTACGCGACGATCCCGCCGCCGCGGCCCACGTACTGGATCGGGTGCGATCCTTGCCGGGCATTCGGGGTGCCACCGCCAATCCCCTCACCGGCAACGCCCTCGTGCTGTACGATCCCGCGCGCACCTCGGCGGCGACGATCCTGGGGGTGATGGGAGCGGACGCGGCGCACTAGACCAGCGCACCGGCAGGCTCGCCGCGACATACCGACGGTAGTTCGCGGGCGATGCGCCGCACGGCCACCGCGCGGCGGCCAGCGCCTGGCATCGCGGTATGGTTCGCCCCGCAGCACCTCAGCCGATGGCCTCATCCCGCCCCACCGGGCGCTCCCGGAACGCGCCCGCCGCGCCGGGATCCCCGCCCGGTGTGTTGCCACCCGGATGCGTCAGGAATGGGACGCTGGTAGCAGCCGGAGCGTGTGGTGGGCGGCATGAAGGCGGTCTGGCCTGCTGTCACGCGGCGACCATCTCAGCCATGATGGTCGCCCAACGCTCCTGGAACATGCGCCGTCGGTCTCCGAGCGATACGACTTGGCCCGCTGTGGCCACCGCGCGGAAGTACTGGCGCTGTTCCTCGAAGGCGGGACAGAACCCCGCGAAGCCGGTGCCGCAGCGCGCGGCTGACGCGAAACGCCCGAACCCGCACAGCGGGGAGTAGCGTTGCTTGATACCGCAGTGGTCTTGCGCGATCCGGTTGTTCTTGTCGCGACTCGTGCGGTGCGTCACGTCCTTGCCCAAGGCCTCGCGGATGGCGCGGGAGTCGGCGTCGTATCCAGCCGTCGTCACCTGCGCGGGGGCATGACCGGCAGCGTCCAGGGCGTGGGCGAAGAACCGCTGCGCGGCGGCCCTGTCGCGTTGCTCGCTGAGCAGCGCCTCGACGCGGGTGCCGTCGCGATCGATCGCGCGGGACAGAGAGCACCACTGGCCGTCGACTTCCAGGTATGTCTCGCCCACGTGCTACCGCGTTCCAGCGGTGCCCCGCCGCTTGGCGCGCAGCCGCGTCGTGACGAGCGAGGCGAAGCGCGCCTCCCACTCCCATACCGTCTCGTGCGTGAAGGTGAAGCCACGCGTGAGGAAACATCTCCGCTACGTCGCGCAGACGCAGCGTGTGGCGCAGGCGCCACAGGACAAGGAGCAGCGCGATGTCGGTAGACACGTGCTGGTGATTGAAGGGCGTGCCAGTCCGCTCGTTGAAGACGCGCCGACGAGCGCGACAACGGCACGTGCGGTAGCCGAGTGCGGTGCCCCGGGGCTGCTGCATGGTCACGGTCGCGGCACAGTGAGGACAAAAACCGGCACCTCTTTCACGCATGAGTCAGTGCCGCTACGCTACTAAAGTGCCGCCCTCCCCGTCATTCTCTCGTCTGAATCCTGACGCATCCATCAAGGCGGCACAACCGTCTCGCGCGACACGCCGCAGATCGCTCCTCGGGGGCGCGGCACCTGGCCCCGTCACTGCGGGAAGCCAACCATTCGGTCCGGCGCGAGCGGCGGCGGGGACGGGAAATGGAGGCCGCGCTGGCCAGACCAGCTGCGGTCCGGGCGCGGCGTATACGCGCCGGGGTCGTAGCCGACCAAGCCCTCCGCCGTGGCCCAGCCGGCCGCGAGATCGCGACCCCAGAGCGCGCCGCGCAACGCCTCGATCAGGCGGGCGCGCACCATCGCGTAGTCGGGATCGGCGGAGGCATCGCGCGACTCGGTCGGGTCCGCCGCCAGATCGAACAACTGGATACGATTCCCGGCCGGGTACCAGATCAGCTTGTGCCGCCCGTCGTGGATCATGCGCGTCGCCCCGTGATCCTCCAGGCAGTCGCCGTAGAGGAAGTCGTGTCGCGCCGCGCCGATGGCAGACCGCCCGGTCATCGTGGGCGGGGCCGGTACGCCCGCGAGGTCCAACAGCGTCGGCATGACATCGGCCAGGCCGACGAGACGCTCGTCGACGGTGCCCACCGGCACCCGCTCATCCCCGACCGCGCCCATCAGGATCAGCGGCACGCGCGCCGACCCCTCGTAGAAGAGCCGCTTGGCGTAGAGACCATGGTCGCCGAGCATGTCGCCGTGGTCGGCGGTGAAGAGGATGATCGTGTCGTCGAGCAGCCCTTCCTCCCGGAGCGTGCCGAGGACGACCCGGAGCTGATGGTCGATGTGGGTGCAGAGGGCGTAGAAGGCGCGGCGTACCTCCCGCAAGGCCGCATCCGAGAGGGCGGGCCAGAAGTTGCGCCCCATCTGCAGGGCACGCGGGAGCGCATCGTCGTCGTCGCTCCACCCAGCCCGCAGCGCGACGGGCGTCTCGAACTGCCGATAGTAGTCCATGTAATCGGCAAGCGGCACCAGCGGTGGGTGCGGGGCGGTGTACGAGAGGAACCAGAAGCTCGGTCTGGTCGGGTCGCGGCGCTTGATCGTGCGACACATCGTCTGGCTTTCCCAGTTGGTGACGTGGCACTGCTCCGGCAGGTGCCAGGGGCGATGCATATAGTTGTTGTTGTTCATTCCCCCGGCGAACTGCTGCCCGACGAAGCCGCGATCGGCCAGGAAGAGCTCGTAGTCGTCGGTCGCGCCCAGGTGTGGTCGCCCCTCCTCGGCCAGTTGCACATCGTCGAAACCGATCCGGTCGCGCGGCGGGTAGACGTGCAGCTTGCCGACCGCGTGCGCGCTATAGCCCGCGTCGCGGAACGCCTGCGGCAGGCTGGTGAGGTGGTGCGGCCAGGTCTCCGCCGTCTTGAAGACCCGGTCGCCGTGCGTGCGCGTGTCGGTGCCGGTCAGCAGTGTCCGGCGCGCGGGGATGCAGATCGGGCTCTCCGAGTAGGCGCGCGTGTAGCGGACGCCGTTGCGCGCGAGCTGGTCGAGGGTCGGCGTCTGCAGGATCGGGTGTCCCGCGCAGCTGAGCAGGCCACCCGGCCACTGGTCGACGGTCACCAGCAGGACATTCGGTCGCATCGCGCGCTCGTCGGTCATCATCCCCTCCCGTACTGTCATCTGCCATTGCCGGTCCACCCGCGCGGGGGGCCACACCGTAGCGCGTGAGCGGGGGGGCGTCGCCACGGTGTGGCCGATCGCCAATGGCCACTTCCCAACAGGGCTTGCAAGTCGTCAGCGAACCGGCGGGACGATACCCAACCGCGTGTACTGCTCGTCCGGAGCCTCGCACGCCGCGAGGTGCGCCGCGATCCGCGCGACGAAATGGGCCTCGCACGCCGCGTCATCGAGCGGATGCGCCTGCTCCGGGTCCGTGAGGATGTCGAATAACTGGTGCCGGGCCACGTGCGGCGGCTCGTCGGCATGGTGCGTCGGCACGGCACCCGTCGCGGGGATCTTGTAGAGTGGCATGTTGTAGGTGTGCCCGAAGTAGCGCCCCATCTCCATCCGCTCGTGCACCTCGCGCGGGAACCACGAGCGCAGGCCCTGCACGGGCATCGCGGTGTACGCGTGCAGCGGCCCGGCATCCTCGTTGACGGGGTTGCGCATGTACACGTAGCGCCCGTCGGTGATGTTCGTCGCCTTGCCGAAATACCCGAAGATCGCGTCCTGTCGTGGCGTCTCGCCCGCGATGGCGCGTAGCAAGGAGTGCCCCTGCACATGGGGCGGGGCGGCACAGCCGAACGCCTCCAGCACCGTTGGCATCACGTCGATGGTCTGCGTGAGAGCCGCGACCCGGGTTCCGGCACGCTCCCCGTGCGGCAGGCTGACGACGAGCGGGACGCGGACGATCTCGTTATAGACCGGCATCTCGTTCTTCATCCAGTAGCGATGCTCGGCCAGCATCGTGCCGTGGTCGGTGGTGAAGACAATCAGGGTATCGTCGCGCAGCCCCAGTTCATCTAGCGTGTCGAGTACCTTACCGCACCAGTAGTCGGTCATCGTCAGCAGGCCCGCGTAGCACTTGCGGATGTGCGTCACCGCCTCGGGCGACTCGCTGACCTCCCCGTACTTCGGCCAGTCGAAGAGCGGGCCATCCCAGTCGTCGCCGTACATGGCGCGGTACTTGTCGGTGCAGTAGAACGGCTCGTGCGGGTCGAACAACTCGACTTGCAGGAACCAGTTGTCGGCGTCCTTGTTGGCCTTCAGCCAGTCCACCGCAGCCTGCGCCGTACGCGGGCCGGAGAAATCTTCCTCGCGCTGCTGGGCGAGGCGGTTCTTGCGGTTGACCTGCGTCTGCTGCCCCAGGTGTTCCGGCATGTCCACCGCGTCCACGCGGGAGACCCAGGGATCGTTCTCCTGACCCCGGAAGAACTCCCAGGTATTGAACGCGGTGTGGTAGTTCTCGCCACCCAGATCGAAATAATGATCGTGGTCGGTCATCAGGTGCGTGAAGATCCCCGCCTTGCGCAGTTCGCGCGGCAGCACGTCGTCGTACGGCTCGATCGGCCCCCAGCCGCGATAGACGAAGTTATGTCGCCCCGTCATGAATTCCCGGCGCGCGGGCATGCACGGCAGCGAGCCGACCCAGTGATTGTCGAAGACGATGCCGCCCTCCGCCAGCCGGGTCAGGTGCGGCGTTCGCACCCAGTCGTTGCCATACGCCGCGAGATAATCCCGCCGCACCGTATCGAGCACGAGAAATAGCGCCTTCATCTAGCCCTGCCCCTTCATCGTAAAGCGAATCTCGACGCCAAAACGGGTGCATTCACCCGCGCCGAGCACGGGGAGCGCGCCCCTTGCCCGCGCGGTCGCCCGCGGCTTGACGGCGCAATTCGCCGGTTCAAGCCCGACGACGTACTGCTCCGTCGCGAACACCCGCCACTGCCACAGCCACGGGAGCGTGCGACGACGGGCACGTACCCGCACCGACCACCCCGCGCCGTTCGGGGGCGGCACGATCGCCGCCTCGGACCAGCGCCGGCCCTGCTGCTCGTGCCGGAAGACCCGCTCCACCTCGCCCGCGCGCGGCGACTCGATCGCGCGCCAGCGGTCGATCGCGGCCGCCGCCTGGTGGTCGCGCGGCGTCACCACGGAGTCGGGCACGCGAATCTCGCCCCCGGGCGCGACGAGCGGCGCACCGAAGTTGCAGTGATACTGCACCATCACCACCTCCGGTACGGTACCGGTGTTACACACCACGTCGGTGAGCCTGATCACCGGCACGTCGTCCACGATGACGATGCGCCGCCGCAGCACCAGCCCGGTGCCCGGTTGCGCGATCTCGCCGCGTATCCAGTGGACGCGTCGCCCGAGCCGCGCATCGGTGCCAAACGAGACCGCGCGGGCCGGTTCGCCGCCGATGCGCCCGTGCTGCGGGAAGTCCTCAGCCTCGTCCCCGCACGCCGGCCCGACGTTGTCGAGGCCGCAGGTCGCGAGCACGCCGCCGATGAAGCGCCGCCGCCACGTGTTCTCCGGCAACTCGGCGGGGTGCCGCAGCGGCGTGGTGTTCCGCCAGGAGACGGGCACGCCGCCGCATGTCGCCGCACCCAGGTCGAGGCAGCGATCGGGCAAGACGTCCACGGTAAGGCCACACGCGGTGGCCACACGGAGCACGCGTTGGGCGCGTGTGACCACCGGAAGCCGCAGCGTGTCCGGCGTGATACCGCCCATCACCGCAACTCCCGATTCAGGCGCGGGTCGAGGATGTCGCGCAAGGCGTCCGCGATGAAGTTGAAGCCGATCAGCAACATCGAGAGCGCGAGGCCGACGACGACCGTGTAGGATGGCACCTGGTAGAGGTACGTGCGCGCGACCTGCAACATGCTGCCCCACGACGGTTGCGGCGGCTGGATGCCGAGACCGAGGAAACTCAGCCCTGCCTCTAGCAAGACCGCGAAGGAGAGCGCGACGCTCAGCTGGATCAGCAGCGGCGGCACGACATTCGGCAGGACGTGTCGCCGCATGATCCTGCCGGGGGACGCGCCGATGGCGTGTGCGGCGGCGACATAGTCGCGCTCGCGCTCGCTGATGGCTGCGGCACGGGCAATCCGCGCGAAATCCGGTACGCTGGCGATGCCGATCGCGACGACGATCCCCCGCACACCCGTGCGAAGACCGCCGCGACCCCGATCCCGAGCAGGATGGCGGGGAAGGTGAGCAGCACGTCGAGGAGCCGCGCGACAACGCTGTCCACCGCCCCGCCGGGAAGGGAACAGGCAGGCCGTGTCCGGCGGCAGCGTCGCCAGCCAGGCACCGAGGGCCGCCCGCGCGGTGCTGTTGAGCGGCATCTCCCGGTACTTATTCCGCTTCCCGTACACCGTGACCTGGCCGCTCCGCGCGGCGATGGCCAGGTCCGCCCGTTGCAGGTTGCACAATTCCTCGGCGCGCAGCCCGGTGTGCAGCGCCGTGACCAGGAGGGTCCGGTCGCGTGGGGTGCCATGTGCCGTGACCACCGCGAGCAGCGCGGCCTCTTCCTTGTCGCTGAGGTGGCGGGGCGGGGTGGGCACGCGCGGGACCAGCTTCACCGGCCGGGCCGGGTCGAGGGCGGCGAGGCCCCGGTCGCATGCCCAGGCGCAGTAGCGCTTGAGGCGGACCAGATGGCGGTTGATCGTCGCCGGCGCGAGGCGGGCGACCGCCTGCAGGTGCGCGCGGTAGGCGGGGATGGTGGGCGTCGTCACGGCGGCCGGCGCGAAGCGCTCGACGTCCCCCTGCCCGTCGCCCCACGTCCCCTCGCACCACGCGGCGAACTGCCGGAGGTCGCTCAGGTAATTGCGCCGCGTGTCGGCGCGCAGATCCTGCTCGTGGTGGAGGGCGTGCGCGTACTCGGCGACGGCCTCTTGGCCACCGGCCGAGAGCTGCGGATTGCCCGCGCGCTTCGCCACTACCGCCCTCCTCGTCATCGCCAGCATGTTAGCAGACATTGCCGGAGTTGGGTAGCGGGCGTATTCGTAGACAGAGACCGGCCATCCCGAGCGGTCGTATATCCGCTAATACCTGTGGTGGCTAGAATTGCATCCATCGGCCTCACGCAGCGCACTGATACGTGTGGTGCAGGCCATCCCGGACGGGCACCGCGCGACTCGATCCCGTCCGGCACCTGCTCTCCTCTGGTGGTGGCTCGGGCATCGCTTGCCCGAGGCCCTGGTGCGGTCGCGCCCGGTTGAAATAGGCGACGTACTCGCGGAGCACGCGGTAGAGGTGGCGCTCGCCGAGGACGAGCAGGTGGTCCAGGCATTCCCGGCGCACTGCAGCGCCCGCGCCAGTCCCCAGACGGTCCACTGGCCGTCGATGCGCGCTTGCTGGCGGAACTGGGTCGTCAGCGAGGGGAAGCCCTGTTGTCGGCGGAGGCGGGTGACGAGGGTGGTCGGGACATGGTCGTGGTGCGCCGAGCGGAAGCCCTCCGCCGTCAGCTGACGGGCGATCGCCCCGTCCTGGTAGCCTGCCGCGCACAATGCGCCGAGGCGCGCGACGAGCCGGTCGTACTCGCCCAGGTTGGCGGTCCGATTGAGGGGCGGGTGGGCGGTGAGCGGGGTCATCGCCCCGCTCACCCCGATGACGGTCGCCACCACCGTATCCGGTGTGGGCCTGGTCAGGACGACGCGGCGGATCAGGCTGCGGAGCAGCTCCTTTTTGTGCGCAGGCGTGCGCTGCCCGCTCCCCCACAGTGCCGACAGGTGGTGCCCGAGATCGCGTAACTGCGCCCGCATCGTTGGGTCGAGTGCGGGCACCGCAGGCGCCGCGGCGAAGCGCTCCGCCGCCTCGCGCGCTGCGGCCAGGGCGCGCAGCGCCAGTTCCCAGCGGCGCACCAACTCCCCGGCGACGAGCCGGTTGTCGGGATCGGCGGCCAGGTACTGGCGCGGGGCTAGGCGGGCCTCGTACTCGGCGCGGGTCACCTGGTCGGCGTACTGCTGCGCCAGCCGCGCGCGATCCGCCCCCTGCGCGGCCAGCACCGCGTCGAGCAGATCCAGCTCGGCCGGCCGGAGCGCCTCGAAGAAGGCCGCGACCACCACCGCGTCGATGCTCGGACCGTCCAGATGCAGGCACAGGCCAGCCCCGCGCTCCTTCCCCTGCGCGGTGCAGACATACCGCTGGTGCGCTTTGTACTCGCGCTGCATCTGCCGCCCGCATTGCCCGCAGACGACGAGCCCTGCCAGCAGCGCCGGACCGTTGCGGGCAGTCCCACGCATCCGCTCGCGATAGCGCTTGCCGTTGTCGTGGAGGCGGGCCTGGTTCGCCACGAACTCCTCCCAGCTGCGGTAGGCCGGATAGGCATCTTGCCGGATGACCGCCCACTCCTCCGGTGGGCAGCTGACGCGCGGGGCGTGCTGCCCGGGGCGACTGTCGGGATGGCGGCGGTGCCGACCATAGACGCAGGCCCCGGCAGAGGCGGGATGATGCAGGATCTCGTAGAGCACATGGGCGGACGGTGGCTTCCAGAGGAGGAGGCCAGCCTCCGGGCCGCGCGTCTGGCGGCGCGGGAGGCGCCGCCCCTCGTCGCGGCAGCGCCGGAGCACCTGCTGGCAGGAGCCGAGCGCGGCGAAGCGCGCGAAGACCAGCGCGAGGGTGCGCTGCACTTGCCGGTCGGGATCCTTGACCACCCGGCCATCCTCGAGGCGGACCAGGCCGGTGGGCCGGTGCTGCCGCAACTCCCCGCGCTCGATCTGGCGCTGTTGGAGTTGCCTCACCTACGCGGACACCCGATGATGTGGTCCGTGAAGAGGAGGTGCCCCGATGCCACGTACTCATCCACCGTACCCGCCGGAGTTCCGGGCCGAGGCGGTGCGCCTCGCCCGGAGTAGTGACCGTTCAATCCCCGCGCTCGCCGCCGACCTGGGCGTCTCGTCCGAGGCGCTGCGCCACTGGCTGCGGCAGGAGGACGCCGACGCGGGCCGGGGGCAGCCCGGCGACCTCACCACGGACGAGCGGGAGGAGCTACGCCGCCTGCGCCGGGAGAACCACGTCCTCAAGCAGGAGCGCGAGATCCTAAAAAAAGCTAGGCTAGCAAACGCGCCCTGCGGGTGGTAGGCTGCGCGCCTGAAGCGTCGCCCCGGTCAGGCAGGAGGCACCGATGGTCCGTCGTACCGCCCGCCCCGCCGCCCCGCGCAGCTATCGGCTGGAGCCGGAGCAGCCTCGCTGCCCCCACTGCGGCGGCGCGGCGCGGGTGGCCTACCACGACCGCCGCACCGTCGCCACCCTCGATGGGCTCTACGATCTGACCCTGGTGGTACGGCTGTGCCGTGAGCCGACCTGTCCACGGTATCGCCGGCCCTATCGTCCGGAGGAGGAGGGCAGCTGGGCGCTGCCGCACGGCGAGTTCGGGCTGGACGTGATCGCCCTGGTGGGCGCGCTGCGCTACGGCGAGCACCGCAGCGTGCCGGAGATCCACCGGGCGCTGGTGGCCCGCGGGGTGCCCATCGCCGAGCGCAGCGTGACCAATCTGCTCTATCGCTACGAGGAGCTGGTGGCGCTGCGCCTGGCCGACCAGGCCCGCCTACGGGAACAGCTCGCGCGGCAGGAACACGTCATCCTGGCGCTCGACGGCTTGCAGCCGGACGTCGGGCACGAGGTGCTGTGGGTGCTGCGCGACTGCCTCTCGGGCGAGGTGCTCCTGGCGCGCAGCCTGCTCGGCAGCAGCGAGGACGAGTTGGTGCCCCTGCTGCGCGAGGTCGCGGCGGCCTCACCCGTCCCGATTCGCGGGGTGATCTCGGACGGCCAGGAGTCGCTCCGCAACGCCGTGCGGACCGCCTTGCCCGGCGTGCCCCACCAGTTGTGCCAGTTCCACTCCCTGCGGGAGGCGGCCAAGCCGATCTGCGAGGCCGACGGGCACGCCAAAGTACTGCTCAAGAAGGAGGTGCGCGGGGTCCGGCCCATCGAGCGGGCGCTGGCGGGGCGCGACGATGCCGAGGCGACCGCGACGCGCGGGTATTGCCTGGCGGTGCGCAGCGCGCTGACCGACGCCGGGCGCCCGCCGCTGTGCGCCGCCAGCCTGCGGTTGCACACCCGGCTCACCGCCATCCACGCCTCGCGCGGGCGCGTGGCGGAAAGGGGGGGCTCCCGCGGGAACTCGGCCGGCTCCGGCAACGCCTCGACCGGGGCCTCGTCGCCACCGCCGACCACTGGCCGCCCATCCGCACCGCCTACGGCTGGGTCCACCAGGCCGCGCACCTGCTCGCGAACCACGAGGGGCAGCCGGGCGCGGCCGTCCGGGCCGCCTACCAGACGCTGCTCGCCACGATGACCGCCCAGCGGGCCACGCTCGGGGCGCGCGCCCCGGCCGTCGACCGCTTCCGCACCGTCACCGCCAGCGACGCGCCGGGGCTCTTCCACTGCTACGACGTCCCGCACCCGCCGCCCACCAACAATGCGCTGGAGCAGTTTTTCGGGGCGGTCCGCTATCACGAGCGCCGCGCGACCGGGCGCAAGGGGGCCTCACCGGGGCTGGTCGTGCGCGGGGCGGTGCGCGTCATCGCGGCGGTGGCGGCACGCGGCCACATCCTCGACGACATGGCGCTCCGCCCGACCGATCTGCCCGCCTGGCGGGCGCTCCGCCGACAACTCCGCACCCGCCAGGACGCCCGCTGCGCCCAACGCCGCTTCCGCCACGACCCGGACGCCTACCTCACGACTCTCGAAGACGCCCTTTACAGGGCGCGTTTGCCAGCCTAGAAAAAAGCCGCAGCCTTCTTCGCGAAGGAGACCTCATGAGCCGCTACCGGTTCATCCAGGGGGAGCAGGCCGCCTACCCGATCACGCTCCTGTGCCGGGTCCTGGATGTGGCCCGTTCGGCCTACTACGCCTGGGCGCGCCGCGGGGTCTCGGCCCGCGCCCGGGCCGATGCGGACCTCGCCACCCAGATCGTGGCGGCGCACGCGCGGAGCCGCGGGACTTACGGCACGCCGCGGGTCCACGCCGCCCTGCGCGCGGCGGGCGTCCGCACCTCCCGCCGCCGCGTCGCGCGCCTGATGCGGGCAGGCGGCCTCGTCGGCTGCCACCGGCACCGCCGGGCGCGCACGACCATCACCGATCCGGCACACGCGCCCGCCCCGAACCTCGTGGCGCGCGACTTCGCAGCGCCGGCACCGGACCGGCTCTGGCTTGGGGACATCACCTATGTGCCGACCGGGGAGGATTGGCTCTATCTGGCGGTGCTGCTCGACGCGTACTCGCGACGCGTGATTGGCTGGGCGATGGCCGACCACCTCCGCACGGAACTGGCGCTCGACGCCCTCACGATGGCGCTCTGTGCCCGCCGTCCCGGCGCGAACCTCGTCCACCACACCGATCGCGGCTGACAGTATACCGCCGCGGCCTACCGGGAGGCGCTGGCCGCTCGTGGCCTGACCGCCTCGATAAGCCGTAGCGGCGAGTGCCTCGACAACGCCATGGCCGAAAGCTTCTTCGCCACCCTCAAAGCGGAACTCGTGGATCGCCACCCCTGGGCCACACGTGGGGCGGCGCGGACGGCGATCTTCGAGTGGATCGAAGTCTTCTACAATCGGCAGCGTGCGCACTCGGCGCTGGCCTACCGGCCGCCTGCTGCTTTTGAGGCGGCGATGTTGTTGTTGCATTGTCCCGCCGCCTAGTCGTAACCTGTCCGCGTAAGTGCAGCAACTTCAGTCGTGCCTGTGCCTGCCGGGAGGACTGCACGCGACGGAAGACCGAGCCGCGCGCGCTCACGCTCCTACCCCGCGCGGAGTACGAGGCGTTACACGCGGCCCGACTGCGCCAAGAGACGCCAGCATATAAGGAAGTGTATGCGCGCCGTGCCGGGGTCGAAGGGACCCTCGCACAAGGCATCCGCGTCAGCGACCTCAGACATAGTCGCTACCGTGGCCTCGCACGAACACATTTGCAGCAGATCATCATCGCCGGTAGCGCTCAATCTCCTGCGCACGCTGGCGTGGCTCCACGACGTGCCACGCGCACCGACCCGCATCTCGCGCTTCGCCGCGCTCGCAGTGTAGCGGTTGCTTACCAGAATCGAATGGGCAACAGTCTCAACGTTGACTCGACTTTGGCCCTTTTTGCGCTTGCGGCCCAAACTTCTCCCGGAACATTGCATCGCTCATGGTCCTGCTTGCGGATCGCGCCCCGTCGCGTAGGATGGGGGCCTCCTCCGGGCCGGTCTGGAGGAGCAGCGTGTGGAGGGGCGTATGCCGAACCCGGCACCGGTGCTTGGCCGTCTGCTCGCCGTGTTCGCCCCGGCGTTCACCGCGCCGACCTTCGCGCACGCACTGACGCTGATCTATGGGACCATCCTCGCGCCCGGACGGCGCACCGTCACCGCCGCCTTGCGCGCCAGCGGCCTCAACGACGAGGGTCACTTCACCACCGATCATCGCGTGCTGAACCGCGCCGTCTGGTCGCCGCTGGCGCTCAGCCAGATCCTGCTCGGCCTGATTGTGGCCGCCTTCGTCGGTGCCGACGCCCCCCTTCTGCTGGTGATCGACGACACGCTGGAGCGCCGTTACGGCCGGCGCGTGGCCTATAAGGCGCGCTATCACGATCCCGTGCGCTCCGCATCTGGCCATGTCGTGACGACGAGCGGCGTGCGCTGGCTCTGCGTTTGTGCCCTGGTCCGCGTCCCCTGGTGCCGCCGCCCCTGGGCACTGCCGTTCCTCACCGTGCCCTGCCCCACCCCCGCCGTCAGCGCGCGCCTCGGCAAGCGCCAGCGCACCGTCCCGGCGCGCGCGGCAACGCTGATCCGCCTCATTCGGCGCTGGCAGCCCGATCGGCCGCTGGTGCTCGTCGGCGACAGTGGCTACGGGGTCGTGGCACTGGCACGGACGTGCCGCGCGCAGGACGTGACGCTGGTCGCCCGTCTCCGCCTGGAGGCGGCGCTCGACGCGCCCGTCCCGCCGCAGCCGACCGGCAAGCCCGGCGTCAAGCCCAAGAAGGGGCCGCGCCTCCCGACCCCCGGGGCACGGCTCGCGGACCCGACGACGACATGGCTGCGGCAGGAGGTGCGGTGGTATGCGGATGAGGTGCGTGCGTTCGATATCACGAGCGGGCTGGCGTTGTGGCACCGCGACGGCGAGCCGCCCGTCCCCATCCGCTGGGTACTGCGACGCGATCCGGTCGGCACGCTCCGTCCGACGGCCCTGTTCTGCACCGACCAGGAGGCCGCCCCGGCGGAGATCATCGCGCGCTACGTCGGACGCTGGAACATCGAGGTGACCTTCGAGGAGGCTCGCCGCCATCTCGGCGTCGCGACCCAGCGACAGTGGAGCCAGCGGGCAAT
>JAABUV010004308.1_pt1 | contig 17152 bp, 1 predicted proteins | sample 5559971 | NCBI WGS metagenome assembly JAABUV01 (sample SAMN10711881, study PRJNA513362) | rock metagenome | isolation source: Antarctica rocks | place: Antarctica: Victoria Land, Knobhead nord | collected 2015-12-19
GGTATTTATCCCTAAATACTAACTATTACTATCTATAATAGGACTTATTAAAAACCTTTAAAACCCTAGTAGGGAAAGTAAGGGAAAGAGTTCTAAGGATAGTAATAATATAATAATAGTATTATACTACTAATATTATATACTACTAATATATAAAAGCCTTTATAGTTATAATATATTAATAATAGAATATAATTATTAACTAAATTTATTATTATATTACTTTAATTTAATTTGATTTGATTTAATTAGTTATATACGTACTTATCTAGTAGCTAGATAATAGCGGGTTTCTTTAGTATATTAAGTAATCGCGTCAACCGCGATCCTTAGTTAGAGGAAACTCTTAAAGCCGTAGCACTACGACCTCCGTAAGCCCTATAGGTAAAAAACCTCTACCTGCCGTAAACGCTTCCTACAGCCTTCTTATTATCTTTAGTACTATATTTGAATACTATACTATACTTCCCTTTATTATCAATCTATATAAAGTGCCTTTAGAGTAGGTAGGCCCAGCCTACTAGCCCCTATTAGCGCTAGAGGCGCTCCTAAGTTAGACCTAGGTAAGATCTAGGTTAGGTCTAGGTTAGATCCGGTCCCAAAGAGTTATTCCCTAGCTAGGGAAAACTGCTAGAGGGGACTATATTCTAGGAACTATCGGGCGATAGCCTCCGCTCCCTTCTATATTATAAGCATTTTATAGAGGTCGTTAGTACCTGCCCTATTAATAAGGAGCTGGCGCCTTTCTTAGTACCTAGGGCAGAATATAAAGACGTGCTTTACGTCCTACTTCCTCCACCCGTAATCCTCGTATCTAGGCGAGTTAACCCTAGGGACCCTCTACCTATATAAGAAGTAGGCTAACCCTGTCTTCTTAGTACGTAACTGCGTTAGTACCGAGCTAGCCGCCTTAGAGAGATTCGTATAAAGCGTACGCCTATCAGCCTATATATCGCCTTCCTAGGCTGCTATCCGTCGCTACTCCGGAATACTAGACTAGTATTCCTCCTATACTACTCTCCATGATGACCCCTACTATACCCGAACCTCCTTCTAGACTTACTACTTCTTAGGGGTATCGTCCTCCTTTCTTAGTTCGTCCTAGTTATTTATTCGGAGGGCTCGCAGGGCCTACTCCCTTTTCCCCTCTACTAGGGACTCCGTAACGGTTCGCGGTCGGCCTTACCGCTTATAGAGCTTCCTTTAGATCCTTATATTCCCGGCCTTAGTAGCGGGGTAGATACCTTAGAGCGCCTAGTAGCGGAGGACTATTTAATCTAAGGTTACTTATATCGGAGTAATTCCGCTTTTAACCTTAAGTTCCCGTACGCTTATAGCTTTATAAGCCCCTAGTACTCGGCGAATATATTGATTCTAGATGATACTAAGAGACCTGACGTGTACCCTTATAGCCCCCCTAAGAGCCCTTAGAGAGTACTATACGGCGGCGGCATAGGTTATCGCCGATTATATTACTTTATAAATATATAATATAAATATATTATTATAAAAGTTAGGTAATAATATTATACTATTAAATTATATAGTTAATATATATAATATAGTATATAATAAAGTTATATTTTATTTACTTCTAACTTCTTTTATAATTACTACTATTAATATTAACCTATTATAAGTTACCTTAAGCTCTATCTTAATATATTAATAATATAAGCTAATATATTTAATATTAATATTATTATACTTTATAAGATAACTACTATTAAAGTATAAATATAATATAAAGGATTAATTATTAATATAATATTATATATTAAATAGTAATATTAATAATAATAATAATTAAGGTAAGTTTCTACCTAATATCCTTTACTATTTTATATATAATATTACCTTATAATAGCCTTTAATTATCTTTAAATATATTATAAGTATATTACTTATAAATTACCTTCTTATATAAGTCTATTATATTATATATTTAAAGACCTTATTAATATACTATTATATTATACTTCTTTTAAATTATACCTACGCTCTTTATACTTAAAGGTATTTATATTAGCTAACTCTTATAATAGATAGTTAAACCCTCTTATTATACTATACTACCTTATTATACTATTAGGGTAGTAGCCCTCTTATAGCCCTATTATCTTTAATATACTAAGTACCTAGGTTTAAGTTCTAGGTTATTATATAATTATAAAATAGGTAGGGCTTATAAGAGGTACTACTACTTTTATAAGCCTTATAAATTAATTTAGAATAATAGGATTTTAATATACTTTACTTATAATATATTAATAGGTTATAAGTCCCTTTTACCTTTTATACCTATTTATCTAGCCTCCTTACTTATAGCCCTATTATTATCTTCTAGGGTAGAAAGTTACCCTATTATACTACTTTTATAATATAGGTTACTATAACGGTTCCGTGTTATTAGCTCGCCTAGGGCATATTATATTAGGTTATATTATTATTAATTCTTGTAGGCTAAGATATATATATCGGGGCTAATATAAGTAGTTAGAGCTATTAGCTACTCCTTCCGTTTATAGTCCCCCCCTTATACCTTATAGCCCTTATAAGGCCTAATGCCCTATTATTAGCCTCCGAATCCCCTATTAATATCCTACTCTAAGTCCTAATCTTTAGCACCTAAGTCTTCCGGCTTTATAGGAGTAGGTTATTCTTTAGTAAACTACGTAAGTGGATTAGTTATAATACAGCCTAATTTAACGTATTATAGGAGTATATCTAGGGTATTATAATAAGGCGGGCCTTCGTAGTCTATAATATAATCGAGATCTAGATAACGGGCTATAATAGGAGTAATTAGCTATCTAGCCCTATCGCGGATTTATTTCACCTTAGCTTATAAGGTCTTTAAGACCTTATTACCCTAATAAAGTATTTAATATATCCTAGGGGTAATACTATTTTTAGCTACGTTAAAGGCTCTCTTATCTTTCGTAGTAATAGCCCTAACTAAGAGTATAATATCCTTAATAGCTTTTCTAGCGAGTACTATTATATCTACTTAAATAAGTAGGGTACTATCTAGGCGCTTTATAACGGTAACTATATAAATATATTACCTAATTAGATTAGTAAAGGCCCTTTAAAGATTCCTAGTATTAGGTATTAAAGGAGGCGTAGCCTCTATTTCCGTTATATCGCGGCTACGAGGTATTTCCGTTATATTACGGCCACGAGGTATTTCCGTTATATCGCGGCTACGAGGTTAGATAGGACCGGTAATACCGCCTATATAAATCTCTCTAGATTTACTAGCCTTTATATCTAACAGCTAGCGAGGCGCGTAGGTAAATTTATCTAGGAGGTTAGGGAAAAGTTTCGAGTATAAGGGTACTAATAGGGGTACTTTATCCTTTATAGAATTTATAGATAGTTTAGTAGAGTATAATTAACGCGGGATAGGTGTATTAGAGCTCTATAGAGGCCTAGGAGAGGACGGAGGCCTATAAGAGCTAGCTCTAGTAGTAGTTAATCCTTTAGCCTAGGCTTTAGCGGCCTTTAAGTTTAGTTATTATAAGGTAGTAGTATAGTATATTTCTAGGTTATAGTCTTCCTAACCGTAAAGAATATATATATAGTATTTATCCTACTAAACTAGCTGAATATATTATACCTATTATTAAACTTAATATTAAATATATTACCTTAATAGATTCTTAGAGGCTCTAAGATAGTAAATCCTACGGCGTTAAAATCTAGAGGCTACTAGGCCTTAACGCTAGTAATAGGGATAGCTTTAAGAATAATAATACCTATAATAGAGTCTAATAGCTTCACGCGTTTAAGTAATATATCCCCGCTAGATCCGCTTATAATACTATTAAGAGTAAGAACCTCTAATAGATAGTTAATATCCTCTATTATAGGGTTAAAGAATAGGTACTCTAAGTATAGTTTATCTTCTAGTCTATAGCCGTAGTAGGCCTCCTAGAGTACTTAATCTATAATATTAATAGCCTCGCCGAGTATCTAATAATTAGAATTCCGCGATATAATAATAGCGCTAATAAGACCTTCCTTAGACTTATAGGCCTAATACGAGCTTAAACTATATAGGGCTTTATAGGGTTTATTATCTTAAGTAGTAATATAGAGCTAATAGACTATTAAGCTAAGAGAGGATATAATCGAGTCTAGAGTAGTAAATCTCATGGAGTATAAAGCGCTAACCCGATTCTAGTTAATAGGCTCGTTACAATAATTATAAACTTAATAGCCTAGGCTAAATAGTTTATTTTCTATAAGATAGCTCTATACCCTAAAACTATATAATTATAATAGCTCTACGTTATAAATATATAAGAAATAGCTTTATACCCTAAAACTATATATTATAATAGCTCTACGCTTCCTAAATATATAAAAAATGGCCCTATACCTATACCTATTCTAAAATGACCTGAAAGGTCTAACTAGTAGCTCTATATCTTAAGGCTCTATGCCTCTAAGGCTCTATACCCCTACTATTATAGTAATACTTTAAAAGGATATATTTAATAGAATTATTAAATTAGGTCTAATATATTTTATACGTCCTTCGCTAACTCCTATAAATTTTCCTCTAATCTATACCCCTTCTAGGCTACGAGATATTATAGTTTATAATAGTAGAGTCTAGAGTCTAGGATCTTATCTACTTTATACTCTCTCTTATTACTATACTCCGTAATTTCGCTAATTAGGGGTAGTAGTAGCGCGATATAGCCTTTAATTATATTAGTATAATAGGGTTCTATTAGATATATATAAAATACTAGGTATACCTTTATTTATAAAGGTAACTTAATTTTATAAGTATTAGGTATAATAGCCTCTATTATTAGAAAGGGGCTAACTTTCTTATAGTCTAGCTTTTTATAGGGTCTTTATAATAAGATATTAATACTATATAGTATAATACGGTCTCCTAGTTAGAGGGTTAGGGGCTTTCTCCCTTTATTATAGTACTAAGCCTAGGCATTTTAGGCTATAATAAGCTCTTCCTTAAGGACTATATTAAGGTATTCTAGTTCTTTTACTATTTCCTAGGCGGTTATACTAGGGCTAATATAGCTAGGAGTATCTACTAACTAGAATAGTTTAGGCTCTCTACCGCTAGAAATAAAGAACGGGCTTTAATATATAGTACTATAGATACTATTATTATAAGTATATTCTCTAAGGCTAAGTAGAGTAACCTACTTATCTTACTAGTAATTTATAAAGACTTATAAGTATTATTTAATAACTTAATTTTACCGCTCTATTAGGCCGTCTATTTATTAATAATACGCCGTTAAAAGCTTATAGTCTATACTAAGGGCTTTTATAAGAGTTTACTAAAAGTATAAGGTAAAGAGGGTATCCCAGTCGCTAATAATTATATTAGGTATCCCGTATAACTGTATACGTCTCGTAGGAATAGCGCTACAAACTATTTAGAGGTTATAGATTTATAATATATAATATAGTAGTATATCTTACTAAAATAGTCTATTACTACTATAATATAGTTATAAGAGATGTCGTCGACGGGGCTTTTACTATTTAGGAGGTCCGTGATAAAGTCTACTATAATAGACCTTTATAGTATATTAGGAATTAGAATAGGTGCTAATTCCCCGCATAATAGGTATTTTAAAGCTTTAGTTCTTTAGTAGGTATTATATATTCTTATATAGTTACCTACGTCGTTACTTAGCGATGGCTAGTAGAACTAATAGCGGATAGTCGAGATAATCCAGTTATAACTAAGGTGGCCTACTATTAGGGAATTATAGAAATTTCGTATAATACAGACCTTTAGATCTATATCCTTAGGTACGTAGAAACGATTACCTTAAAAATATAGAAGGCCTAATAGCTACTTATAGCTTAGTCCTTTAGCCCCGATAGCTCTAATATTAGTCTTAAGTTTTTCCGAGATTTCTTTAAGGATAGTTTATAAGAGCTTCTTAGTCTAGTTATCTTCCTATTCTACTAGTTCTAGGTCCGTTATTACCTAGTAGGCCGTATCCCGCCCTTCTTTAATAATTATAAGCGCTAACTTAAAGAAAGGGATTATAGTATAGGTAGTATTAGGCTTATTATAATTAGCCCTTTATAAGGGTATATTAGCGGGGTTCCTCTTCCTAGGCCGGTATTAGATTTTAAAGTTAAATGCTAAAAGAAACTCCGCCTAATAGGCCTAGCATTAACTTAGCGTCTTAGTAGTAAGGAATAATTTAAAGTTATAGTAGTCTATAATAACTATAATATAATATTAGGCTCTTTTAAGGTATTTCCGCTATACCTAAAAGGATATTATAATAGCTAATAATTTCTAATCTAGGGTACTATAATTTATTTTAGCTAGGTTAAATTTACGGCTATAGAATATAATTAGATAGGTATAAGTATTATCCTTCCTCTAAGAATATACCCCTAATAGCGCGTATATACTTGCGTCTATTTCTATTTACGAAAGCAAGTTAGAATTATAATATATTAGTAGTAGCGCCTTAGTAAACGCCTCTTTAAGCTCTCTAAACGCTAATTCGGCTTATTATAACTACTAAAAAGTAACTATTAACTTTATTAACTCTATTAGTTCTCTTATAATTTAGCTATATTCCTTAATAAATTAATAATAGAAGTTATAAAAGCCTAAGAAGGATTAGACTTACTTTATAGTTATAGGAGTAGGCTAATCCGTAATAGTCGAGACTCGCGTTAGGTCTATTATAATACCCTTAGGGCTAATAATAAACCCTAAGAATTCTACGGTATTAATACTAAATTCGCATTTTTCTAGCTTAGTAAATAGACCGTACTTTCTTAACGCTATTAAAACCTCTTTAATATAATAGTCGTAGTCGGTAGAGTTATTAGAGTAGATAAGGATATTATTAAGGTATATAATAACTATAATATCTATAAGGTATAATAGCGCCTTATTAATATATAATTAAAATATTAAGGGGGCGTTAGCTAGTCTAAAAGGTATAACGTAGTATTTAAATAGCCTATAATAAGTATAGAAAGCCGTTTTCTATTTATTACCTTCTTTTACCCGAATTAGGTTATAAGCCCCTTATAAGTCGATTTTAGTATATATTTTAGCTCTTCTTAGTCGGTCTAGAATATTTAAGATTAAAGGGATTAGATATTAATCTCTTACTATTATTATATTAAGGCCTTAGTAATCTATATACAGGCGTAAGCCTCTATCCTTTTTCTTTATAAATAGGATTAGTACCCTAGCTATTAATTTTAAGCGTCTCATAAAGCCTAATTTAAGATTCTATTTAATATACGCCTTTAAGACGCCTAACTTAGTCTCTAATAGGTTATAAAGTAGGCTAAAAGGTAGTATAGTTCCTAGCTAAAGGTTAATAGTATAATCGAGTTTACTATAATAGGGTAGTAACTCGCTTCCTACCTCCTTATTAAAAACGTCTAAGTATTTTAAGTACTTCGCTAGTAGGACCCTTAGGGGTAATTAGTTAGCTTCCTTAGTCGTAGAGTAATAGGTATAGATAGTCTCCCCCTCTACCTAATTATTAAAGTCTATTTAATCTAGTACCCTAATATTATTAGGTATATTAACCTTTCCCTTAATTTAATCTATAATAGGATTAATTTATTAAAGTTATAGTAGGCCTAGAATTATCTAATAACCTTATATAAGAATAGCTCTAAAAGTATAATAAGAGTAGTAATTACTTAGAACGCTAATTTTAATACGAAATAGCGCTTATAATAAGGTAGGACTAATTATCCTTCTATTTATATTAACTACCCTTACTACCTTAGTATTTAGGGGCGTAAGGCCTAATATTTAGACCTAGTCTTAATTAATAAAATTCGCCGTAGCTCTATAGTTAATTAAAGCTTATAGGGTTAATTTTATATATTAATAGTATAAGTTAGAATAGTTTTTCTATATCTATATAAGTATTAAGATATAGTCTTTATTATAGACCTTATTAAATATATCTAATAAAGTAAGGCGTAGGAACTTCTTTTTAAGGGTATATTATAGCTTTTATAACTAATACTCTAAGTTACGCCTCATCTACCTTAAAGGGGCTAATTCCTAGGTTATAGGGCCCTCCTTCGAGACTAGTATAACCCGCGACGCTATCTTAGGTATTACGGGCGATTATTTTTTAGATAGGGGTAGTTAATAGGTCTATTAGTATAGTCTTTAGCCTTATATTTCTTCTACCTATAATATATATATACCTCTTAACCCCTTTAGGCCTTCTAATAGTTATTATAGATATTAGCCCTCTTCTTACTATTTAACCCTAATAGTTTAAAGTTTATATTATTTAATTTATCACGTAAGGGAGAGCGTCCTCCGCCTTCCTTATTAGGATAGTTATTAGTAAATTATACCCTTTTTTATTAACCCTATTCTACCTCCTTAACGTCTTCTAGGGTCCGCTTCCTAACTCTAATATAATTTTCGGCTTATTATACTACGGTCTTAAATCCTATAAATATATCTAGTAGTTACTATTATAACTAATAGATATAGTCTAGGATTTCAGCTAATAGCTTTTTCCTAAAGGTATAGTAAATCGCCGAATTATTTTATAATAGATCCGTTACTAGGGTCTTAAATCTATTAATAAAATTTTATACTAACTCTCTATTTCCTATATATATATAGTCTATTTTTAACTCTACGTCTAATCTAATATCCCCGATAGAGTAATTCTCTAATAGCTATACCTATAGCTTATCCTAGTTCTTAAAGGTTTCTTAGAGGCCTAATAGTCTTATAAGTTACATCCTTATTCTAATTTTAGGTCTAAGGTAGGTACACGCTATAGACACTTAAGTATTAGAGCCTTTAATAATCTATAGGTTAAAGAAGTTGTTATAGTTAATAATCTATAAATAAACGTCTATTAGAGGGCTAGTAGATATTAGGGGTTTATTATATTTCACTCTCTTATAGTCCTAATCTATTATTATCGCCGCTATTACGGCTCCTATTAGAGGTATATATATAGAAGGGGCTACGCTACGCCTTATAGCGAGCCCTAATAGATCTATTAGGCCTCTTTCCCTTTATAAGGCCGTACTAATAGTATTATATTAGGACTCTAATACTTTAGCCTTAAGGATAGCTATTTAGTTAAATAATTATTAAGCCGTCTTAGGGCTAATAGCGTCTAAACCTCTAGAGTTATAGTCTCCTTAGCGTGTAAGTAATAAGGATAGTATGCTAGCTATTTCTTAAGTAGGTCTATATTATACTATATCTTAGGTATTACGGGTCCTTAGGCCCTAATTAACGAGATTATAGGCTAGGCTCCTATTAGGAAGAATTAATATAACGGTTCCGTGTTATTATCTCGCCTAGGGTATATTATATTAGGTTATATTATTATTAATTCTTATAGGCTAAGATATATGTATCGGGGCTAATATAAGTAGTTAGAGCTATTAGCTACTCCTTCCGTTTATAGTTACTACCTTTAAAATTAAGGTAGAGGTAGTAATTTACTTAAGGGAGTATAATAAAATACTTTTATATAAGTTATAAACCTCTAAGGAATTACTACACCTTAATATAAAAGTAGGTAATTAAGTAGTTATTACCTTAAAGGATATTTTAAATATAATAAGATAGTAGGTAAATCCTTTTATTATATACTTTTTATAATATATATTAATACTTTTATAAGAGGGGTTAACTACCCTTATTATAATAGAGGTTAATAAGGAGTTAAGGGAGGTAAGTATATTATTAAAGAATTATACTATCTTTATATAAGTTAATTATATATTAGGAAGAGGGTAATAATAATTTTAATAAAGGGGAGATAGAGGAGATCTTAAAGAATATAAAGGAAGAGGAGGAAGAGGCTATTACCTCTCCTACTATTATATTACCCGCCCCTACTCCTATTAGCCCTAGCTACCCTTCTTATAATAGTAGTACTACTAGCTCCGCCCCCTTTACCTATAAGATCCGCGCCCCTCGCGCCCCTTATACTCCTCCCGCCCCTATTACTCCTACTTCTATACCTACTCTATCTACCCTTATTAGGGATACTACCTTATCTTCTAGCTTATCTATTATAGGCCCTACCTTATCTTTTATAAGCCCTAGCTCGCCTTAATACGCTCCCCTTATAAGACCTTAATATTATACCTTTAAATAAAGATTCTTTTTTTAAGTTATAAAGATTTTCCCTTTAATTAATTCTTTTCTTATATACCTCTTTATTAAAATCTCTATTATATAAATATAACTTATAATTTACCTTATATAACTTAACTTTATAATTAAATAATTTTATTATAATAGTTATATATTAATATTTTACTTATAATATTTCTTTATTATATATATATTATTATATTCCCTTTATAAGTCTTTTATATTTATATCTATAATAGATATTTATTAATTATATTCCCTTTTATAACTAAACTACTTAATTAAGTAATATTAAATACCTTTACTTTTTATTTTATCTAGGATTTATTCTACTTTATAATATTCTTTACTATTAATAAGTTTTAAAGGAGGTATAAATAGTTATTTACCTTTATTAAAATAGCTCTAATATAGTTTTAATAAGGAAATATAAAATATAAAATAGATTCTTTATATTATTAAGAGACTTAAATAATATACTTAATATTTAATTATATCTACTACCTTAAAAGGACTAATATACTTATATAATAGCTTTTAATTTAGTCTTTTCTACTTTAAATTCTTTATAATTAATATTACTAGTTCTCCTATTATATATAACTTTAGGATATAAAGTTTATTATAAAAGTTTATAACTTATATTTAAATAATTTACTATTAATTTATTAATATAGCTCTTACTTTTAAAAGGTTTTCTACGCGGTCTTTAATTATAAGTACTCCTCCTTTTAAAAAGTTATCCCTAACTTTATCCTTTATATATAGATTATATTTATATATTATATAGAATAGTAAATAACCTAGTATAATATAAATACTATTATAATACGCGAATTTAGCTATTAAGAGTAATATAGCCTAATTATTTTGTTCTTTATTTAAAAATACCCTAAGGTAATACTTTAATATTTAGTTCTAGTATTTAATCTACCTATCTATCTATAAATAGAAGGTAGTACTTAGTTATCTCTTTATTTTTATATAATAGTAGACTTCTAACTAATAGGTACTTATAAATAAGGATCTTTAATCTAATATAATACCTATTAATAAATTATATTATAATACTATATTCTTAAATAAGATCTTAGCTAATTTAATAGTAGTATAAGTACTCTTAATTAGAAGGTATTAGACTATCTTTATATACCTATTAATAATTATAAGAATAGAATTATATATAAATTTTTTATATTTATTAGGTAGTAAGCTTATAATAAAATTTATAGAAAGTTCTTCTCAAGGCCCTTTAAGTTATAATAAGGATATTATATTATTATAGGATTTATATTTAGGGGCTTTTACCCTTTAATATATTTTATAAGTTTAGATATATAGCTTAGTATCTACTAATATTCTACTCTAGTAATACTTATATTAAAGTAACTCTAAGGTTTTTTATAACCTAAAATAGCCTATTAAAGTATTATTATAATACCTTATAATAATTTTTATATATAATACTAAATTATCTAGTATATAAAGTACTTCTTTAAATCTTAGTAATCCCGTTAAATTAACCTTCTAAGGCTATTTAATAATATTTTACTTAGAAGCCGTATACTTTACCTTATCTTTCTATTTAGTAATAAACGGATTATTACTTTATAATAAGAGGATAAGTTCTTTTAGGGATTCTAATCTAGCTTTATAAGCCGTTTTAAGTCTAGTAACTACTCTTACTAGTACTTATAAGATATATTATTTATAACTAATAACCCTAATAATAGGATTAAGTAGTAGTATTAGGAACTAGACTAGGAGGCTAGTTCCTAAGGGCTAGAATAGATAGTATAAACTACTAGCGAGTAGGTAGTATTATAAAGGTGGACTTAATACTCTAGTAATTTTATAGTTATAAAAGAACTAATCTCTACCTTCTAAGGAGGTAGAGGGAGGACTATCTAAATACCCCTTAAGAAAGCTACTTAGCCTCTTAGATATCTAGATAAAAGGATATCTATTAGGATAATAAGAAGCTAAACTAATACTACTAGGATATTATTAGTAGGCCGTATTATACTAGCTAGATATATTAAGATATCCTAATAATTACCTCCCCTTTAAGGGTATTTATCCCTAAATACTAACTATTACTATTTATAATAGGACTTATTAAAAACCTTTAAAACCCTAGTAGGAAAAGTAAGGGAAAGAGTTCTAAGGATAGTAATAATATAATAATAGTAATATACTACTAATATTATATACTACTAATATATAAAAGCTTTTATAGTTATAATATATTAATAATAGAATATAATTATTAACTAAATTTATTATTATATTACTTTATAAATATGTAATATAATTATATAATTATAAAAGTTAGATAATAGTATTACGCTATTAAATTATATAGTTAATATATATAATATAGTATATAATAAAGTTATATTTTATTTACTTCTAACTTCTTTTATAACTACTACTATTAATATTAACCTATTATAAGTTACCTTAAGCTTTATCTTAATATATTAATAATATAAGCTAATATATTTAGTATTAATATTATTATACTTTATAAGATAACTACTATTAAAGTATAAGTATAATATAAAGGATTAATTACTAATATAATATTATATATTAAATAGTAATATTAATAATAATAATAATTAAGGTAAGTCTCTACCTAATATCTTTTATTATTCTATATATAATATTACCTTATAATAGCCTTTAGTTATCTTTAAATATATTATAAGTATATTACTTATAAATTACCTTCTTATATAAGTTTATTATATTATATATTTAAGGACTTTATTAACATCTTATTATATTATATTTCTTTTAAATTATACCTACGCTCTTTATACTTAAAGGTATTTATATTAGCTGACTCTTATAATAGATAATTAAATCCTCTTACTACGCCGCGCTACTCTATTATACTATTAGGGTAGTAGCCCTCTTATAACCCTATTATCTTTAATATATTAAGTACCTAGGTTTAAGTCCTAGGTTATTATATAATTATAAGATAGGTAGGGCTTATAAGAAGTACTACTACCTTTATAAGCTTTATAAATTAATTTATAATAATAGGATCTTAATATACTTTACTTATAATATATTAATAGGTTATAAGTCCCCCTTACCTTTTATATCTATTTATTTAGCCTCCTTACTCGCGGCCTTATTATTACCTTCTAGGGTAGAAAGTTACCCTATTATATTACCTTTATAATATAAGTCGCTACCTTTAAAATTAAGGTAGAAGTAGTAATTTATTTAAGGGAGCGTAGTAAAACGCTTTTATATAAGTTATAAACCTCTAAGGAATTACTACGCCTTAATGTTATTAGGCTTAGATATATATACGCCTTATACGCTACCTTATAGCCTGCTTCAGGTAACCTTCCTTAGAAATGCGGGGTAACGTCCTAGTAATAGGAGGCCTAGACTACGCCTATACTTAGTAGATATATATCTACCTAGCTATCTCCTATTCTTCTTTCAAATTCCTTAGAGATTAGTTCTATTACTATAATAGACCTACTACCTAATCTATTAGTAGACTTATACCTATTATTAAACCTTATAAGCTAACTCTACGTCTTTTATTACCTAATACGCTACTATAGAGCTAGCGGGTATAAGCCTTATAATTCTAATCTCTCTCCCTTTCTAAAGGAAAAGGCCTAGAGTTGTTATTATATTAGGTTTACCCTATAATAATTAATAGGCTAAAAGTAATAATTAAGTAGAACTACTACTATATAAAATATTACTAGAACGCTATTATAGCGCCTTAATAGAAGGAGGACTCTTTACTCCTTCTACTCTAGATAAGCTAGAATAGCTATTAGAGGAGGCCTAAAATAAAAATTATTATCTTAAACTATAAAATAAATTAATTATATTATTAGCTTATAATAAAGTACTTTATAATCCTTAAGTTAATATTAACCTAGGAGTTTAAAATACTACTATCTTAGCGCTATCTTAATATACTTATATATACGTACTTTACCTTAAAAGGATAAGACCCTATAGAGGATCTTTTAAAGGGGAGTACTTATATTAGTTCTATAAAGTTAATATTAAATTTATTATAAGTCTAGAGTATTTTATTATAGATAAGTCTTATATAGCCTATTATATAAGCTCCTTAGAAGGGGACCCTAAAGCTTAATAGTATACCTATTTTAAGAGTTATAGTGTAATTAATAATATATTTAAATTCTTTAAAAGGTTTTTACTTAACTTAGTTATAGATCTAGTAAGCTACTATCTCCTTACTTATAAAAAGTAGGAGTAAGTACGCTAATATAATAATTAAAAGGTCTTAAATTTTAAGGCCTATTTAAAGGAGTTAGAGTCTTATTTACTACCTTTTAATAAGGAGTATAAGGCTTATATTTTCCTTATAAAGCTTTATAATAAGCTAAAGAATAAAATTCTTGATATTAGTAATATTATTAAGTAGCGTAAAGAGATATTTACTTAGGCTATTATACTAGAGAATACTTTAGAATATAGGCGCTACGTAGGCGGCTTAGGTTCTTAAGGAAAAACCTAAGATAGGTCTTAGCCGAAATTAAAAGGTAGTAATAAATCCTTAAAAGGTTATATTATAAAGCCTAAGAGTTCTAATAGTAGTAGTAGTAAGTAGTCGCGCTTTAAGGATAATACCTTAAAAAGGAAGGCTAAGCCTAATATTAAGATAGATTCTATAATTTATTTTTATTATAATAAAGAAGGCTATATCTAATTATATTATATTAATCTTAATAAGCCTTAGGCTTACTTTAGTATTAATATAGTATTAATAAAAAAAGAACTAGCCCCTTAACTACCTTAGAAGAGGGGTAAGAAGACTAATTAATAGAGGTAATATTATTAATACTTATAAAGGGTTAAGTAGAGCTATAAGGTAATTAGTATTAAGTTATAATACTTTTAGATTCTAGGTTATACCTAAACTTAATTTTATAAAAGTTTATAATTTAATAGGATTTAAAGCCTTATAAAGCTATCTTATTATAAGTATAAGCGCTTAGTAGAAGTAATATATATATCTGTAAAGCCTACTAGTTATATTACTAGTTAATAGATAGCTAGGGCTATAAAAAGGAGTATACTACTCTTTTTTATATAGTAGACTAAAATGGCCCTATAATTATTTTAGGTATACTAGGATTAAAATAATAGTGTATACTATTAGATCTAAAGGTAGATTACTAGCGCTTTAAAGTTAATTCTAGTATATTATAAGTTAATAAGCCCTAAGTATTCGTCTAAAATATTAGGAAAGAGCTAAATATATTTACTATTATATACGCCGGTATAATATCTAGTAAATAGGAAGCCCCCTAAGTTCCTAAGGAATTAAAGGCCTTTATTAATATGTTTTCTAGTAAGAAGGCGGGTACTTCACCTATTTTTAAGGAAGGTAACTATACTATAGATCTTATAGAAGGTAAAGAACTACCTTATAAGCTACTTTATAATTTATCTTAAATTAAGCTAGCGGAGCTATAGCGCTACCTTAAGGATTTACTTTAAAAGGGGATTATTCGCTACTCTATCTTATTAGCTAGAGTACCTATTCTCTTTATATTAAAGAAGGATAGTAGGCTACGTCTATATATAGACTATAGGGGGTTAAATATTATAACTCTAAAGAATAGATACCTATTACCTCTTATTATTAAGATATTAGACTATTTATATAGTTCTAAGGTTTTTATAAAGTTAAACTTATTATAATTACTTTAAATATTTAGTTATACCTTTTAGGCTCGCTAATATACTAGCTACGTTTTAAACCTATATTAATAGAGCTTTAGTAGGTCTAGTTAATATAACCTATATAGTATATCTAGATAATATCCTTATTTATAGCTCTAACCTAGCGGATTACTAGTAATATATTTAGTAAGTACTAAAATAGTTATATTAGTTTTCCCTTTATACTAATTTAAAGAAGTACTAATTTAGTATTAAAAGGATTAAATTTTTAGGGTTTATTATCTTAACTAATAGCGTTAAGATAGACCTAGAGCGTATAATAATAATTAGAGACTAGCTTAAGCCTAAGACCTATTAAGATATATAAGTCTTTTTAGGCTTTATAAATTTCTACTATTAATTTATTTATAACTACTCTTATATAGCTAAGCTACTTACTAGCCTACTTAAGGGTAGTAAGGATAATAAGAAAATAGGTCCTTTAGATTAGACTATTACTACTAATAGAGTATTCTAATTACTATAAGATACCTTTATATTAACGCTATTTCTACGCTACTATAACCTTATAAAGGCCTTAAGGATAGAAATAGATACCTTAAATTTTACTATAAGTACTATCCTATCCTAATAGGATAAGGATAGTAACTAGTAACCTATTATATTCTAGTCTTAGAAGATAATTAACTATAAGGGTGCTACGTAATAACGTAGCTATTAAGTACTATAAACGGTGCGTATACGTATATATATAGAACTCTCTATTCTTATTAATAGTAAGACTAATCGCTACCCTCCCCTTTAGGGGGAATTCCCTCCTCTATATACTATAGGTAAAGGGGTGGCGTAGTACTATTATATACTATAGACGCTATATTAATAGTAGTACTATATTCCTAACTAGTCCTTATAATTATCTCCCTATCTAGGCTCTTAGGCTTTAAGAGTATAAAAGGTTATAATCTATAAAAGATACTCCCTTAATAATAGAATATACCTCTAATAAGAGCGTAATAATATAATTAATTATAAGGCCCTCTAAGCTAAGCCTTAAGGAATATATAGTTTTATTAAATTATAATAATTATAGATAATACTCTTATATATAATCCTCATATTATAATATATTCCTATTATACTTCCTATTATCCTTTATTAATTTATTATAAAAGTAGTTAGAAGTCTTAGTATTTTAAAGTAAATAGGAAGTTATTACTATTAAGGGTTTATTAAGTACTTAAGGCGTACCTTCTTTATATAACTTTAATATTATTCTTCTAATTATAATATCTTTAT
>JAABUV010004313.1_pt1 | contig 17131 bp, 25 predicted proteins | sample 5559971 | NCBI WGS metagenome assembly JAABUV01 (sample SAMN10711881, study PRJNA513362) | rock metagenome | isolation source: Antarctica rocks | place: Antarctica: Victoria Land, Knobhead nord | collected 2015-12-19
TCGGCCCGCCCGGGCCGCCGCCGCCCCACGAATAGCTCGTGCCCAAATACGACAGCGCCGCCGCGGCGGCGGTCGCCGAGGCCTGGTTGGGGAACGTCAACGTGCCCGGCACCTTGGCTTCGGGGGGCAGGGTCACGGTGACCCCGTTGGTGACCACCCCGATCGGACCGCTGCCACCGGCAGCCACTCCGGCACCTCCGGCGCCGGGGCAGCCCGCCGCCGGGGTCGCCGCCCCCGCGGTCGGGTCGCCGACCTTCACGCTCGGCGGAATCGGTGTCGCACCACTGGTCTGGGCATAGACGGAACGAGCGACGGTCTCCGCGGCGGCGTAGGCGCCGGGGTAGGCCGATTGCTGCACGGTTTGGGCGGCCACCGTCACCGGCATCTGCGCCCAGCCGGGCACCATCAGCAGCTTGGCGTAAAACTTCTGTGCCGCGATCGCCGGCGTCATCAGTTCTTCGAGAGAGCCCCACCACGGGTACTGCTGTTGGAATTCGTTCACCGACCCGTGGTCGTGGCCGACCCCGTCGTGGGGCAGCTGCAACGACCGGCTGACGTCTTTCTGGTCCGGTTCCAGGCGGGGGTCGGTGCCGTCGTTGGCGAGGTTGCGCAGCCCGGACTCGGTCTGTGCCGTGGCCAGAGCCACGATGATCCCGTTCTCCGGCACGTTCATGCCCTTACCCGCACCGACGATGGCGTTCGCCACCGCCAGCTGCCCGGCGGTGAGCCCGCCGGCCCCGCCACCACCAGGAGTGGCGGGGTTCGCGACCAGCTGCGCATCTGAGGCCGGGGCCGAAGGTGCCGGTGGCGGTGGAGTCGTGAAGTGCAGGGTTTGGTGAAGCCACGCCAGGGTCGGCGCGGTCTGCTGGTCGGCGTAGGCGGTGGCGTGCCCGGTGCCCGGCACGACCGCGGTCTGGTGCGGCACTCCCAGGCGCACCAGGGTGGCGGCCATCTCATCCTGCTGGGCCAGCGGCACCAACTCGGTGGTGCTGTTCGCCAAATACATCGGCGGGGCACCGGGGGTCGCGGACAGTGCGGGTGAGGCCTCGGTGTACCTGCCCGGGCACACCAGCGCGATGCAGTCGAGCAGAATCGCCGGGTCGGCGGTGGCCGCGACCTTCTGGTAATCGGTGGCGGCCGCAGCCTGCGCTGGCAGGGCACCCAGGTCGTAGGGTCCTGACCACCCCACGGCGGCCTGCAACCCGGAGTGATCCCCGGCCGCCGCGGCGGCCACGGCCAGGTGCGCCCCGGCTGAGTCGCCCCAGGTCGCCATCCGGGCTGGATCGCCACCCCACTGAGGGGCCTGCGCCCTGGCCCACCCGATCGCGGCCCGGACGTCGTCGAGCTCGCGCGGCCAGCGTGGTCCGTTCATCGAGTACTCGATGTTCACCACCAAAAAACCTTGTGCGGCAGCGTCTTTCGCCACACCGGCGAGCTCGTGGCGGTCACCGAAAAACCAGCCACCACCATGAATGGCGATGATCATCGCCCGGGGGGTGCTGCCCGCACCCCCACCCGCCGGGATGTACACATCCGCCGGTTGCGTCCCCCCGCTCGGCGCGGGGTACGCCAACGCCCGCACATCAACCTGCCCGCCACCGCCGGCGGGGGGCTGACCACACGGTGGCGGCTCCTCGGAGCCAATTACGGCGAAGAGGATCAGCGCCATCACGAGGCCGCTCACAGCGGCGATGGCCACGAATGCTTTCCCCATCAGCCGGCACCGTTCGCGGCGATGTCCACCAACCAGCGGCCCTCACGCAACAGCACCTGCCGGGTTTCGCGGACCTGCTCCACCACCGGGGCACCACCCTCGGGGGTGATCACCCGGTTCGCGGTCACGATCACATAGGCCCCGGTCGCCGAGCGAGGAGCTTCCGGGGACACCAACGCCACCGGCGCCGAACACACCGCCGACTCGTGGGCGGCCGCGATCGCCGCCCACGCCTTCGCCGACGTCGGGGCTGTCAACGGGTCGAAGTTCAACCACGCCCGCTCCGTCATCGCCGGATGCGCCAAGTTCTCCCGCGTCCCCAACGGAGTACGCCAGTCAAAGGCACACCACCGCGCCAACCACGTCGACGCCGCCGACTCCGGCGACCCCAACTGCGCCGCCGTGACCGGACCCGTAGGTGCAGGAGCCACCAACACAGACCCCACCGACGGCGGACCACTCGACAACGTGGTCGCCGGTCCCGGCTTCACGCTCGGTACAACGGAGACGGGTTCAGGAGACGATGCCGCTGGGGCTGGGGCTGGGGCTGGGGCTGGGGTGGTCGAGTTGGAACAACTCGCCAGGACCATCAGCAGAACACCCGCGAGCGCGTATTTCCACGGACCCGGCACGACCGCCACCGAGGCACCGGTCACCTCAGCAACGGCCGGCCGGCGCCAGAAGCCCCCACCGACCGGCGCCGAGAGCGCACCAACAGGACGACAAAACAAGCGGAACACCCCAATCCGACTGCGGCAGAGGACACACCTCACCCGAGGTGTCCTGGCACTATCCGCAGTCGGTCGCCTCGTGTCGTCAGGGGCGCCGATCCCACACCACCAGCAGTGATGAGGGGCATACGCACAGTACGACGCTCGCGCGAAGAGCGTCAACTGTTTTCTGTTCAACAACCTCTCCCCCATCTTCAGCGGCAAGCCCTGACTCCCTGAGCGGTGATGGACTTACGCTAGGCGCTGGATGCGTACACGTCCATAGTGTCCCTCCATACTATCGAGCCACAGCTACCACCGACACCCCGGAAAGTGGGCAAGATGCTTGAAGCCGAGCACGATCTGACGGACGGGGTACCAGTGGGCAGAGCGGGTATCCGGGGCTTCAGCCCCGCAGCGCTACGGCGCTACCGGGGCCTGAAGCACTACTCACTCTCCGAGGTCTCCACCCTCTCGGGAATCAGCGCCACAACAATCAACGCGTGGGAGACGGGCAAATCACGTCCTTCGCCTCATACTCTTGCCGCGGTGGCCAAAGCGCTCGGGGTCCAAATCGCCGACCTCGCACCAGTTGAAGAACGCGATCTCCGCATGGCTGACCTCCGTTTCCAGGCTGGACTGAACCAGGAAGACCTAGCCGACGCGGCCGGGATCCCCGTCGGCGTACTGGGTGCGATCGAACTCGGACATCGCGAGCCCGACGACGAGCAGCTCCGGTCGGTCGCCAGCGCTCTGAACGTCGAAGTCGACTTCCTCACCGACGCCTGGGCCAGGACACGCCACGCGCGAATCAGCCGCCTCAAGTCTCGCTAAACGCCCCTCCACAATATCTCGGCTCCTCAACCTTGCGCGTGTCGGACCACGACTAGCGGTGCAACATGCACCAAGATGGGAGCGGGGCAACCGCACAAGGAGGACCACCATGCCGCTACCAAGTAAGGGGCCGCGCCGCTACTACACGGTGAGGCTGCCGCTCGAAATCGACGTGGAGGCAATCGCCCGGGTGCGCGGATGCTCATCCGTCTCGCAGTTCCTGGCCGACGTGATCTGCCACGAACTGGGTCGTCCCGATCTCGTCCGCGAAATTGAGGGAACTCTGCCTATGACCGCCTGACGCGGCTCACCGCCGCCCCGACATCTGCATAGTCATTCAGTAGTACCAACGACGAAACCCCCGGCTTGCGGGCCGAGGGTTTCAAAGTCGGGAGAACCGAGTTACCAGCTCGGTTTCCGGGTACTGCTGGCGTCCCTGAAGGGAACTTGCCGTGGAAGGCAGTTCTCAGGGTACCTCGTGCCCTGACTCCGGTCCATACCTGGCCACCGAAAACCCTCCGCGTGTCGCTGAGCGGGGGAAATGGCCACCTCGCGGCCCCACTGCCGCGTCACGGCCACCGGGCCGCCGCGACACTTCCGGTCCACTGCCGCAGCGACCATTGCTGCGCCGCCCGGTATCGCCGGGTGCGTATGCGGGAGTGCCATGTTGGTGGTCCGCCGACCGCTGGCTCCAGCATGTTGAGCGGGTCTATCGCAGGCACTACCTACTGGTGCGCCACCAGCTCGTGGCCACCACCGGTGGCGGCATCTCGCTGCGCACTGTCCTGGCGGTGGCCGCCGAACACGCCGCGGGCGCCGATTTCGGCACCGGCCGCAACAGTGGGCCCCTGCTCGGCGAGAGTGGGGCCGAGCGCGGTATGACCGCGACCACCGGACTCGGCGAACGCACCATCAGCCGGGCCAGAACCTTTCTCCGCCTCGTCGACCTCGCCACCGAAGTCCAGGAAGGCCGCCAGAGAACCCTCCTCGAGCGGCTGGACTCCGCCGAACGCGGTGACAAAGGCCGTGGCTGGACCGCGGTGTACGCCTTGCACCACACCAGCACTCACCCTGTGGATAACCCTGCGGGCAACGCCGCAGGTCAACCACCAGATGGCACCCCTCCACGTAGTGGTCTTGTTCCGTCCCCCTCTCTCGGAGAGAGAGTGGTTTCTACCGGCACAGAACACCCTTCGGGATCAGCGGACGACGCTCCGCGCCGCGCATCGACCAAGAAAGGGGTTCGGGAAGGTGCGTCCGACCCAGGCGGGGTCGGGTTGGCGCTCAGTAAGGCGCTGCGGGCTCATCCGGAGTGCCCCGGGTGGATCAGGCGGTACTCCCCCCACGCCTACGCAGCGGCGCTCACCCGCTGGGCTCAGGCTGGGTGGACCGACCGCGACGTCCTCCACCACCTCAACGACGTCAGCATGACCGGGTTCCGGGTCTATGACACACCGCACAATCCGGTGAAATACCTGCTCGCCCTGCTGCACCGCGCCGACATCGGGGAACGACCCACCGTGTGGCGCGACGCCCACGCCGCTGCCGAAGTTGCGGCCGCGGCCGAGCGCATCGCCGCGGTCCCTGCCCAGCTCGCCGCTGCCGCAGCCGCCCACGAGGCCGGGCTAGCAGCCCTAGCGGGGCCGGGGCGGGCCCAGGTGCGGGCGATCCTCAGCGAACGGCGCGGGGGTCGGCGGTGAACGTGTGTCACGAATCGGGCGGTAGCTTAGCGCGGAGCGCGCCACATGCCCCACACGCGGGGACCGCCGTGCGGGACGTCGATCACGTCGGTGCAGGTGAAGCCAAACGTTTCGTAGAACCCGATCAGCGGGTGTCGGGTGGCTTCCAGGTATGCGACTGTCCCTGTTTCGTCACAGTGGCGCAGCTGGGCGCTGAGCAGGGCCGAGGCCAGACCCTGACGTCGGGCTGTTGGCACGGTACCGAGCTTGTTCAGGTACCAATGCGGCTCCGCAGGATGCCTCCGGTCGAAGGCCCGCCGGAGTGTGAGCGCCGCCGGCAGCCGGGTCCGCAGTGCCCCGACGACAGCCGCGGCCATCATGAGTTCCTCCCGTCGGCTCTCCCCCAGCCCGGTAGTGTCCGGTGGCTTCCACATGGCCACCGCCAGGGGTTGCCCGGAGGGGTCATCGATCATCTGCACGCCGTCGGCTGGCAGGTACTCGTGGCGCAGCTGCGCGGCGAACAACTTCCTCAGCGTCGCCGGGCGCCGCGCGGGGATCGGTTGCATCCAGTGCATCACCGGATCGTCGTTGAACGCCTCAGCCAGCATGGTGGCCACCGCCGAGGCGTGCCAGGGTCCGCAAGGCCGAAGGGTCCACTCCACGCCCACCAGTCTCGCAGCACCCCCAAGATGGGTTGCCGTGCCGCGCACCGTCACACAGGGTCGCGGGCCAACTACGCTGGCGCAACGATCCAGCAGCCCACCCCAGTCGAATACTCAAGCGTGAGGCGACGATGACCACGGAACGCTCCAACGGCCTACCGAGCGCTTCGCTGCTCATCGAAACGCTTCTTCCTGGGGCGCCACCCACTGTCATCGCCGATCACGGTGCGCCCCGTGCGTGGGCGCCGCTGCCCCGCATCGGTGGCACCCGAGCCACTGCCGACCGCGTCCGCACGATCGTCGCTACCGCCTACGACTCCGGGCGGCCACTGAACGTCATGGTCGGACCTCGGGACAAGCACCGCTTCAGGGTCATGGCGACCCCCGTGGACGGCCCCTCCGGTGCGGTCCACGCGGTGCAACTCTGGATCGGCGACCCCGACGTCGAGCCGCCGAGGCCGCCGAACGTCGCGGCGATCGAGTGGTCTGCCACTTCGCGGCTCATCGAATTGAACGCCGAGGTCCGCGAGCCGGTCGAGGACTATCCCTTCGCCGGGCACATGCGACTCACAGCGCCGGAGGCATTCCGCCACGTCGCCCGGTTCGACGCGGCGATGAGCCTCATCGCCAAGGTTCTCGCACCGGTCCCCGAGGACCGCTGGGAGGGAACTGCCACCGTCTACGGGCCTCAGACACTCCGTACCGTGCACCTGGCGATGCGCAGCATGCCCGCACCACAGCAGCAAGCCTGGCGGGGCATCATTCACGATGCCACTGACAGCGTGCCCCCGACGGCACCAACTCTCGATTCGGTTGCGCTCGCCGCGGTCACCGCAGGTCGCGTCCCGACCGCGATCGCACTCATGGACGCCGAGCAGGCCCGCCTGATCAGCTGGTTCACCGATCCGGTCCCCGGCATCCAGTGGAAGGGCACCCAGGACGACCGCGACACCCCGCATCCCGACGACGTCGTCCGTATCTTCCAGACGATGCAACGACTCAGCACTGGTGGCGAGAAGAGCGCCACCATTCCTGGGGTCCGGCTGCGCCGCCTCGAGGGCGGCTGGACCGTCGTGAACAGCAGGGTCACCGTCATTCCCACTACCGGGCCGGTGATGGTGCTCGCCGAGATGACTCCCGCCGACACCACCACGTAAGTCTCAGCCGGTCACCATCAGCCTCGACCAGGCCCTCGCCCGCGACGACCCGGCCCTTCGCACGGGGTGGGTGGGGATGGGTGCGTTGGGTGGTGGGCTGGGTAGTCGGTGTTCTCATCGACTACGGGCAGTTGCCTACCTGATCCCCCACCAGGGCCGCAAGCGGTAAGACGTTGCTTGCCCCCCTGCCGGGCGCCCAGGTCGAGACGGCACCCGCCGACGATGAGAACACCCCACCAGCCCGCAGTTGGTGGCCGAGAAAAAGAGCCAACAAACCACGCCACACCTATTGCACCTAATGCACGCAATCGGTTAGACTGAACGTAGCATCCCATCACCCAAGGAGACCCCGATCATGGCCATCTACCGAACCACGATCAGCGACAACCCACTGGAAATGCCCGCCGCCGAGGGCTACTACGACAGCCTCGACGACGCCCTGCGCGGCGCGCTCGGCACAGCCGTGAGCCCGGTCGGGGCCAGTGACCCGTGGGAAACGGTCACCCTCCGCCGGGAAACCGGCACTGACGCCGCCACCCTCATCTACACCCTGACCTGGACCGGCACATTCTCCAACGACATCACCACCAGCGTCATCGTTGAGGAACTCACCGACGTACAAGGCGCCCGATGAGGCTCACGTTCACGGAATCTCGCCCGTTACACCGATTGCGTGCAATAGGTGTAACGCGTTAGACTGAATCCAGCGTAAACATCCGGGCCGGGCAGACACCATCGCGGCCACCTAATGCACGTAATGCACGCAATGACGAGGAGAAGAAGATGAGCACCACCACCGCCAGCACACCAGCATCACCGGACACGCTGGGCGAGGTGTCCGAGCACTACGCCAGCACGCTGCTCACAGCCCTCCTCCGTGCGGGTGCGCCCGGCCGGGTAGTGCGGGCGCACTACCGGAGCGGCAGTGAGGCGGCGCAGGAAGCCTCCTACACCCGGTGGTCCTTCGTGGGCCTGCACGTGCGGGGACGCGACGTGCGGGTGTTCTGCGTGCCCACCAGCTCCGGGGTGGTGCTGTTCATCGGCACGGTGGGCGGTACCTGCCGGTGCCTGCCCACCTATGGGGCTCCGGCGAGTGAGTTCGGTGCCGCGGCCCTGGCCGTAGCGCGCCGAGCGTCCGCGCAGCTGACCGGTGGGGAGACAAATCAGTGAGAGACACCGACGGGCAGCTCGACCTGCTGGCATTGCTGCCCACCCGCGAGGAATCCCACCCCACTCCCCTACGGCTGACGACGAGCACGGCCCGCGGCTACTGTGCCCGCGAAGCCGTCTACGTCGAATGGTGCCAGCGCTACGGAAGCGTCGATTGCGCCAGAGTCAGCCACGGCTGGCACGCCACGCTGTGCGAGGCCGCCGGAGCCAGCGCCCGCTGCCAGGCCACCGTCCTCAACGCTGACCTGGGTTGTAACTGTCACCAGCGCGACTGCCAGTGCGTCGGTGACCTCTACTACCGGGGTGCGTGCCTGCACTGCACATGGGAAGGGCCCGTCCGCGACGAGCAAACCCAGTCGGTCTGCGACGGGCTGGATCACGCCCACCCCGAATGGCGCACCAGTCCTACCGTGGCGCCGCTGACCCACGATCCCAACCCGGCGCAGAAACGTCGATGGCGGGAGAAGGTCGACGAACTCTACGGCGACCGCCCCGACGGGCACCCCATCATCACCGAGCGCAGCGCACCCGGAACCAGAGCGGTCCCCGACCGCTCCCCCTGGGGTGGCTACGACGTGGCCGCCTGCACGCTCGAGCGACCGCAAGAGAACACCGCCTCCGCCACCACCAGCGGGCGACCAACGGCCGGCCGCCGGCCTTCCATAAACACATAACACGCAATACGTGCACACGCATTGCGTGTCATGCGTGTTATTATGATCATCGATCACGGAGGAGAACCAACAGTGACGACCTATCAGTCGGTACGTGACGTGCCCGACGGCGAACTGATGTGCCTCGACGAGGACACAGGCACCAGGGTCCTTTGCGAGCGTTGCCACCTGGGCCTGCTGGGATTCGACGGTGACCCCGACGATGCGGCGCAACCGGGGCAGGAGTGCGCACGGTGCGGGTTCCGGCGGTCGCCCGAGCTGCGTGAGCATCTTGATGCCGGGATGAACGCGTTGTACAAAGCGCGGCTGGCTGGGGCTACCGACGCCGACATCGCTGAGGTTCTGCGCGACGTGCGCTACTACGTCGCCAACGAACGGTGGAAACGCGGCGAAGGCCCCCCGCCCTCCGTCGCGCTGGGTTTGTGATGGCAGCGACGGTGCTGGCCCTGTGCAACCAGAAAGGTGGGGTCGGGAAGACCACGACCACATTCAACTTGGCCCGTGCCGCGGTGCGGGCCAAGTTACGGGTCCTGGTGGTGGATCTGGACCCGCAGGGCAACCTCACCGCGATCGCCACCGCACAGGACTTGGCGCGGGACGCCGAAGGCGTCGCCGACGTGCTGTCGGGCAATGGGGGAGTGGGCATCGCCGAGGTCACGGTGCCTGGGGTGTGGGACGGGTTGAGTGTTGCGCCCACGGTAGGGACGGCGCTGGGCCACGTCCGCGACCAGCTCGTGGCCGCCGGGATCGGGCGGGAACGGCGCCTGGCCGCGGCCCTGGCTGCAATTCGGCAGGACTACGACCTGGTGCTCATCGACTGCCCCCCGTCGCTGGACCAGCTGACGATCAACGCGCTCGTCGCCGCCGACGAGGTCGTCGTCGTCACCCAGTCCAAGCTGTTCTCCGCCGACGGCCTGGCCCATCTGCTGGACACCATCGACGGCGTGAAAGCCAACTACCACCCGCAGCTGCGGGTCGGGGGCGTCATCGTCAACCAGCACGAGGAGCAAACGATCAGCGGCCGCAAGTGGGCGGCCGAGATCGGCGCGGCGATGCCCGTCCTGCACCCACCCATCCCGAAACGCGCCGTCATCGGCGACGCCGCCGAAGCCGCCACCGGCCTCGACGAGTGGCGCGGCGCCGGCCGAGCCGGCGCCGCCGCGCTCGCCGACATCTACACCGGATACCTCACCGCCCTGAACCTCACGGAAGGAACACCCGCATGACCCGCCCCGAACCCCGCCGCAGCGTCCTCTCCGGCCGCAGCCCCGTCGACCCTCCCACGGCGGGAACCGACCCCACCACCGACGCGACGGAAGCGGGGGAGACCCCGGCGCAGCGACGGGAACGCCGTGCCCGAGGCCAGCGGGCACCGGTCACCGCCACCCCCAAGGTGGTCACAGGCAAGGTGCAGTGGACCAACTACATCGACTCCGGCATCCGCGAAGACGCCCGCAACGCGGTCGCCGCCCTCGCCGCCACCCCCGGCGGACCCGCCAGCCTGTCCGAACTGGTGGAAAACGCCATCGAACGCGAAGTGGCCCGCCTAGAGAAGGAGTTCAACCACAGTGAGCCGTTTCCCACCCGCCACCGCGAGATGCGCCCCGGCCGCCGCGTCGGCGAGAGCTGACCCTCCGGCCAGCAGGGCGCACCCGGGTTGTGTAGCGATTCTCGTTACGCGATTCGCGTATCCATTGGGGCACAGTTCAGAGCGCAAAGACCCGGGGCCTTCGGCAGCCCCGGACCCCCGCCGCCTCTGATGAGACCAGGGGTGAGGCAGGTCGGGTTGCGGTGGTGGTGTGGCTGGTGAAGCGGGGTGGTCTCATCGACGACAGTCGGTTGCCTACCTGAGCCCCCACCAGGGCCGCAAGCGGTAGAACGTTGCTTGCCCCCCTGCCGGTGCCCCAGGTCGAGACGGCACCCGCCGACGATGAGACCACCCCACCAGCCCCACAGGTGGTGGCCGAGAAAAAGAGCCAACAAACCACGCCACACCTATTGCACCTAATGCACGCAATGCACTAGACTAGAGGTATCACAGCCACAGGGGAGAACCAACCGAATCCCCGAAACACAAAGGAGCACCGCATGTCCGGAGAAACCGCTCTCACAGTCGCCGGGAACCTCGCTGGTGAGGTGGAGCTGCGATACACCCCCTCGGGTGCGGCCGTCGCCTCGTTCACCGTGGCCAGCACCCCCCGCAAGTACAACGCCACCACCAAGCAGTGGGAGGACGGTGACACCCTGTTCCTGCGGTGCAGCCTCTGGCGCGCGGCCGCCGAGCACCTGGCAAACAGCCTCAGTAAAGGGGCTCGGGTGCTGGTGACCGGAACCCTGCGCCAGCGCAGCTATGAGACCAAGGACGGCGCGACCCGTACCGTCATCGAACTCGACGCCGACGAGGTGGGCGCCTCCTTGAAGTACACCACGGCGAAAATCGTCACGGCCGAACGGACCAGCACCGCCGCACCCGGCGCAGGCGCCGACCAGGATTCGGGCCCGGTGGCGGGGGAGGGGGACGCTCCGTTCTGACGCCCACGGCTTGGGCGGGCGGCTGAAACACGTCGTCTGACCCGACGCCACAGCCTGAGCCAGGCGCGCACCGGGGTTCGAGCCCCCGGCAGGCACTCACCAACCGCACCACCTACCGGGAGGACCACCTTCATGAGCAACGAGGACACCATCACCGTCCATATGTCCGAGGTCTGTGAGTACAGCCGCACCTACACCATCGCCGAGCTGGCGGAGCTGTTGCACGTAGCGCCTGCCAGGGACTCCATTGCGGCGGTGATGGGTGGTGATGCGCAGGTCGGCGATGATCTGCTCGACGACGTGCTCCGTGGGTTTGACCAGGTGCCCGCGCGTGAGTGGTGGGTCGCATGAGCGCATCAGTACGCGATACATCACCTACACGCATCACCCGCAATGCACGCACGGTGCAAGCTCGTGCCGAGGAGATGGGGGTGTTCGAGTCGATCCCGGCGTTGCCGTTCCTGGTCGCGGTGCTCGTCGGTGAGGTGCATGGCCGCCTGCCGCAGCCGCTGGGCCGGCTGCTGTGCCGCGAGCTGCACCGAGTGCTGCCCGCCGATTACGCCCGCGAACTCACCACCACCGTGCAGGGCCGGGCGCGGGACCCGCAGCCTTGACCATATGCACGCATTGCCCGCATTGCACGTTCCACACGCATCACGTTTATATTGTTTCGGACGACGAAGGAGACGACCATGCCGATCTGCCAACCCTGCCGTGTGCCGCACAGCCCGGAGGTGTGTGAGGACACCCTGGCGGGCAGGACGGGGACCGCCCGGGCCTGCTTCTGCCAGCACAAGCCCTACAACACGGCGGTATCCGGGCAGCCCGTGGTTGGTGCGGGGGTGGCGCCGGGACCAGAGTGCGAGGGAGGAGACACCCACACGGGGGGTCGAGCTGTCGGCGTCGTCGATGAGACTGTGCACGACGAGGGCGACACCGCGAGGTCGTCGACCTTTTCGCGGGCAGAGGTGGGCCAGGGTGGCCGAGGGAGGCGGGGATGAGGATCGAGGGCACCTACGAGGACGCGACGCACGACGTCGACGCCGAAGAGGCCATCGAGGTTGGGGACCTACTGGATGACCCGCGTACCGATGTCGAAGCCCTGTGCCTGTGCGCATTGCTGTGGTCTGCGCCCCACACCGCCAGGGACGTGAGCGCCTTGTTGCGCAGCACCGACTTCGACCGGGGTGTCTACGGCGAGCTGTTCGCTGTGATCACCACCGAGGTAGGGGGTGGGGCACCACACGACCCGGCGAGCATCGCCGCCACCCTCGCCCAGTCCGGGCGTACCGGTGGGCACCGCGGCACTCAGCTCACCCGGGCACTGTCGGAGGTCACGATCGCTGGCGCCGTCCCGGAAACGGTGGGGCACTACGCCGTGGCCGTGATGTCAGCTGCTTACCGCCGTGGTTTTCACTTGGCGGCGCGGTCCATGGCCGAGGCCGCCGAGGAGCTGCCCCAGGAGGAGCTGTTCGCCCACCTGCTGAGCATCGGCCGCGCGCAACGCGCCGCCACCGAACGGCTGCACCACGCGTCGACCTCGTTGTCGCCTATCCAGCGTGTCAGTCATTGCGCAGACACTGAACCCACCACCAACGAGGGGAGTGCTACAGCGTGACGGCCAACGACCTCAGCGCTGCCGAGCTGGCCGAGGAGCCGCGGTACGCGTGGGTGGGGTGGCGACATGCCGCGGCCGCCCTCGACGCGGGAACACTGACCGGGGGCAGCGGCAGCGACAACCGGGTGCTCCGCATCGCCGCCAGCCCAGTCGTCATCACCGCCGACACCCCCATGCTCAAGCTGGGGCCCGTCTTCGGGTGGCCGCAATGAGCGCCGCCGACCACCAGCAGCACCGGCGTGGGCCGCCCGCATTTGCTCACACGGACTTCAGCGAAAACCCGACACGAAGCAGAGGTAAACCAATGAACACCACATCGCTCTACGTACTCTTCCTCACCCTGGCGTTGGCTGTCGGCGTCACGGTGACCACCGGCCCCGTCCAGCAAACGCTCCTCATCGTCATGGCCTGCTCAGCCATCGCTGCCGCCCTCACGGTGGGGATCGAAGCAGCCGGGAACCGCGCCAAGCGCAAGGCGCTCGCCACCAGCGCTGAACGGCGCAGCGCCCATCACAACCTCCGCTGACGATGGGCCCCTGTCACGAGCCAGCGCGCCGCCGGCGGGACGCCAACGTCGACGACCTCCGCGCGGGGCTGCCCGCTCTGAAGACCTGTTCCGAGATGACGCCTGGTGTCTATAGTGCCCTGGACTTGTATGTCTATCCTCACCTAGACTATTGTCATGACCAAGCGTCGGGACATCATCAAGACCATCGCGGCGGCGGCCAAGCGGCAGGGGCTCGCGTTCGGGCTCGAGCGTGAGGGTGCCAGTCACTCGGTCTACAACCTGGATGGGTTGATGATCCCGATCGGCCGGCACAACGACCTCGATAATCAGATGGCCGAGATCATCTACAAAGAGGCGGCAGCGAAACTAGGGAAGCGGTGGTGGAAATGACGACGTACCACGCACGGGTGGCACGGGGTGATGTGTTCTGGCTGGTGCACGTCCCGGAGATCGACCACTACACCCAGGCCCGCAACCTCGGGGAGGTCGAGCCCATGGCCCGCGACCTCATCGCCGTCATGAAGGAGATCGACCCGCAGTCGTTCGACCTGGACGTGTCCGTCGAGCTGCCCGACGAGGTCACTGTGCACCTGAAGCGTTCCCAGGCTCTGCGTCAGGAGTCCGACCGCACCAAGCACCTCGCCGCCCAGGAAGTGCGCGTCGCCGCGAAAGAACTCCGCGAACGAGGTTTGACGGTCCGCGACATCGGGGCCGCACTGGACGTGTCCTACCAACGGGCACACCAACTGATCTCCGGCTAACAACACGAACAGCGGGAGGCTGAGGGCATGTGTGGGCGCGTCGCGATCGCCTGCTCATGCCGCGGGATGGTGAACGGTGACGCGCTCGTCGAGCAGTTCGAGCATCCGGATGACGGCGGGGTGGTTGGCCGCGGTGTCGCGGACCCGGACGGAGATGCTTCGCCGCGGGGTTGGGTTCACGATGGGTACCGCGACGGTCGAGTCGGGCAGCGTGCCGAGACCGAGGCGGGGAATCACGGTGATGCCCATGCCCTCGGCCACGAACCTGATGGCGGTGGGGTAATCCTGGGTTTCGATGTGGAAGGCGGGGCTGAACCCCACGGTCGAGCAGGCGTCGAGCACGGCCTGTCGGCAGGGCCCGCGGGCCACGTCGTTGTCCACCCAGGCCTCGTCGCGCAGCTCGACCAGGTCGACCTGGGCCCGGTGGGCCAGCGCGGAGGTCACCGGAACGACGGCGAGGTAGGGCTCGGTGAGCAGCGGATGCACTTGGTAGCCCGCGATGCCGCCCGATTCGGCGCCGTCGACGACGATCTCGACGTCCGGTGCCCCAGAATCGGCGGCGAGCAGCTCGATCAGCCGCAGGTCCAGCCGTAGCCGCGGGAATTCCCGCGCGATGGTCGCGACCACCGGCGGGATCCAGACGGCGCCGGCGGAGGCGAAGTAGCTCACCGACAGGGCGCCGACGCGGCCGGCGCGCAGATCGGCCACCAGCGATTCGAGATCGGCGAGCCGTTCGAAGATGCGCGCGGCCTCGGCCGCCACCGCGCGGCCGGCCATCGTGGGTTCGATGCCCCGTCCGGAGCGCTGGAGGAGCATCAGCCCGGTTTCCTTCTGCAGCGCGGTGAGGTGCTGGCTGATGGCCGAGGGCGTGTAGCCCAAGCTCGCCGCGGCGCCCTGGATCGAACCGTCCGCGACGACCGCGCGCAGTACCCGGAGCCGGTGCACGTCCACCCCGACGACACTACAGCCGGACTGAACAGTACGACAGTTATTGTCGCTTGTGCTTACGCCTCGGGCGCGGCACCGTCGCAGACATGTCGAGCAAGCACCTGGCCGCGGCCGCAACTGTGATCACCGTGCTGCTCTGGGCCTGCGCCTTCGTGGTGATCCGCTCGGTCGGCGCAGTGCTCTCGCCCGGGGCGATGGCCTTCGTGCGGCTGCTCGTCGGCTCGGCCGCGCTCGCGCTGGTCGCGCTGCGGTACCGCCGGCCGCTTCCGCGCGGCCGGGCACTGGCCTTCGTGCTCGGCTACGGCGTCGCGTGGTTCGCGGCGTACACGGTAGTGCTCAACTGGGCCGAACAGCACTTGGACGCCGGCACCGCCGCGCTGCTGGTGAACGTCGCGCCGATCCTCGTCACCGTCGTCGCCGGCATCGTCTTCCACGACGGCTTCCCGCGGCCGGTCATCGTCGGCATGCTCGTTGCCTTCACCGGGGTCGTGCTCATCACCGTCGGTGGCAGGGGAAGCGGTGCGGTGGACTCGCTCGGCATCGTCCTCGGCCTCGTCACCGCCGTCCTCTACGCCGCTGGGGTGCTGATGCAGAAGGTCGCGCTGCGCTCGGTCGACGCGGTCACTGCCACCTGGGTGGGCTGCGCCGCGGGGCTGGTCGCGACGGCACCCTTTGCCCCGCAGGCGGCCGGTGAACTCGCCGACGCCTCCGGCGGTGCCATCGCCGGGGTGGTGTTTCTCGGCATCGGGCCCACCGCGATCGCATTCACCACGTGGGCCTACGCCCTCGCCCGCACCGACGCCGGGCGGATGGCGGCCACGACGCTGTGCGTCCCGGCTCTCGCCGTGCTGCTGTCGTGGTTGACACTCGGCGAGGTGCCCACAGCGCTCGGGCTGCTCGGCGGGGCACTCTGCCTCACCGGTGTCGCGATCAGCCGCAAGAAACCGCGCGCCCGAGCTGCTGCAAACGAGCCGGCCCTCGCCGCGGCCGCGCGAACTCGCCATCGTTGAGTTGGGGCATGACAAGCATTCGTGGTGATCGACTGTGCTGGTGGTGTGTTGTCTGTGCCGGTGAGATCGTCGCGTTCTGCCGGACCCACCGTGGTCGCTGCGATGGTGGGTCTCTGGCTGTGTTGGGGCTCGTCGTTCCCGGCGATCCGGGTGATGGTGAAGACGCATCTGTTGGTCGCTGTCATCGCCCGGGACGACTCTCCGGAGTTCAGCGCCTACTGGACCCCGCCAGTGACCAACTTCGAGCCGAAGACGCACCCGCCCAAATCGGGCGGGTCTTCGACTCCGTGAGAGCTACGGCGCGTGTTGGGTGAGCTCGGGTGGTGGGGAGATCGGGTGGTTCATCGTGCGCCAGGGTCCGCCGAGGGCGGGGGTCAGAGTCACCAGGATGTAGAGCATCCCGACGGCGAGGAGGGTGGTGGTGAGCCCGGCGGTGTCGACGGCGACTCCACCGAGCAGGGCGCCGAGGGGCATGGCGGCCCAGGCGCCGGCGCCGATGATCCCGTACACGCTGGCCCGCACGGTGGCGGGGACCCGTTGCAGCTTGATCAGCGAAATTGTGGGGTTGATCGCTCCGGCTCCGAGCCCGCCGAGTGCGGCGGCCGCGACGAGGACGGGGAGCGGGAGCCCGGCGGCCAGTGTCAGGGCGGGGATACCGCCGGCAACGCAGAACCCGGTGACGAACGTGGCCCGCCGCGGCAGGCGGTGCCCGACCGCCCCGAACGCGAGTGACCCGGCAAGGGCGCCGAACCCACTGGCCCCGAACAGCAACCCCAGAGCCAGGCCGCCACCGAGCTCCCTGGCGGCGTAGACGGGCAGCAGCACGGTGCTCTTGGCGGAGTCGAACATGTTCGTGACCATCACCAGCAGCACGAGCGCCCGCAGCAGCGGGTCCCGCGCCACGAACCCGATTCCGGTGCGCAGCGTCGACCAGTAGCCCACCGCGTGGTCTCGAGCCGCGGTGAGCCCGGCCGGGACGAGCCGCGCCACCAGCAGTGCAGAGACGGCGAAGCTGGCCGCGTCGATGGCGAGGACCTGCAGCGCACCCAGTACTGACACCAGGACCCCGGCGAGGGGGGCGCCCAGGACCCGGGCGCCGCGTTCGACGGCCTCGAACACCCCGACCGCCCGCTCGATCGGTACCCCGGCCACCG
>JAABUV010004314.1_pt1 | contig 17128 bp, 29 predicted proteins | sample 5559971 | NCBI WGS metagenome assembly JAABUV01 (sample SAMN10711881, study PRJNA513362) | rock metagenome | isolation source: Antarctica rocks | place: Antarctica: Victoria Land, Knobhead nord | collected 2015-12-19
ATGCGCGAACAGGACAGCTGCAGCGGCCAGGAAGCGGCACTTGAGCACTGCATTGCTGTCAGATGACCCAGGCTGCCCCGCCGCGCGCCTCGCGTGGCCGGGGCGTTGCCGGCGGCGTCACCGGCCACCGCAGCGCTGCCTGCGGGGGCTTGCTGTGGTCAACAGCCTGATGCGACAGGACTGTCCTTGGGCATGCATGCGAACATCGCTTGAAGCCATACGCATTGCACGTGTGTGTTGGTGGGAGAGAGTGCCTCTGAAGGTACCAGCATGCCCGCTACAGACGACAAGCGACTTGTTGGTCTCACTTGGCGTGACCAACCATCTTCAGCACACAAACATCCTAGAAAGCCGGTGCAGCCTGTCATCGAGAGCACCTGTGCATCTGCAGCAGCCGCGGCCAGGTAGGTACTGCGTGCGCCTGAAGACAGTACACAGGGCTTTGTTCTGTGCTGGGAGGCCGCACGCACCCGCTGCTTCGGCTCTATCTTTATGGCAGGCGGCAGCTGCAGCGGCCTGGCCGCGCCCGCCGCTGACGCGCCTGCCACGAGCGCCTTGCGGGCGTCCGCGAGCGCGCGCCGCTTGAACGCGCGAGCCGCCGCGGCGCGCCTCTGCAGCAGGCGCAGGCGCTCCGCAGTTGCTCTGCGCAGGATGCGGCATGGCGGTCAACGCTGTGCTCCAAACCATGCACCATGACATGCGAGTCAGCCATGCGCATGCCATGGCGTTCATGCGCACTTTGAGCTGTACCGCACTGTCCTAAAGTTTGCTTGCGGGAACTATATGAGTTGCACGGCTGTTGAGCAAGGACGTGGCGGGGCCCTCGCACCCTCTCCTGTCTGCCGCTGCCTCCCGCAGCAGCGCACCCAGCGCCGCAGCCTCACGCTCTGCAGCTGCCTGTGTCGCGGGAACGGGTGCCGCTCACACGAGGAGAGGCCGTGCATGTCAGGTCTGGGAGGGGCGGCGGCCAGCGTTGGGACCTGCAAACATGTGCACAAGCAGCAAGGGAGCGAGATGCGGCTGAGGCTTGCAGCATGAGTGGCGCTGCGCAGCCCGGCAGCCAGGCTCCCAAGCAGCTTCACCGTGCTTCGCTAGAAAGCAAGGCAGCTGTGGCGCCTGCGCCGCTTGCTTCACAGCCTCGTGCATGTCCACAAATTCCTTGTAAAAGGGGGGCCTGCACGCCTGGCCCTCTGCAAGCGCGCGCTTGACGATGGCGATGTTGCGCGCGACCGCGGCCACACGCTCGCGCCCGCAGCGCGCCAGCTGCGCGCGCCGCGCGCACCGCGCCGCCTGCCGCTCGGCCGCCGACGCGGCGGCCGCGGCGGCCGCCAGCCGCCGCCGCTCCGAGCGAGCCTCGCGCGCCGCAACCGCCGCCGCCGCCGCCGCCGCCAGGCGCGCGGCATCGGCGCGCGCGCGGAAGGCACGGCGGCGGCGCGCCTCTGCACGCGCGGCTGCCACGCGGCCGGCCGCGGCCGCGGCGGCCGCGCGCGTGCGCGCTGTGTGCTCGGCAGTGCGCTCGGCGGCCTCGCGACGCTGCAAAAGCAGCCGAGGTGCGCCCGCTTCAGTTCGCTGATATGGTTTCATGAGCCAGCTGGGATGCATGCATGCCCAGCGGCGAGGGTCGGCAGAGCACGCGCCCAAGGTGGCCCAGCGCCGCCTACTGCAGAGCAGAGACCTGCTCGAGCAAACCAGCCACACCTGAGAACAGACAAGGGCCGGGCGCGGGCCGCACCTGTTCCTCCAGCGCCACATGGCGCGCCCACGACGCGGCCTCCGCGGCGCGCGCGGCCGCCTGCCGCCGCACGGCCGCGCGCACGGCCAGGTCGCGGCAGCGCTCGGCCAGAGTCAGGGCTGCCGGGTGGTCGCCGTCCAGCTCGCCGGCACTGCCGCTGCCTGCCAGGCCGCACCCGCCCTCCTGCCGCATGGCAGACTGCGGGCTGCGAGCGGAGCCCGGTCGCCACGCCTGGCTGCCGGCGGAGTCCGGCTTGCGAGCGGAGCCCGGCCGTTGCGCCTGGTTGCCGGCGGCCACCGCCGCGCGCAGCTCGCGCGCGGCCTGCTCCGCTGCCTGTCGCCTACAGGCTCTTGGCGACCGCATTGTGCTGGCTGTCACGCACGAGCCCAGGAGTAGGAGAGCAGTGCGGGCCTGCGCCCCTCTGGCTGGTGTGATTCCAATTGTGATGTACTGCAGGTACGGCATCGCGGCGGCACGCGTATGCTGGTCACAGGGGTGAACACCTAATGCAGCCGACCCTGCCCTGCGCCCCGTGTTCTTTGCCCAACGAAGCACTCTTGAGAGTCAGATTACAAGCTTTCAGTCATGTCAAACGCCCTGGCTCACAGACACCGCCCCGAACGCCGCACCTGCCGCAGCTCCAGCGCGCGCGCTTCCAGCTCGCGGAGCTCCTGCCGCCGTGCGCAGGCGCGAACGGCTGCCGCGGCTTCTTCAGCCCGGCGCCGCTCGGCCGCCTCTGCCGCCGCCACCGCTTCCGCCGAGGCTGCTGCCGCTGCCGCGGCGTCCGCGGCCGTACGCCGCTGCCGCTCCGCTTCCCAGCGGCGGGTGGCGACCTCGAACGCGGCAGCCTACACGCAGCTGCTCTGGTCAGGCCTTGACCGGCTGCAAGCTCTGCACCATGCATCAGGTGCCTTGCCTGTGTAGTGAGCAACGGATTTCGCCACTCCATGCGGTGGAAAGACTTTCACGAGCCCCGATCCCTGGCAGAGCACTTTGTCCGCAAGAAGCACGCGATAGCTGTTACGCAAGCGTTTAGCTGCGCGTCCAGCACACGTGCAGCCACCAGGCAGGCACCTCGCGCGCGGCCTGCGCGGCAATGAGCCCCACAACGTGGTCGCGTGCATCCGCGCGACGTTCGGCCTCGCGCGCCACCGCCTCGCGGCCGCGCAGCCACAGCGCATGCCGGCGCAGCGCCGCCTGCTCCCCCTCCCGCGCGGCCTGCTTTGCAGCCGCCGCGAGCGCCGCCCGCAGTGCGGCCTGTGAGGACAGGCAGAGGTTGGACACATGCGGATCCTCATGTGTGGGCAGCACGCCCAAGCTGGTCATATGTCGTGCAAGCAGTGCACCACAGACCTTGCATGTGAGCAGCAAAAGGGCACGTGAGAGTGCCACCCACCGCTACAACACCATGGTGTGCATCTGTGCGCGCGTTGCTGGCAGGCTTGTTCACGCATGAACAGAGCCCCGGCGGTGCGCGCAGGGTGGGCCGGACCTGCGCTTGCTCCACACGGCGCTGCACGGCCGAGCGCAGCGCAGCGCGCGCCGCCATGGCCGCGCGCCGTCTCCCCAGGATGCGCCGCAGGCGCGCGGCCGCCGCCGCGGCCTCCGCGCGCCGCTGCCGCTCCGCGCGCGCCACGCCCTCCGCCGTGCGCCTGCACGACGTAACAGCCCTCGCTGTCACCTGCATGGCGGCTGAACGGCTTGATGTGTCGAGGGGCCTGAAAAGGTGCTGTATGCTTAATCCTCAGCGGCTACGGGGCGGTGCAGGGCACGCGGTCCCGCTCTCAAGGCTCTGCTCCCGCTGCGCACCCGCCGCGATGTTGACACGCCCAAGCGCAGGTGCCACGTCACAGGCGCCACATGACGCCGCAGGGTGAAGCAGCCGTGGCGAAGCACAGCACGCGCACCTGGTCCCGACGTACTGGTACCAGCGCGCCGCGCGCTCAGCCGCCGGCGACTGCGCCTTGCGCGCGCGGCACGCGACCGCGCGCCGCACCGCGGCGCCCTCCGCGCGCACCAGCCCGGTGACCATCGCCAGGAAGTCCTCGCCCGGCGCGCCACTGGTCGGCGAGTCGCAGGCGCCGCGCTCCGCGCCTCCCCCCTGCGAGCGGTCGCAGCGTGGGCTGTGAAGCAGCACGCGCATGTGCTCACGCCTTTGCAAGACTGTGCAGTCCACATGCCCCACTCCTGCACCAGACTTTGCTTACTTTGCCACAGCACCGGTCCGCAACAGGTGCAACCGGTCCCGCACATGCTCAGGAGCCGGTAGAGCTGCATGGCGCAGCCTCATTCAGGCAGCTCGCAGCACAGAGGGCCGTGCCCAGAGGGGCAGTGCCTGCGAGGACGCGAGCGCCGCGTTGCTCGCGGCAAGCAGCGCGATGGTGGGCCGCCGCGGCGTGGGGCACTTCGGAGGCCCCGCGCCGCCCGCCTGCTCGCGTGGGGAGCCTCGAGGCGACCCCCACGAGCCCCCGCTGCTGCGCTCGAGGGGCGAGCTCCACGCCCTGCCCATGCCCTCGCGAGGTGATCCCCACACGCTCCCGCCACCCCCCCGCGGCGACCCCCAGGCGCTCCCGGCCCCGCCGCGAGGGGAACCCCAGGCGCTGCCGCGCGGCGACGCGCGCGCCGCGGCCTCAGCGACGGCCGCCGGCGCTCTAGGGCTGCCGGCGCCGCTCCGGCGGGGCGAGGACACGGGCCACGCCGGCGAGGCTGCCGCTGCCGCGGCCGCCGCCTCGCCCAGGCGCACCACGTGCAGCTGCCACAGCAGGGCGTGGAAGCCCCAGCCGGGGAAGTTGGCCGCGCGCCAGGTCGCGCCCGCCGGCCCTACCAGCGTGAAGCCTGGCCGCGCAGACGCTTGTGTCAGAGAACGGCTGGCGGTGTGGTCGCCGCTCTGCTGCGCCCGCTGGTCCTTGCAGGGTGTGCGGCTGTAGAAGTAAGTCGAAGCAAAACTGCTGTGCACAGAAGCAGTGACAGCGTGGCTGAGGCTGCCTCACCATGGTCCGCGAGCAGCAGCTCAGGCGCAGGCGCTGCGCCCTGCGTGCCGACGTGCACGCACATGAAGCCGTTGGGCTGGTACTCGTAGTACACGTCCAGGCCGCCAATGTGCATGTGCTCCGCGCTCGGCGTCAGCAGCGCCGCGCGGGGGCCAGTGGCCGTGCCGGGCGCAGGCGCAGTGGCTGCCATGGCTGCTGCAGCTGCGGATGCGGAGCGCCGCGCGCCGCTCAGCGTCCAATGTGCACGGGATCCGGCGCGCCCCTCATTTTGTCTCTCTTGGTAGATTCCTGCAAGCAGCACAGACCCTTGACTGCTGGCAACGTACGTTAGTCACAGTGCACCGCTGCAGTGCCCGCTAGATCCGGCGCGCATCCAAGCCCCGCGCTCATATCACCGCAGCCAGCGTGCGGCGACAGCATGGTGCGTTGCGTTCCACAGCTTGTGCAACTCGCCCGGCGGAGTGTACAACCTGCAACGGACGTGCAGCTGTACAATACGAGCGCCGAGAGCGCTGTCTCGGAGAAGAACCCTGCGCAGCTGACCTGCCCAGTGCTGCTCAGCAGCACTGGAGCGGCTCCAGCAAGCGGCTTGATCTTCCACACAGGACCTTAGTTGAAGATCAAGTGGGTGTCAGGGAGACTGCAGTTCACTCCTAAGACGCCAGCACTTCGCTTCGAAGAAGTCTCCATCTCACTAATGTCTCTAGGGGCCTGCTGTTTGGAGGGCGCAGACACTGGCGCAAGTGCAGTGCAGGCACGACTCCGTACTCGCATGCCCAACCCAGGAGACGACGGCAGTGCTATGAGCGAGCCTTGGGAGAGCGATGATGAGGAGTCCCGGAGCAAGGGCGGCAGCAGCAGCGGCAGCAGTGCAGAGCATGACCTGCGCGAGTACGGCATATATCCCCAGCTCGCGCTCGCTGACGCAGACGAGGACGCCGCCGCGTACCTGCGTAGCGTCAGGTGCGCCTTGCAGGGCGCTCTCTGCAGCTGCACACTGCTTCTTCGCCGCGGCTGCCCTTTAGCTTTGCCCTGCCCCACGGACCTTGCACGCGCTCCAAGGAAGAGTGGGAAGCGGGCGCTTGCCTCGGCCGGGCGCACCTCTTGACAGGAGCCGGCAAGGCGTGGCGGCGAGCTCAGCGCCGCTGCCAGGGCACGCAGGCACGTGAAACCAGCCCAGACCGCTGCACAGGGCCGAGGCGGCACGGCTACCTGACGTGGTGACCAGCAGCGTGGACCCGGCCGCGTTCCGCGCGCGCCAGACCGCCTATGTGCCGGCTGAGCTGGCGGCGCCGGGCAGCGCCGCATACCGGCCGGACGCGCGCTGGCTGGCCGGCTTCCTGGCAGACTTTGCTGCGCTGCGGCGGCGCCTGCAGACGTGCGGCCGCTGCCAGAGCCGCCAACGCTGATGAGGACATTGGTCCAACGCCCTGGCAGTGTGGTGTACACATCCACAGGAGAGCTTGCCGCGGCGTGCCGCGTGAGCATCACACGCACCGCCGCGTGAGCCCCTAGCGGAGGCGGCCCTGGGCCGTGCTTACCCTGCTCACAGCAAACGCGCAGGCTCCATCACGCCTGGGCATGCAGCGTTTCACATTGCGGCTGCAGTGCGTCGGCTGCCTCTGCAGTGCCCAGTCAGAGCGCACAAGCTGCCAGCGGACGTGACTGCAGGTGCCGGCGCACAGGATGCCAGCCGGCGCCTGTGCCGCGGCGGCGCCGGCGCTGCCGCCGTCGGACAGCCCTGCTGGGTGGCAGCGCTACTGCCTGGGCGAGCGCCAAGCGGACGGCATGGCCGCTGGCGATCCGCTGTCAGGCGCAGGCACCGGCGAGGGCGCCCGCATGGCCGGCGCACACGCGCCCGCGCTGTCCATCCTGCGGCAGCTCAGTCAGGTCAGCGCCCTCACAGTCATGTCCCCTACCGGGAGGTGGTCTTGAGGTTTGAGAGGCAGCATGGCGGCGCAGCGTGTGCGAATGCTTACACAGGAATTGGGTAAGCGCTCTGGTTACACTACTATTATTACAGGAGACAGCTCTACTGTTATTACAGGAGACAGCACAAGAGCATGCTGCTGCTAGCCAATGTGTCTACTGCTGCGCGCATGCCCGCCGTGCACGCTTGTCCAGCTCCCCGCCGTCACGTCTGACCGGAGGCACAGCTGCACCATTGCGCGCGTAGGTAAAGCATGCATGGATGGACAGGTTGGATTACAGGGCATGGCTGTGAGGCGGCGCACACGCAGGCGACTGTCAGCGCGCTGCTGGAGTGGCATGTCGCGTGGGCGTGCGAGGCGGCGGAAGCGGCGCAGCAGGCGGCGGCGGGCGGCGGCCTACCCGACGCGAGCGCGATGTGGCTGTTTGCGCTGGCCGCCCTGCTCGAGCGGCCGCTGACTGCAACCACATCGGCCGCGTTGCGCGCGCTGCTGCGCGCCTGCGCCGCCCTGGCCGTTCGGCTGGCGCCTGCGCCCGCCAGCGCGCCGGCACATGGCAACACTCGAGCCGCCAGTGACGCTGGGCCTGTCGTTGGCGCGAACAGCCGGGCCAGCGCAAGCGACGCAGTGGCAGAGCCTGCCACCCCCCCGCCAGCCGCAGAGGGCGTGCCGCTTGGTGCAGCTCAAGCGCAGGGCCGCGGAGCGACTGGCGGGCAGGCCTGCAGCAGATCTGCTGGCGAGGGCCCGGGCGCGGCGGCTGGCTTGGGCGGGCAGGCTGGTGCTCAGACCAGAGACCTGGAGGCCAGTGCGAGCAAAGGTGCCGAGGTGCTGACACGCACCCCGGGCACAGAGGCGGCCTGCGCGGGCGCGTTGGCGCGCGTGCACGTGCTGGTAGCCATTGCGGGCGCATACTTCCGGCAAGATGAGGCGCTTGCATGGCTGAGCAGGGAGGAGTATGTGTAAGCGCTGTACGCATAGTTGCATGCGGCCGTGCACGCATGCACTGCTTTGCACATGGTGGCGTGCTCTCTGCAGGGCCTCTCTCAACAGAGCGTATCTGGAGGAAGTAGTGCGCCGGGCTTGAGCATGCGATGCAGCGTGCTCAGATGTGGCAGGGCTCGACTAGGCCCCTGTTGCCTGCTCGTAGTACGAGCCTTGTACACAGCATGCCTTCTGCAGTGCTGCAAACTTCCTAACGAGCATGAGCATCCAAGCACGACCAAGCGGCAGCACGAAGGCTCGGCTGCAAGTCTTGCACATGCGCATGCATGCGCTGACTGCGCCAGCGCAGATTCACCACAGCATGACCAGCACGCAGGAGCGTTCGGACGTGGCCTCAGCAGCACACCGCCATGCTGTGGCATCCATGGTCCTGGTCGCGGATGCGTGGTGTGCACGAGTTTGCGCACTGCGCAGAGCCTACCACAAACAGTCCTGCTGCAGCTGCGCATGCTTGTGCACAATGAAGGGCCCTCTCGCCGTCAGCAGCCAAAGACCAGCGGCTTCCCATCAAGGCGAGCGTTCGCCTTGCCCTCTCCTCTTGCCACACAACAACAGGCAGGAGGATCGTAGCAGGATTGCGCCGAGCGGGCCCGCGGCTGCTGCATGCCAGCGCACCCGAGGGCACGCCTCAGTGCAGGCACCGGCAGGCAGTGCCCAGCCTCGGCGCCAGCGTTCAGCAGCAGAGCAGGAGTGGGAGGCCCACCTAACAGTCCTTCGCAGCGCAACCTATGGGGAGCATGCCCTTGGCGCCAGCGCTATGCGGCAACAAAGGAGTTGGCCGCTCGGTCGAAGGCCTCCTCAGCGGCCGCGCCGCGCCGGACAACCGGGTGCGCGGGCGCCACCGTCTTCAGCTGGCTGCGCGCCCGCACAGCGCCGGCGTGTCAGGGGCACTGGCCAGCACTGCCGTACCAGGGACCGGCAAGGCCTTGCGCGCCCATGACAGCGCGGCCGAAGGAGCGGTGACGCAGCAGCAGGCAACACCGGGAGGAGAGCCTGCATGGGAGGACAGGGCACACAAGCTGCGCCAGCTGGGCTGACGGGCGCTTCAGCACGGGGTTGCTTTGGTACGAGCGCCTCAAGCACAATGAGGAACTTTCACAAGCGTGTCCGTGCGTATTTGGACTTCTAAATATAACCCAGACCAGTGCACTGTGTCACACCTCACTACACCTTGCCACACCTCCGCGCCCCCGGCGCCATGGCAGAGCACGTGGCGCAGCGCAGGGGCGGGGCCGCGCCCGAGCGTGCGCGACACGGTCGCCTTGCCCAGGTGCAGGCCGACCGCCGCCAGGTTGGCCAGCGCGTCGGCGCTCTTGGGGTCCTTGGCGTACGCGTCGTTGAGCAGCCGCTCCGCGTCCTCCCACTCACCCGCCCGCATCGCGCACGCGGCCGCGCCGTTGTACAGCCGCACGCTCCAGCCGAACTTGTCGCCCAGCTCCGCAAAGATCACGGTCGCCTCCTGCACCTTGGCGCCGCCCTGCGCGCATACGAGACTCCCGCGACTTGGCCGGACGTCTGGCCGGACGATGGCTTGCTGCAACACATACCGCTCCGCGCAGAAGATCTGTGCAGAAACGGGGAGTGAGCGTAAGTAAGGGAGCGTGACACCTCCTGCTCACACGGACAGCATGCAAGCACAGGAGCGCTCCAAGTGCCCTCATGGGCAGGGCGCTTAACTGGCCCTCCACCTATGACTAAGAACGATCAGACACCAGACGCCTAGCACACATGGGTAGGCGTGCCTTTTCTGGCAGCGCCAAGCTTGGGGCGGGGCCAACTGGAGTGAGTGCAGGCCCGCTCATGGCCTCAGCTCTGGGAGCCTGGGGGGTGGCATGTCGGGAGGTGCGTGAAGCGGGCGCACCAGGAACAGGTCCACCCAGGCCGTCGCCAGCTGCGTCAGCGTCGCGTCGTCGTCCAACGCTGACATCGCCTGCGCACGGCTCGCGCGGGCTTCAGCCAGCGTGAAACCCGCACGCCCTTGCCGTCCCAGCGCAGGGCGCTCCTGTGCTAGAGGCGGGAACAGTGCGGCTCTGCACTCCAGGCCAAGCCCCGGTTGCCTGCTTGTGAGGCCCGTGTCCATATGCACCGCCACAGCGCAGCTGCGAGCTGCACACTGAGCTACGAAGGAAGGCGCTCCAGCAAGGCAAGAGCTGCCAGTCCTCTCGAGGGGGTATACCTTCAGCTGCTTCTCGGCCTGGTCGGGCCGGTCGATCTGCAGGTAGACCTGGACCGAAAGCGCCATCCTGATCCCAGCCAAACACACGGGTTCAGGCTCGCACCGCGCAATGTTTAAAAAGAGCATAGACAGTTGCTGACCAGGCAACCTAGACGCTCTGCGCAGCCAGTGCGCCCTGCGCGCACGCAGCGCGCCCGGGCCCGCACATCTCCAGATTCAGCCCCGTGTGGCAGGACTTGAGCGCCTCCACATAGTTGCCCTCGTTCGCGTATATCATCCCCGCCACCAGCAGCGTCATGGCATTGCCCGCGCAAGCTGGGTCCGCGATCCACTCTGCCACCGTGGACACGGCCTTCTCCTGCGCGGACCGGCAGCGGAGCCGCTCAAGACACTCTGCGTGCTGGGGTTGCCCCTGAGGCCACCCAGCCTCTCCCTGGTGTCCAAGCGCACAGACAGCACAGAGCGCACAGCTCAGGGCCCTTCACCTTGTCGACTCTGTCGCCCAGGTACTGCGCCAGCAGCTTCACGGCTTGCAAAGCTTGCGCGGAAGACTCGGACACCTCGTTGATCACCAGCTGCGCGCAAGCGGGAGCGGGCGTCAGGGGCCTGAGAGTCTGCCGTGCCGCACCTGCGTTGCTACAGGTGAGCAGCCAAACGAGGCTGCGTCACAGCGTGCCGCTGGTGTCCCAACAAACAGCTGCTGCAGCCCCACGCACTACAGAGCGTGGGAAGCAGGGGGCTGGTGAAGGACCATACATGCGACCATACATGCAGGCTGGTATGTCCTGCGCACCTCGTAGCTCCCGAGCTCGATGTACGAGCGGTAGACGTAGCAGTCGCGCTCCACTTTCTCCTGGTCGGACAGGCCCTCCAGATCGGACGCCTCTGCGATTGCGGACTGGAACGCGCCCAGGTAGAACGCATTCCGCACGGTGAAGAGCAGGTCCGGCTCGGCCATGCTGGATGGCAGGTGCTGTGCACTCCCTGCTGGTAGCGACCCTCAGTGGTTCACTCTGTGTGCGCAGTTCGTGTTGACGCACTGCAGCACAGGAGCGTCAGCACCTCTGTGCAAACCGGTTTTCCTCTGGCTCTCAGTGGCACTAGAGGACTTCTGTGAAGCCTGAGGCCAGTTGCGCATGGAAGACATTTGGCCTTGCAGGGCATTTGCCTGCCAGGGCGTTCACCCTGCACCCTGCTGGCCTCCAAAATATAATTCCACAGCCCAGCAGCTGGGCGCGCAGGGTAGCTCGATTCTTTGGCGAGCACCATGCCTGCCTTGGTGCAAGCGTTCTTGAGAGGTGGCTCATAGTGGAACCTGGAGCAGCTGAGCCCTGCCAAGCATGCTACGCCTGGCCGCCACCGTGCTGCTCCTAGCGGGCCTGCTTTGCGCTGGGGCGGCAGCGCAGACGCTCAGCGTGCATGTGCAGAGCCTGGCTGGCCCCACTTCCGCAATTTGGACAGTGAGCAACCAGAACGGCTCTGTTTCTGTGCAGACTGCGCTCCCAAACTATGCGCTGGGCGCGCTCCAGGAGCACGGCGTAATCAACGATCCTCTGTACAGGCACGCCCGCGGACGGACTGAATACTTCAGTGCATGCTCACGAGCTCGCGAGCGCTCCTTTCCGGTGTGTGATACAGCAGCTCTCCAAACTGCATTGGGTGGAGAAGCGCCGCATAGGACCGTCAGTGATTATGTCACACCGCTGCACAGGAAAGGTGCAGCCTTCTGGGCTGCATGTCTCAGCTGGCAGGGACGCCACAAGTGCAGCAGCCACGAAGCGCAAGGAGTGTGCGCAGGTTTGGGGAACAGGACTTGGAGTGGGTGCGGGGCGAGACATGGAATTTTACCACGTCTTTCGTAGCCGGCAAGGAGCTGCAGGGCCTGGCGCAGGCGCGGAGGCACTGCCTGCCGCTGCTGCAATTATCAGCAGACCGGATTATGTAAACAGAACGAATTGCTTGCCGGTAAAGTGCATGTGTGTACTGTTGCCCTGATACATCCAGCCAAGTATTTAGTACCGCATCCTGGCAACCAGCTCACATACTGTTCGGAGGAGCAGGTCGACCTCGTCGCTGAGGGCGTGGACACGGTCGCAGACATTTATCTAAACGACCACTTCGTCGCGCAGACGCAGAACGCGCATCGGTGAGCGCCCATGCTGCAGCTAACCGTGTTCTCGCAGAGCGCACCAGCAGCAGAACCGCCCGGCACATGCATGCACAGTGCCAGTCCTCAGAGCGTCAACCACTAGCCGTGCGCTGGGCGCCACATGAAGCGCTCTTGTCAGCGCTTCCATTTGCATGCGCCAGGATGCAGCGCGTGCCCATCAAGGCCTACCTCAACGCCGGCAACAACACGCTGACGTTCCGGATCAGCCCAGCAGCAGATGCTGCTCGACAGCGAGCGAAAGAGTACCCGTACAAAGTGCCCTACCTGTGCACGCCCACCGCCCAGCATCCGCCGCTATTCATGCAAATGTGTGTGGCAGGCTGTGTCGCAACTACCAGGTCGTGTGCAGCTCGTGGCAGTGGAAAGCACGTGAGGGCATTCGTGCAGCGGGCTGCTGTTGTGAGCGCATGCCGAAAGGACGCTGTGCGGGCGCTCATTTGTGCTAAGCAGCTTGTCTGGCATGTCTCTGGCGGGCTGTCCACTTTGTGCACAGCAGGATGGCACACGATGTGCTCATGGGCTGTACGCCTGCGGGTGCAGGTCCGAGGTGCAGATTGCGCCCTTCAACTTCCTGCGCAAGCCCGCGTCTGACTTTGGCTGGGACTGGTGCGCTGCGTGCAGTAACCTGCCCAGGCGTGTTGTGCAGGTATTTGCAAATGGCTGCTGGCACAATGAACCAGCACGGCTGCTTAATCGTCTGATGAGAGTAAGAGACATGGCCTTGGTTAGGAAAAAGGGACGCTCAGGCTCGCAGTCTTTGAACTGTGCCACTGCCTACGCGACTGCTGAAGCAGCCGCTTACACTCTTAGGCAGCCCTGCCAGTGCGATGTATAATGTGGCACTGCAGTGATGCAGGGGCCCTGCGTTTGCGCCGGCGGGCATCTACGGGCGGGTACATATCGAGGCCTTCAACGCTGCCTTATTAGAGGGTGCGAGGAGCATGCCCGACCATGACAATGGTTCAACAAAGTGATGAAAGGCCGTTGTGCTCGACTTGGTGCTGCGGTACAGATGCTTGCCCTATGCCATACTAGCTGGCACATGCATGTACCTTAATTGTGATAGTGTTTGTTCCAGGCACCGTTGAACGTATCACACGCTCGTCTGCAGGAGTGACGCTGCAATGGCTGCAATTACATATCAACTTTTGCTGTCGTCCGTGCCCTACAGCAATGCGAGCAACTAGTAAGTAGCATGTGACAGCCAGGCCTGCAGCCGGCCAGGAGGCATGGGTCCTACGATGATTTTTGCAAAAGCTGCAAATGACGTCTGTGGTACGCGTAGGCGTGAGCGCGCGGCAGCAGCAGCAGCCCGACGGGAGCGTGCTTGTGAGTGTGGATGCTGCGATGCGCGGCGCGGTGCCGGGCGAGAATGGCACGCTCGTGGCCTCCTTCCTCAACGACACGACGGGCTGGAACGCGTCAATGCCTGTGCGCGTTGCCGGCGCTGGGGAGCACATCGCCACGCTGCAGGCATGCCCTGCATCGCTTCTATGTACTTGAGCAATTGTGGTGATTTGCACGACAACTTGCACATGGAACTGTGCAGCCAGGGAAACTGTCCAGTTCTCAAGCTGTGGCTGGTGGCAAAACCTTTGCGGCCTCTGCACAGATAGCTCTAAAACTTTGCACATCAAGACTCATTCTTACAGCAAGCGGCCTCGTCACGATCGCTAATGAGTTTAAAAGTTTGGTTGTTTTCTGCAGTACTGGCAGGTGGGTCCGCGGCCTTGGTTGGTATGGCCCATTGTGCGGGCCCAGGCCCCGCAGCTTGCGCCTGACGTACATCAATCTGCAATCTGATGAGCAGACGCTGAACACCCGGCAGATAAAAGTACCGGCAGACCACAAGCTGTGGTGGCCGGCGGGCTACGGCCCCCAGGCGCTCTACGACCTGCAAGTCATGTACACGCCTGCGGATGGGAGCTGGGAGTTCAGCTCAGTACAAGTCCGTGTCGGCTTCCGCAGCATCCGCCTTGTGCAGGTCAGGCCTCCCTGCATCTGCCTGCAGCGCTGTTCGCGTTGCGTGGCTGCATATGCTTGCATGCACTGCAATAATGGCAGCAGCTGGACCCGCTTTTGCGCCTGCGCAATGGTGAGCGAGCTGCTCAGCACTTGTTCGAGCCCAGCTGCATCCCCATTGACCTAGCAGAAATAACAACATGCTGTGCTTGACCCGCGGCTGCCCAGGACGCCATTGAAGGGCAGGCCAACCACACGAGCTTCTTCTTTGAGGTGAATGGCCTGCCCATCTATGCCAAAGGCTCAAACGCCATCCCCATGGACGTCGTGCCCTCGCGCGGCCGCGCACCTGACGCGCTGCGCCGCCTCGTCCGCGACGCCGCATCTGCCAACCAGAACATGCTGCGCGTGTGGGGCGGTACGCAGCTCAGTCTGAATCTGGCGTGGAAGGATTTCGCAGTAGCTGTCACTTACTGCGGTCACGAGACACGCAACAGCTTGCATGCATCCTTTTGTGCAGTGCGACTTCATGCAACACATGATCAGTCGCCAAATGAGTCCCAGTACAGTGTAGGGCCACCGGCTCTGGCACCAAGCCTTTGCCTGTGTAGTGTCTTGCTGTGCGGAGGAAGGTCTCGTGTATCAGTCAGTTGAGCAGAGTTATTGATGTGTGGTGCACCATATTACACAAAGTGGTGCGCCAAGAAGTGCGTTGTGCTGATAGTAATGCAAGAGATTCGCATCAAAGCAGGACATGCAGCTGTTGAGGCAAGGGGTCCTGATGCTGGGCAGCAATGCTTGCGCTCCACGCCAGGTGGTGAGTACTACGCAGATGCGTTCTACGATGCTGCAGATGAGGCAGGCATCCTGGTCTGGCAGGAGGCCATGTTCGCCTGCGCAATGTGCGGTCCTTGAGAGCATCCCATGTACTTGAGCCCCCCCCTTGCCCAAATGTGTCCTATCTTGTCAGCACCACACAAGTGTGTGTGTGCGCAGGGACAGTGCATGGGTCTTCCAGGACTCAGACCCCAGGATGTTGCTCAAGCATTTTGATTGTTATGTGACGCTGCCATGTAGTCAGAGATGTCACGGGACCTCTTGCGGCGCCTGCAGGTACCCGCGGGATGCAGCGTTCCTTGCGGAGGTGCGCAAGGAGATTGCATGGCAGGCGCGCCGGCTGGGCCACCACGCGTGCTTGGCGATCTGGGGTGGCAATAACGAGGTAGAGACCGCCTTTGACTGGTGCGCCTCCTGCAGCTCATAAACAGAGCCCGCGCATCCCCCCATGTGGTCGCTGACCAACACCGCATCAGAGCAGAACAGAACATGCAGGGGTGTGCCATGAGTCTCTGATGTCACGTGGGCCTACAGATGACAAGCTGCCATGCCATTTTAGGCTGATCCTGTGCGCCAATACTGCACACAGTGCCCCTTTGCAACAAGTCAGGGTTGATGCCAGAGCAGGACGATGTGGGTGGGAGTGCGCGGCAACGGGAGGGAAGCGCGCCCAGGTTTGCGCCATCCCGGGGTAACCCCAAGCTGTACGCAGTGGATTACGATGCGGTGTTTGTGCGCACGGTGCGAGAGGCGCTGCTCAGCGTTGACCCCGACGTCATCTTCGTCGACAGCTCTCCCTCGAAGGGCGTGCTTTCCCAGGCGCCGTATGTGAAGAGGTGTGGGCAGTGTTCGAAAGCCCGCATGCATGTCCAGCCAGAGCGCTCCTGCCTCGCGTGCCAATTTGCCGCCACAGCTGCCTTGTCAGCTTAGCCGCAGCGCTGCACGCGATGCCGCCGCTCTACGCCGTGCGTCGGGCACGCTACGCTGTTGCACTTATGTGCGCAAGTGTGCGGTGAGAGTTCTACTGCGTGAAAGGCGTGAGCAGCACATGCACGCATCTGCTTGCCTCTGCGAGTGCGAAGCCACTGCTGGTGGTAACATGCATGCCCTGTGCACTTCACACGCGAGCAAAGGCCTTCCCGCAGGAAGGCCGTGCACATTGCTGGCGACTTACATGGGCATGCATGTGCAGCTGGGAGGACGCGTGGCACCCCGAAAAGGGCGATGTCCACTTCTACGATATGGCGCCTGACCGCGATGCATGGAACCCCGGGCGCGCTCCTGCCTCCTGCTGAGGCGCACCGAGTTTGTGGGCCGGCCAATACCTGTCTTTCTTGTGCAAAGTACGCAACAAGCCAGCCGGTGGTGCATCAGACACGTGCTAACACATGCCATCAGACCACTGTGACTGTGCTGGGCCCAGGCTGTACCCTCACGCAAAGTTTGTCTCCGAGTTTGGCTTCCAGTCGTTTGCTTCGTTCACCGCTTTTGCCAAGCAGAGCGCCCCGGGCGACTGGTCGCGCAACAGCAGCTTGGTCGGCTTCCGGTGCGCGCGTGTTCGCTTGAATGCCACTCAAGCTGAGAGATGCTAATTGAGCTGCCGTGCGGACGGCTTGACAGCCCTGCCTCTCTATGCTTGCCATGGTGCTTGCAGGACAACAGCCCTGCCTTTAAACCTTGCCATGGTGCTTGTAGGGCGAGTGTCAAAGTCAAGTGTACTGAAGACGCTGGACACTAATGCACGCAGGCAGCGCAAGCTGGGCAACACAGAGCTCATGTTGGTCCAGCTCAACAAACACTTCCGGGTGCGCTCATCAGGCTCTGCAACCGACTCCATGCCAATACAAGCACCTACCACATGTGACATATACAATACAAGCCCCACATCACTTTCCCAGCTGTTAATATTGTTCAACTGCGAGCTGCTCCCTCGTCATCACTGGCATTTGCATGGCAGCTTTGGAGCTTCTCAACATGACTCCAGTGCTTGGAGGTTCAATGCACAACGATATTTCGCCCATGCAGAGTGTACTTCAGCCTGAGTCAGCTAGCGAAAGATACTGCAAGAGCGTTGCGTTGGGCGACCAGAGTTGGTGAGCGGCTGTGACCTGAAGAAAGAAGTGACCCTAGCGCGCGCCCAGGTGCCGGCTGCCAATGTGACCGAGGGCGCGGCGTCAAGCGACCAGCGGCGCCTGTTCCAGGTGTGGACTTACCAGACGCAGCTATGGCAGGCGCGCGCATACGAAACAGCCATGACCCTTTGGCGCCGCCTCAAGTCCGACGCCGACGCCAGCACAATGGGCATTCTGTGTACGCACTGCTCTCAGCTTG
>JAABUV010004316.1_pt1 | contig 17122 bp, 19 predicted proteins | sample 5559971 | NCBI WGS metagenome assembly JAABUV01 (sample SAMN10711881, study PRJNA513362) | rock metagenome | isolation source: Antarctica rocks | place: Antarctica: Victoria Land, Knobhead nord | collected 2015-12-19
TCTAGGCATTCCGCATGCATTGCGCTGCATGCGGTCGACTATCGGTCACACGAACTCAGGCATGTTGAGTCAGGATCAGTGCGCGTCACAATCCGAGCAAGCTCCGCGCGGTCAAAGGGCGGCGGACCTAGGCCGCGCTGATGGCTGCGGCACGCCGACGGGGGCCCAACCTCTGGACCAGGCAGCAAGGAAATCGTTAAACACGCAATAAGACTTGACAAAAGGAAGGCAGGATGCCAAAGTTCACGCTGCGGGGCGTGGAAGTGGACTTCCCGCACGATGCATATGACTGCCAGGTCCGCCGTGGCGACAGAGTGTGTTTTGCAGTTGCACTCTGCACTCTGCGCGCACCAGAAACAGGCGGATATGTGCAGCAGTGACACGCTTGCCACTTGATCTGGTACGCGTCCACCAGCGCCCTGCGCTAACTGAGGGCACCCGCTCGGCGCAGCTGGCGTACATGGCCAAGGTGATACAGGCGCTGCAGGAGGTGCGCCTGGCCGCCATCTTGTTATGTGCGCCCTGCAACCCATGCTAGGCAGTAGCGGCAGGCCCTTCAGCAGCCACTTCTGCCGCGCAGGGTAATAACGCGCTGCTGGAGAGCCCAACCGGCACAGGCAAGACGCTGTGCCTGCTGTGCGCCACGCTGGCCTGGCGCCAGTCCCTCACCGCACCTGTGCGCCCTGCGCCCGGCGCAACCGACCCGCACCGCGCACCCGCGCGTGTTTTGCTACCAAGCCCGGACCAATACCCGCTCTCAACGGCCAACATTTGCCTGTACACTGCCACAGCCGTATTGTAGCACCTGGCTTGTCTTTGGCTGGCAACGCGCCCCCGGGGCAGAGCTTGACGTGGCTGGTCCTGCGCAGCCGGCTGCAGTCCCCGGCACGGCGACGGCCGAGGCCGCTCTTACTCGCCTGCATGTGCCTATACGCTGCCACAGCCGTATTGTAATACTTGGGCATATCTTTGGCTGGCAGCGCGCCCCCGGGGCAGAGCTTGACGTGGCTGGTCCTGCGCAGCCGGCCGCGGCCCCCGGCACGGCGCCGGCCGAGGCCAAGACGTGGGCGGCCGCGATGCGCGAGGGCATGGCGGAGGTGGCGGCCGACGGGAGGCGACTGCCGCAGGTCATCTATGCGTCGCGCACGCACAGCCAGCTCGCGCAGGTCATGCGCGAGCTCAAGGCCTGCGGGTACCGGTGCGCGCCGCTGCATCGCCTGAGTTCACGCCCGCGCCACAGCGGTGCCTGCTCGGAGCTGCATTGTCTGTGTCAAAGCACCCGCCCGCAAGATCCAACACGCTCACAAACGGAGCTGGACGTCATGCCTTGTCCCTAACTGTATTGCAAACCTAGCCTTCATGCACGCCACCCTTACAGCACTTACAGTGGCCAATACACCACCGAGTTTGGCGCCGCGCGCAGGCCAAAGTCCGCCGTGCTGGGGTCGCGGCAGCAGATGTGCCAGCACCCGACCATCTCCAAGCTGCCCGCCGCGGCCGGCAACCAGGCCTGCCGCGCCGCAACAAAGTCGCGCTCGTGCGCCTGGTGCGCAGCGCGCGCCGCGTGTCCGCCCGTACCTGTGGCCCTTTGACAGCGGTGCCGTGGTGGGCCGCCTTGTAGGTCAGGAGTCAGGGCCTCAGCGTTCTCGGGAAAGTGTCGTGCAGCTCCAGATATTGGCTCCCCGATGCAGTAGCCCCTTCATCTTAAACATAGAATGTCCTAATCATGTCAAGTAGTCGCCACAAGTAGGCCTTTCGATCACCTGCATGTGGGCACGCGCGGCAGGGAGGCGCAGAGTGCGATTGAGCCCAGACCGCTGCTGGGACGCTGTCGCGTGCCGCAGACCTGAGCTGCCGGGCTGCGGCATGGGCCCAGCATCTCCTGGAGCCTGCAGGCAGCGCCCCAACACCGCGCGGCGCGCGCACAGGTGGAACCGCACGGATAGCTGGGTGCACGCGAACCCGACCGCGGCCGAGACGGTCATGGACATCGAGGACCTGGGCCGCCTGGGCCGCGGCGGCGGGCCCTGCCCGTACTACGCCTCGCGCGCGCTGGCCGAAGCTGCCGAGCTGGTCTTCATGCCCTACAACTACCTGGCGCGCCCAGCCGCGCCCGGGCCCCGCCGACGGCCAGCAGCCTGCAGCAAGCCCGCCCGCTGATCCGCTGCAAATCCCGGCGCTCGATGCTGCCACCTCAGCGCAAGTCGCGCGCCTACAGACCCCACACTCGCCCCTCGCCACACATGGCTTTCATCACTCGTGCCCACGCATGCCCACCCATCGCCACATGTCCGTGCATGGGACCGCTGCCCTAATCCTGCCTGTGCGGCGGCAGGTGGATGCGCAGACGCGTGCGGGGCTCAAAATGCTGCGCTGGCAGAACGCGGTCGTCATCTTTGACGAGGCGCATAACACAGAGGCGCGCCCTAACCTCATATCCGTGCGCGGCTGTGCATCGGCCTGCAACAGATGACACACGCGGCGATAACAGAGCCCTCATGAATCCAATGTGAGTTGGCAGTCATGGCCAAGCTCGTACAGCAGAGGATGCATGTACGGCAAGCCGCCGCCTAGCCGCAGACATGATCATCACGCATATGCAGGCCGCTGCACCCGAAACATGGCCGCAGTACGCAGCTCGTGCGCGGAGGCTCCGCTCTCCCGAGCCGCCCGCCGCGGCGGGGCGCCAAAGCTTGTGCTACAAGCGCCGCGCCGAACGGTGCAGTCCGTGCGGCGCAGAGCGTGTGCGCGGAGGCGGCGTCATTCGACATGCCCGCCGCGGCGCTGGCGGGCGCCATGGAGGACGCGCGCGCGGCGCTGGAGGCCGCGCTGCTGCGCGGCGAGGGCGGCGGCCAGCAGGTAGCGGCCGCCTGCGCAGGCTCCGCCCGCCCGGGCGCCCTGACAGCGCATGCGCGCCTGATGCCGCACCGGCTCACGCTTGCGCGCCTGGCGTCCATGTGCATGGCCCTGTGGCGAGGTGAGCCGGCTGGCGGCGCGCAGGAAGCGCTGGCTTGAAGTCGGTGCACCCTGCCAAGATTCGGGAGATAATTGCAGCTTTTTTTACCAAACAGTGGTTTCAGACCCCTGGCTGCAGCGGCATTGGCAGCCCTGCAGGCCCCCGTGTCAATGCTAGCGTTAGAGGTAAGATCGAGTTATACTTTACCCTACCCACGGTTGTGCTCCGCGCCGCGCAGGCCGACGACCATGGCCCGAACTACGCGCAGATGGTCACCGACCTGCGCAGCCTGGGGGCGCTGTTGGGCGCGCTGGAGGCCGCCGTCGCGGGCCTGGCGCGCGGCACGCCGGGCGGTGCGCTACAGCCGGCATGGGTAGCGAGACATGTGCACCTGGGCTAAGCCTTTGCTGATATGTCAGGTCGGAGCATGGCCGCTCGAGCCTTGAAGTGCATGAGCAAGTGCAGACGGCACTCGCTGACTGGCGGGCGCAGCAGAGCTATGCAGCCTGTTCTCTGCGACAGAGCCCGCGGCTCGACTGCCTATGATTCTGTAGCAGTCCTCGTACCAACGAGCAGCATGCAGATTCAACACGCGATGCGCCGTTTTTGGATGTGAGCTGCTGTGCAGCTGCTTCACACGCACACTATCCAGCACGCAGCACCCGCAAGACGCCGCACGCTGCTCGCGGTGTGCATGGCCGGGAGTCATGGCGCGCACCGATGGCCCCACACAAAGCTCAACGCTTGACGGGTAGGGAAAGGGCTACCACACGCCTAGCTCTACCCTAACCCCTTGCAGGCTTCACGGCGCCCGGCGCATTCCTGTTCGAGATGCTTGGGCGGCTGGGCATCACGGGCGAGAGCGTGTGGCCGATGCTGCGCCTGCTCGACGCCGCGGCCGAGCTGCTCGCCGACGAGGGCGCGGCGCCCGGGCGCAAGTGCGTCGCGCATGCAGCCTGACGCCATGCCCCGGTTCAGGCACCAAGCCTGTGCGCCAAAGCGTGCGCCGAGGCATGCGCGGCATGCGCGGGCCGCCAGGCGCTAAATTTCCTCATACTCTTTGTTTCTGTACATAAGCCGGAAGTCTGTCACATTGCCTACAACGCTTGCAAGGCGTGCTGTGCGTTGACGCTTAACTGGCGTTGCGCCGGCGTGCCTCGCACTGTGGGCGGTGCAGCCTGCCTTTTCTGTGGGCGCAGCTCCACCACGTGAGCTGCAGTTGAGGCTAACGGTGCCGAAACGATAACAAGCCATGTGTACATCTAGGGGCTGGTGGAAATGACTGTCCCCCAGGCCCTGCGCGGCAGCCCCGCCCGAAGCCCGCCCCCGCGCGCGCCAGGTCGCGCGCGGGCGGTCAGCGGCTGCAGGCGCTGGCGGAGATGCTGCGCCTGGCCTTTGCCAGCGCCGAGCCGCCCGCGCCCGGCGCGCCGCCCGACCTCAGCGGCTTCCGCGTCCACGTGCGCATGGAGCGCGTGCGCGGCGCGGGTGCTCCCCTACCCTAGCCCTGCACCCTAAAAGCCCTTCCCTCTGGATGCCACAGCGCGCAGCTCGGCAAGGGTGCCCGCTGGCGCACAGCGCGCAGCGTTGCGCCGTCGCCGTGCGCAGCCCGCAGCGCTCCTGCCTCGCCGGGCAGCAGTCCCAATGGCCGAGCGCGGCGCGGCGCAGGCGCGCTGGCGGTCGCGGAGGCGCCCGTGCTGTCGTACTGGTGCTTCAGCGCGGGCGTGGCGATGCGCGCGCTCGCTGCGCAGGGCCCGCGCGCCATCGTGCTGACGTCGGGCACGCTCGCGCCGCTGGGCAGCTTCGCGGCCGAGCTCGGCCTGCCCTTCCCCATCACGCTGGAGAACCCGCACGTCGTGCCCGCCAGCCAGGCGCGCGCGCGCGCGGCGGCCGCTGCACCTTGCAGTCCTGTGCACGGCACGGCGACAGGGTGCGCACGCCGCGCCGCGCAATCACCGGCCCAGGTTGCTGGGCCCCGACATCAGGCGCGCTCACGAGGTGCCGCAACCCTATCTTCCAACCTGACTAATAAAGCGCCTGACGTCCCGCACGCGCGCGCAGCGGCGCCGCCCTGCAGCCAGGCCGGGCCTGCATTCTGGGCGACCCGGCTCACGGGTCGGGCGCGCCGCAGGTGTGGGCGGGCGTGGTGCCGGTCGGCCCGTGCGGCGTGCCGCTGAACAGCAGCTTCGCCACGCGCGACACGCAGAAGTACAAGGAGGACCTGGGGCGCGCCCCATGCCGATCATGCAAGCACTTCGTCCCCCTTCCGTTCCCTTCTGTCCCTTCTGTGGGGCATTTACTCCTGAGTAGAAGTCGCACACTCGTACGTTGGCGTTCAAGCAGCTCTCTGCTTGATGAGGGCACGACTGAGCTGCTCGTGTCATCCTGCGGCCTCATGCCGTGTTGCTGTGGCAGCATCCCAACAGGGGCTGTCTCCGCATGCGCGACATGCGCCCACCGGTGAACTGCGCCATGGGCACGCCTGCAGGCCTGCCTGTGTCTGTCATCTTTCTAGACACACCGAAGCCAGTGCGTGTCGTGCCAGTGATGTGCAGGGCCACATGCGTGCTGGGCGGCCCTGCCGGCGTCCTAGCCTGCACGGCTGAACCCCACGACGTGAGACCCTAAACCCGCGCTCCCGCCGCCCCGCTGCGCCAGGAACGCGCTGGTCAACTGGGCCAAGTGCGTGCCGGACGGCCTGCTCGTCTTCTTCCCGTCCTACGCGGCGCTGGCCGGCTGCGTCGACTTCTGGAAGAGCGGCGGCAGCAGCGGCGGCGGCGCCGAGACCGCCTGGGACCGCATCGCGCGCACCAAGCTGCCCGTCATCGAGCCCCGGGCGCGCCCGCGCGCGCGCGTCGCGGCGGGCTCCTCCTGTGCGCTCAGCGCCGTGCGCAGCGCGGACGTCCTGGCGGACGCGGCATGCAGGGACGGTGTCAGTTTGCCAAGACGCCGCGTTGCATGTGGAGTCGGCGCTCGGCGCAACGCGCAATCCTCACGGTTAGGATAACCGTAACTCCAATTCCACCCTACCCTAACCCTAGCAAGAAACGGCCATCCCGGCTGGAAGCATCTGCTTGCCGCGGCGCAGGAGGCCGCGATGTTTCCGGAGGCGGCCGCCAGCTACCGCGCCAAGCTGCGCGACCCGGCCGCGCGCGGCGCCGTCTTCCTGGCCGTCTGCCGCGGCAAGGCCAGCGAGGGGCTCGACTTTGCCGACGCAGCCGGCCGCGCGGTCGTCATCACCGGCCTGCCCTACGCGATGAAGACCGACCCCAAGGCGCGCGCGCCTGCGCCGCGCCGATCTTGGGCCGCAGTGCAGCCGCAAAGGGTAGCTGGGTCGTCAGCTGCGCCATGTTGGCGGGCGCATGCCCATCACGTGCTGGCGACCTTGCACGGTCGCTGCGCAGGCTGCAAGGCGTTTCTGCTGCTCATGCCGCGGTCCACAGCGCGGCCCCGGTCGCCGGCCGATGCGCACGCCGCGCGCGCAGGTGCGCCTGAAGCGCGAGGTGCTCGACGCGGCGCTGCGCGGCGCGCGCAGCGCCAAGCGCGCCGCGCCGGGCGGCGGCGGCGCGGGGCCCGAGGGCCTGGCCGGCGACGCGTGGTACGTGCAGCAGGCGGCGCGCGCGGTGAACCAGGCCATGGGCCGCGTCATCCGGCACCGCCGCGACTACGGCGCCATCATCCTCGCGGACGAGCGCTTCCGCGCGCGTCCCCGGCCCCGCGCATTTGCCCTACCGTACCCTACCCTATCCTATCCTGATCTGGGACCGACCCATGCGTTCACATGTCATTCATGCCACGCACAGGCTGCCATGCGCCGTGTCCTTCTGGCGACAGCGTTCGACCGAAAAAGCTTCCGGCCGGGTATGGGCGTCCGCGCCCGATGCCGCCGCCTGCCCGTGCAGACCAACGGGCGTAATGTGAGCGGGCTCGACCGCATGCACCTGCTGCAGCAGCTGCTGAGCTGACTGCGACAGAGCGCCCCGAGCGCCGTCCCGGGACCTCGATCGCCTTCCCTGAGGTTTGAGACCCGCAGCAGTCGCGCTGCTCAGCGGCGGAGCGCGGCGCGCAGGCGGAGGGCGCGCAGCGGCAGCTCTCGCGCTGGCTGCGCGGGCTCATTGTGGTGCACGCCAGCTTCGGCAGCGCCAACGCCTCGCTCGCCAAGTTCTTCCGCGAGCAGGCCGCCGTGATGGCGACGCCGCGCGCCGCGCCCGTGCCGCGGCCGGCGCACCCCGACGCCGCGTTCGCGCCGCTCGGCGCGCGGCTCGGCGGCGGCGAGACGGGCGGGCGCCCCAGGGGCCTGGCAGCGTAAGCCCCCCGGACTGCCAACCAGGCAGATTGTGCGCTGTTGCCGCGCTGTCTGACAAACTGCATGACCATGCTGAACGCGTTGCCCCGAGGGTCTGGATCTATGTGCCGGCGCCAACATGCCATGCTTTTGCGGACAAATTTCATTTTGATGAGTGACGATGCTTAATCATGCATGTGTACGGTCGCAAACCACAGGACCGGTGCGGGCGCAGGCACGGCATCCCTTCGGCATTCGACATGAGCGGCCTGGCGACCATGGCGGGCGCACAGTCACTTGCCCAGCCGCCCGGCGCCCCGGCGCCGATCATGCGCTGGTCCACGAGCATGCCCGGACCGCGCCTGAGCCACCCTGCCACAGAGGGCGCCGGACCCTGCGAGCCGCCCTGCAGTAAAGCTGCCCCCATAGGTCGGCAGCGCGCCGCAGACGCCGCGCGGAGCCACTCCCGGCTGCTGGCGGGGCTCACGGCCGCGCAGAGCATCGGCGGCGGCGGCGGCGGCAATGCGGCTGCAGGGGCTCAGGGCGGGGGGGCCAAAGCAGGCGGGTCGCAGGCTGGCGGCTCTCTCATCGACAGGCTCGCCAGCGCGGTTGAGTGCGGGCGCACGCCGCCGCCGGCGCCGCCGGCGCCGTCGGCTGCGCGCGCAGCCTTCGACCCCGTCACGCCCTACCAGCAGCGCGGCGCGAGCGCCGCCGGCCCGGCGCCGCCGCGCGCAGCGGCGAGCCAGGCGGAGCCGAGCGAGGCGGCGCGGCCGGCGCCAGACGCGCCGCCGCGCCCGGCGCGGCAGTCGCCGCCCAGCCGGGCGGCGCGCGCCGCTGGCCCTACCCTGCCACCGGACGCGCCGCCGAAGGAAACGCCGGCCGAGTACATGGCGCGCCTGAAGCAGGAGCTGGACCCCGACGCGTTTGCGCGCGTGGAGGAGCTGCTCCGCGCCTTCCGCAAGGCGCGCCGGCGGTAGGGTAGGGTTAGCGGCGCGCAGAGCTAACCAAGGTGTCTTTTTCAGGGGAGGCAGCGGGCTGCGGCACCTATGCAACTTCACTCGGCGCCGGGTCACCGACACGCACACACTCCGTCAGACCGAGCGCCTGGCTCGTGGGGTGCGTGGCCATGTCTGCACCAGGCGGCTGGCATGCTGCCGCACGGGGTGGCGCTCGATACGGCTGAAGCCTCCGAAGCGCTTGCTGGGGCAGGAGCCCATCCCCGTCATGGGCCAGCTTTGGAGAGTGTGCTTGTTGATTTGCAGCCCCCTCAGACCCTATACATCAGGGCCTGCGCCGCGCAGGACAAGGATGCGCTGGCGCTGATCGACGGCGTGGTGCGCGAGCTGCGCAGCCGCCCGCGCCTGCTGCTCGACTTTGAGCGCTTTGTGCCGCGCGCCGACTGCGCCTGGTTCCGCGCCTGCATCCAGTGCGCCCGCTCCCCGCCCGAGCTTGCGCTTATAGTTGGTTGTTCTGTTGTATAGGGCATGGTCAGGGCTCTCACCTCCTGTCCGCACCCCATGTTTCTGCCGGTGTCGGCGATCGGCTATCATGTGCGCTCTCGCCACGTCGCTGGCATGCAAGCTCCAATGGTGACAGCTGGGAGGTACCACCTGGCCATCCATGCTCCTCACGGCCAGCAGCTCGGCACTGCTGAAGCAGGCAGAGGAGCCAGGCGGTCGGAGGCCCGGCGCGCATGGGTGACGCGGGCGCGGCGCGCGCGCAGGCAGGTGCTGTCGGCCTCCGGGGCCAAGGCGCGCGGCCGCGCGGCCGCGCCGCAGCCGCCCGCCGCGAGCGCGCCCGCGCGCGACACGGCGGCCGGGCCGAGCGCGCGCGCGCCGGCGAAGGGAGCGGCCGCCGCGCCCGCGCCGCCGCCCGGCAGTATGGGTGTTGGAGCCGAGCTCAGCCGCAGTGCGCATGCAGTACTATGTTTTGGAGTGAACAAAATTGGCCTGCGCGGCGAGCATGTACCCGCGCTCGGGACGGGCGCAGCGGGGCGGCCGCCCGGCGCCTTCGACGCAAGGGCCGCGACGTCCTCGGGCGCCCTTGGCGGGCAGGGGCGAGCTGGCGCCGGACCCGCGCCCGGCGCGGCCGCGGCAGCAGGGCTCCGCGGCACACCCTGTGGCGCTGCGCGGTTCTCGGTCGCAGCTCCTGCCAGCGCCGGCCAGGCCGCGGGCCCGCGCGGCAGCCAGGGCATTGCAATTGGGAATAGGATCTCCCTGAACGACTATGCGGCCAGCGTCCTGGCGCAGAGGCGTGAGCAGCAGGGCGGCTCCCGGGCCCCGGTCAGCAGCGGCGTGAAGCCTGAGGGCTGCGGTGCGAGGCATGCTACGCCGCCCCAGGCGCGCGGGGCCGCTCAGCAGCAACCCATGGCGGCGCCTGCGCCGGAGCCCGCAGCCGCCTTCCCGCATGCTTTTCGGCCTGAGCAGCCCGAGTATGCTGATGGCGAGGAGGAGGCCGATGGCGCGTGGCCGCCTGCTGCGTCATCGGCGGCGGCCGCCGCGGCCAGAGGCCCGGTGCTGCCCTATGGCAGCCAGGGCCGGCGCCTGATGGCGCGCCTTGGAGTCGGGGCGCAAGGCTTGGGGCCGCGAGCCGGCGCGCCGAGCGGCCTGCCTGCAGCAGAGGCGTCCCCGCTCTGCCCGCCGTACCAAGCCTGCGCTGCTGGGTGCAGGGGCGCCGGCGCCGCCGCTGGGCGCCAAAGAGGCCAGCACACAAGCAGCCAGCCCGCAGCGGCGGCCGGGCCAGGCGGCGCAGCGGGCCCTGCAAGCGCTGCAGCGCCGCGCACGCTGACAGCGCTGCGGCAGGCGGCGCCGCACGCCGGCGTGGCGCGGGGCGTCAGCGGCCCGCCGAGCGCGAGAGGCGCAGCGGCGGCCGGAGCCGCGCCCGCGGCAGGCCGCAGCGGGCGCGCAGGCGGCGCCAACGCGTCAGCAGCAGCGGCGGGTGCGGCTGCAGGTGCTGGAGCAGCAGGGCAGCCGGCAGCCAGGGCGCGCAGCGCGGGGGCCGTGACTGCAGCCCCGGGTGGGAGCGCTGGCGGCCGCGCGGCCGGCGGCCTTGCGGCCGAGCGCGGCGCCGGGGCCGGGGAGGGGCGGTGCGGCCCTGCTTGGCCGTGCATGGTGTGCGGCGCGCTGCCGCAGGCCGTGCCCTGGGCGGCGCGCTGCGGGCACAGCGCCTGCCGCGCGTGCTGGCGGCGGCACCTGGCGGCCGCGCAGGCCTGCCCCGCGTGCGGCCGCGAGACGCACCTGCGGCACCTTGCACAGAACTACTTTGCGGGGACGTGAGCAGGGAGTGGCTGTGGCTGCGAGCGCCGTCTTGTCTAAAAGCTTTCTTCGTGCTTGTTGAGGAAGTTCTGCTCAGCTGGCTGCTCATGCTCATGCTGCCGTGCACATAGGGATCACGTTGAGGAAGTTCTGTTCATCTGGCTGCTCAATGAGCAGTGCTCATGCTCATGCTGCCATGCACATAGGCATTACGTATGATCCCTTTACTGCTTGCTGGTCTGCAGGCCTGTATATTGACACATCTGAGCCGGGGCGTTGGCTGCTCAGCAGGTCATAACATTATGAGCCTGAATTGAAAGTGCAGTCGCAGGCTTCTCATAGCTCATAAAAGGACAGTGCAGGTTGGCTTCCCAGTGCCTTTTGTAAATGTTGAGAGGCTCAACAGTTTCGTTGTTGATTTTGGAAGGAGCATGGCTCTCTGTAACGTTGGAGCCCGAGCTACGCCCTAATAATTGGCTCGCTCCCATGCATCCCCGCAGGGCGCACTGGATTGATGAACACTAAAAGTTCAGAGCAGAAAGGGACGGGTGCGCTCAGAGAGGAATGGAAGCGTTCAACAGCCTCTTATCCTTCTTGCCCCAGAGCCGTGATGCACTGGTGCGCGCATATGTGGCATCAGTGATAGGATGAAGCGAAGCCGTACGGGGGGCTAGCCTGCTTAGAGAAAGTTACACGACAGAAGCTTTGCATGTTTCTCCTGCAGATGCATGTCTGCCATGTGCTGCTTGCTGCCCAGCTGGTGTCTTGTGTCTCCACACGACTGTGCAGTTCTGCTATGTTCAAAGGGTCGCCGATCATTCTGCTTCCAAGCCTGGGGGTAGGCGTGCAAGTCATCTGTTGCTGCACAGGCACCCACTGCTGGGACAGCTTCGTCTGCGTCAGATGCGCCGCCAGCCCCACCGCCAGCGACGCTATTGGACGACCCCGTCCAGCGGCCTGCATCACGCTCAGGGACTCCGGACGATCGCCTTGTGACCGGCGTGCATAGCGCCGCCGCACGCGCGCTTGCATCAGCTGCGTCAAGTGCGCCGAATGTGCTGCCTGCAAGCCGTCGAGTCCCTGCTCAGCGTGCCGCTGGTGGCAGCGCTGACTGCGGCGCCTTGCCGACCGTTCTGCCGGGGTGCAGGCGGGAGCGTGCAAGCGCCGAAGAAGCAGGGAAGGCCGCACGGGAGGGCGCTGCCTGCAGGGCCGAGCGTGACCTATGATGTGGACGCGCGCGGGGTCGACGAAGTGCCGCGCCAGCTCGAGGTGACCAGGTTCTATGCTCGTTAGCGCGAGGGCATTTGTGACACACTAGCGCAGGCTCGGCAGGATGTCAAGCCAGTAGCTTTGTGGCTAAAGAGCCAGACTGTGCGTGCTGGGACATGCTGCATGTCCATGCATTGTCTGGCTTCATGGACCAGGTCTCACTGTTGTTTTCCTGGCTACTCGCAAGCAGAAGGGTAATGTGGGTTTATCATGCCATGTGGCATTGCAGGGCCACGCACATGAAGCAATCCATATTTGCGTTTTAAGAGGAGGGGAGGAGCCTGAATATATATGAGCACCCATGCTAAGGCTTAGCGCTAGTGCGCTACGCACCAGGCCCGCGCCGACGCGGCACTGCCGATACGCGCAGGTGGCGCCGATCACCATGTACAATAGCGACTTCGCGCTGGAGCAGCGCCGGCAGATCGCCGTCAACGGCCGCTACATCTGCTACGCGCTGCGGCAGGGGCAGCTGCGCGTGCTGCACCGCCAGTCGGCCGAGCGCGCACTGCTCAAGAGCAAGGGCGCCGCCGTGACTGACGTGCAGTGCGCCCGCGCTCGCTGCTGCCCCGCGCTCGCTGCTGCCCCGCGCTCACTGCTGCCCCGCGCTCGTGGCCGCACCGCATAGCTCACGTGCGCGCGTCATATAGATTGCATATCAGCAGCATGCCTGCGCACAGACGTGCCGCGGTGCACGCTATCTGTGCCACAGACAGCCCCAGATTATTGTGGCGGTGGTCGGGCACTTAAACGGCACACAGGCACATCTGCTGCTGATAGCATGGGGATCATCATCCAAACAGAGCGCCGTGGAAGGCAGGCGGAGCGTGGCAGTTTGCAGTCAAGGCGTGGGGCTGCGTGCGGGCGCCGGCGCGCGGCCGATTGGCAGTGCGGCGCGTCAGCCTGGCAGCGCCTTGCGCCTGCTCGCACCTTTGCATGCGCGCTCCTGCTCCACTGGTGCTCCGCCGTCACAGATCAGACTTGCATGCGGCGGAGCGTGACAGGTTTCAGAGCGATGATGTGGACCGGCTTGCGGCGGCCGGCCGCGACGGCAGCGTGGCCGTGTGGCGCGTGTGCGAGGCGGATGGTGGCCTGCGCAGCGAGGCGCTGTTGGCGCTGCAGCTGCGCGATGCCGCAGGTGCGAGGGCCTGAGGTAGCTCGTTAGATTAATGATGAAATTCCTGGCTCCACAGAGCACCTTCTCAGGCGAGCATGGGCGTAGGGCGCCCTGCAGAGCAATGCGCTGCTCAATCTGCACCTGCACGGCGCCATTGCGCGGTTTGGTCCTTTGCAAAAGCATGCGGCCTTTTGCAGCGCAGGGTGTGAATGCTGGCACGCCGCAGCTGACGCGCGCGGCCGCTTCTGCTCGGCAGGAGCACCGAGCAGCATGAAGCTGGCCTGGCACCCGAGCCTGCAGGATGTGCTGGCCGTGGCGGCTGGGACGCGGCTGCTGCTGCTCGCCATCGACGACATCGGCCCGCCCACTGACGGCCCGGTAAGGCCTGCGCTCTTAGCTTGACTGCGTGCCAGAGCGGCGCGTTCGGGCCCCACTGCAGCCCGCCTGCATGGTGTTATGCTTGCGCACCGTCACAGCTGCATGCGACCTGTCCGCGGACAGTTATCACTCACCCTGCAGTCACACTGGCTTGCTACCCAGTCTGGCGTCTGCATGCATGTGACGGGCCGCCTGGAGTAGCCACGATATTCTGAACGCCGCTGTTGTGGGGCAGGCGGAGTGCGATGTCGACGAGCTGCCTGGCGGCGTCGTGCCGCTGCAGGGGGCAGGCGGGGCGCAGCTGACGGACGTCGCATTTGCGCCGGGCGGCGACCTCCTGGCTGCCGTAACGGCGGATGGCCAGGTGCGGTGGACAGTGAGTGGAAGTGGCGAGGGTGGCGCCGCCCTGCTTGCAAGCGCAATGACCACGTGTGGGATGCGTCTGGAACCTCTGCATGACGACGCCCACGTCAGATCATGTCCTGGCTTCCGAGCTTTGAACTGAATCAGCCTGCCCGCCTATGGTGTGCAGCAGCAGCAGCAGCCGCAGCAAGCGTACGGGTTGTCAGGCGCGCCGGCGCCGCGCGCAGGCGGCCATATGGCGGCTGCAGGGCGTAGACAGCGGCTCGACGCTCCTGGCGCATGTGTACACGGCGGGCGCACCCCTGGTCGCGCGCGCGCGCGCGCAGCCCCACGGGAGCCCTGTGGGCGGCCTCGCCTGGCTGCCCGGCGACGCCCCCGGCGATCCGCCGCTGCTGCTCACCGGCGATGCAGCCAACTCCGAGCTGCGCCTGTGGGCGCTGGGCGGGCCCGCCGAGGGTGCCGGCGCGGCGCCGGGCGCATTCGCGGGGGACGGGGACCCTGGCGGCAGCCCGGCGGACGGCGGCGCGGGGGGCCTGCAGCTGGTGCAGAGCCTGCGGCTGGAGGCGGCGGCCGGCGGCGGCGGCGACGGCGGCAACGGCGCCGCAAGCAGCCCCGCATTCTTCAACCACCTGCTGGTCTGCCCGCAGGCGCGCCTGGCCGTGCTCGCCAACGCGCGCCGCAACGCGCTGTACACGCTGCACCTCGGCGGCGGCGGCGGCGGCGGCAGCGGCGGGGCCGGGGCCGCCCGCTGGGACTACGCCGCAGAGTTCGCGGTGACCATGCCCATCCTGAGCCTGACGGGCGCGTGGGCGGCCGCCGGCGCGGACGGGGGGCCCGCGCTGCAGCTGTTCTGCGTGCAGACGCAGGCCATCCAGCAGTACACGCTGGACGCCGAGCAGTGCTGCCCGCCAGCGGCCGCGGCGGCGCCCGCGCCGCCCGCCGGCGCATCCCCGCCGGCCACGCCCGCACCCGCGGCCGCCGCCGATGCCCCCGCCAGCGCGCCAGAGCCAGATGCGCAGGCGGGCGCAGCGCCGCTGGGGCCGCCGGACGGCGAGCACGCTGCTGCCGCGCCAGGCGTTGAGGTCGACGAAGACCCGGCCACGCCGGGCGCGGGGCTGCCCGCCGCAAACGGCGCGGCGGGCGGCGCCGAGGCGGGCGGCGCCGAGGCGGGCGCGGACGCGGCGGCGGCCGCGGCGGCCGCGGCCGAGTCGCGCGCGCAGGCCGCGCGAGCGCTCGCCGCGCTCGCCGAGTGCGAGGATGCCAGCCGCACCGCTGCCGCCACGGCCGCGCTCCCGGAGCCTGCGCCGGACGCCGAGGCCGCGCCGGAGGACGGCGGCGCGGGCAAGGCGGCGCCGGCCACTATGGCAGACGGTGCTGGTAGTGGCGCGGCGGGCGGCGGTGCGGCGGGCGGCGGCGAGCAGGCAGCGCCATCGGCGCCGCCGCGGCGGCCCGCCAGCGCAGGGCCGCCGACGCCTTTGGAGGCCGCCGGCGCTGCCGCATACCCTGGCCCGCTCGCGTCGCAGCCGATGTCGCAGCTGGACCCGATCGCGGTGCCGGGGCCGGGCGCGCTTCCGGCGCCGCGCCTGCTGACGCCCACGCAGCTGCTCAGCGCGTCCAAGCTGGCCATGGGGCACGGCGGCGGGCACGCCGGCGCGCCAGCAGGGCCCCAGATGGGGTCGCGCGCCTCGTCAGCGTCGTCCGAGGCCACGCAGGCGATGCGCGCGTCGCAGCACACCCCGCAGCCGCCTGCGCCCGATCAGGTCCCGCAGAGCCCGAGCGCGAGCGCGGGCGGCGCGGTAACAGGGTTGCAGCCCTCGCTGCTGAAACCCCAGGCGCAGCGGGAGCCTGCCCCGCAGGCTTCCCACGCGGCCGCGCCAGCACTGGACGAGCAGGCGAGCGGCACGGACTTGGGGCTGCTGCCCTCACTGCTGAAGCCCTATGCGGCTGCTGCGGCTGTACCCGAGCCCGCGCCTGCGCCCGCGGCGCCGCAGCCGCCGCCGCCAGTGGCAGAGGCTCAGCCCCTGTCGTCAATGTCGGAGCAGCGGCCGGTGCAGGAGGCGCCTGGCGCTCCGCAGCTCCCGACAAGCGGCGGAGCGCTCGGAGCGGCGCCAGAGTCAGGGCAGGCGGCGGGGACGGGGCCGGGGCAGGCGCAGGGGTCGCCGCGCGTGGTGCGCATCATCAAGCGCCCGCGCAAGGAGCAGCAGCGCGGGGGCGACGGCGGCGAGCAGCCGGCCGCGCCGCCGCCGCCCGCGCTGTCGCCGCCGCCAGAGGTGCGCCCGGGCCCTGCAACATGGTCTGGGGCTTGGGGCCATCATGCAGTAACCCTTCACCTGCCAGTGATCGGGCGTCTGCGCCTGTGCCGCTGCTGCCTGTGCATGTGTTGAAGCGTGAATACAGTTGCCTGGTATTCAAGGCGCTATTGCAGTCAGACATCTAAACAGTTGAATGCAGTCCTGTCCCATCGCTGCTGCTTACGAGCTGCTCCACCACGCCTCCTGGGACGCCAGAACGCCAGCCCTCTGACGCAAACAGTGCCCGCAGGCACAGCAGAGCTCCAAGGAGGCCGCCCCGCATGCCGCGCAGCCGACCCTCAGCGCACAGGATATTGCAGAGGCGGTGGCGGCGCGGCTGGGAGCTCAGCAGGCGCGCCGCTGCCTGCTCTGCATGACTCGGCGTCGACATGCAGTCGATTGACTAGGAGGGCGTTTCTGTCTGAACTGTGCCGTACCGCCCCAAGCACATTCCTCCAGAGTGCGTAAATGAGCCAGTACACCCTGCGGTGCAGACCTCGGATGTGAGCTACAACATCCTGCATTTTGTGCGAAACCAGGAGCGGGCGTCGGCGGCAGCGGCCGCGCAGCAGGCTGCCGCGCTCAAGGCGCTCCGCGAGGAGCTGCGCCGCGATGGCAAGCGCCAGGAGGACGCGCTCGAGCGCCAGGTGCCCTCCCGCGCCCCCGCTCCTGCAGGCTGGGCTGCTCGTGCCGGCTGGGCTGCTCGAAGGCACGCAGGAGCCGCGGCTGCGGCTGGCGAGGAGGACCCCGAGCGCTGGGCGCCGGCGCCCGCCGCGCCCTGCGGCTGCACAGCATCGAGCGCTGCTGCGCCCCGCCGCGCCTCGCGCCGCGCGCTTCGCGCGCCAGGGGCCGGCCGTCGCATGCTAGGCCCCCGGAGGCGCCAGCACTGACGCGCGGCTGACGTGTCGCCGCAACAGGACCGCGCTGGCAGCTCCCGGTCAAATGAAATATCACATTTATTACTTGTGTAGGCCAATGTCACCTTCTTTACAGGGCATAAAAGATGTGATTTGGACACGCATAACGTCAGGACTGTGTTTCCTTTAGAAGGCAAAGTGATTTTAAACTAACCCTACCCTAGCGCACGCGCAGGTGGCCAAGCTGTTCCAGAAGCAGGCGCGCGTGCTGGCGGACGAGCGCGCCGAGATCGTGGGCGAGGCCAACGCGAGCCTGGAGAAGCTGCTGGCGCTCATCTCCGCGTCCGTCAACCGC
>JAABUV010004317.1_pt1 | contig 17122 bp, 8 predicted proteins | sample 5559971 | NCBI WGS metagenome assembly JAABUV01 (sample SAMN10711881, study PRJNA513362) | rock metagenome | isolation source: Antarctica rocks | place: Antarctica: Victoria Land, Knobhead nord | collected 2015-12-19
AGAGCGTAAAAGCGGAACTCGGGTTCACCCTTCGCTTTTGCATGGAACGCCGTCTGCAGTCTCTGAACACTTTCCGGAGTTGCTAGGTTTCCCAATCTCCTGTCCTTTCCTACTTTCAACGTTGGTTTTGAACTGAGGCACCTTTCCTCCACTGGAATTACCCAGCTTCCTCGGTACTACGAGCCTCTCCGCCACCCCATTGCGCCCGGACTATCCGTCACCGGTTCCCGGTTGGTCAATGCGCTCGACCACGCATGGGGTTTCCCGTGTTGCATCGGCTTTCCTCTTTTATGCATGCTGTCGCCACTACCCCGGCGGAACTACAGGGTGCAATCTTCGCTAACTTCCCCTGTAATGTCAGCCTTCCCCGAAATTATGGCGGGTCGGCTTCCGCATCGCGTCTTTCGAGGCCTGCTCAGCGTTCACTCACGTTACGGCCTGCATACTTGCCAAGTCACATGGTGACCCTCTACACCGGAGGCTTCAGCCGCTTCATTGCTTTCACGGCTGCTCCGATTGCTACCGGCTGGAGCGAAAGTTGCCGGGCGGGATTCGCACCCGCTGGAAAACCGTGCCTTCGCACGGCGCACATAATAGCGAGACGTTAAGATGACTCGGCAGTTTAGCGCGCCAAGGACAGGTGACGCAGATTGACCCCGTGATAGCCAGCAAAGAGGAGATCCTTGATGCACTGTTTGAACGGTTCAAAGACATCATTCGTGCGTTTCCAATGAACGTAATCTGGATGCGAAAGATTGTTCTGAGGGACAATTCTGTCTTTCCCATCGCGCCAACGAGGCGGTTTGGCTCGCTAATGTCGTCGGCAAACGGCCGATGCCAGACTAATGGGCTAGCCACCCGGTCATTTCTAAAAAGAAACAGTATGGCTACGCGGCTGATGGAGTGACGTGTACGGTGACCCCCAGGTTTTGGAGTCGGCTGAGCAGACGCAGGACATGCTTGCCTTTAGCTCTGTGATCGAAGTGATCGGAACCGAGATCCTTGTACGCTGTACCGTTCTTGAGCATGTGATGAATCGCGGTGAGGAGAGAAGCGGCGACAGCTCCGATGGCCTTTTTGCCTCCGCGGCGTGAGCGGATACGCAGGTATTGGGCTGAGAGATAGCCTGTTTTGACTCGCGTCGCAGACCACGCACATTGGATCAGGGTCGTCTTGAGCCAAGGTGCTCCTTTCTTCATTTGAGTGGAACGCCGCTTCCCAGCACTCTCATCGTTTCTGGGGCAGAGACCTGCCCAGCTGATCAGTTGTCCGTCCGTAGGGAAGCGGTCCATATCGAGGCCGATCTCGGAAACGATGACCTCGGCAGACAGACGGCTTACGCCGGGTATGCTGATCAACAGTTCGATAGCTGCACGGAAGGGTTCGAGGTTGGCATCAATCTCCTGATCTATTCGCACAATCGCAGCGTCCAAGGCATCGAGATGGTCAAGATGCAGTCGCAACAGGAAGCGATGGTGAGTTGTCACGCGGCCGAGCAGTGCCGCCTCCAACTCCTTAGCAGAAGCGCGAAGACGCTTGTCGGCCAAAGCTGCGAGCAACAAGGGGTCTGTCTGTCCCACGATCAACGCTTGGATCATGCGACGACCAGAAACGCCTGCGACGTCACTGATCACCGAGTCGAGCTTGATGTTGGCATCTTCCAGTACCTTCTGGATCCGCTGGATATGACTGCTGCGTTCGCGCACGAACTGCTTACGGGTACGCAGCAGATCGCGCATCTGCTGCGTCGGAGCGTCAGGTACGAAACTGCCTTGGATCAAGCCATGCGCCATGAGATCAGACAGCCAGACGGCATCCTTAACGTCCGTCTTGCGTCCCGGAACGTTCTTCACATGGGCCGCGTTGGCCAGAACCAGTGTGAACTCTGTGTCAGCAAGGATATGCCAGATCGGCTTCCAGTAGACGCCCGTAGCCTCCATCCCAATATGCGTAGCGCGTTCGGCCGTCAGCCAGTCCGACAAGTCCATCAACTCGCGCGTGGTAGTCCGAAAGGTCCTCACTTCCGTAGTCACCTTGCCATCGACCATGTGACGAACACAGGCCACAACCGAGTGCTTATGAATATCCAACCCGGCACAATGCGGATGCAGGACTTCCATCGCTCCTCCTTGCGCGCCGCCGGCGTGGAACCCCGTTATCGAAATCTAAAAAACGTGCTCCGGAGCTGTCGCCAGCTCGTGGCATAATCCGGGGTGCTCAAGGGTTCCGGGTCCGACTAATGGACGGGCTCACTCGCACCAGTGAAATGGACGACCTCGGTGTCGGCGGCGCAACAACACCCTACGCTCAACCACGGAGCGTTTCATCCACCGAGGGTCGGCAAACGGCCGATGCCAGACTAATGAGCACCAACACCGCGTGTAGGCGCTCAGTAGAATTTCTAACGAGCGGCAACACGCGGTGTAGCCGCCGGATAGAGATCAGCTTGGCAGCAACACGGGTGTAGCTGCGTAAAAGTACTCGCGCCGGAGTATTTCTGACCACCTCCGGCGAGACATAACATAACCCAGGCATTAGGGACCTAGACTATCCGATGCTAAGCTCCAGGCTGCCCTTTCCCGCAAGTACTTCGCTACCCAGCCTCACACAATCGCTTTCGATGCTGCCCAGCGAAGTCGTCGCAAGGCCGCGGCCATCTTGGGGACGGATGTAGATCCTGAGCACGGCAGAGAAATTCGGCGGCAGCGTAAGGCGCACGCGCCACTGGCGATTCGGCAGGGATTCCGTCTCCCAGCCGAGAGTGCCAAAGCGTGTCGGGCATCGCTCCACCGAAATGCGCTCGCCCGCCTCGAACCAGTGCTTCGGCGCAGCCTTCTGCAAATGGCACACATCCGCATCGCTCTCCTCGTAGCACAGCAGCCAGCGCAGCCCCAGCGTCGGCTGCAACACAGAGTTCACCACTGCCGACCAGCCATACTTGTTGCCCTCGCCCGCATATCCTCCCGGGATCAGCGCATCTTCCGGCGAGTACCTATTGCCCGAGTCCGCCGCGAAGCACACCAAGCCGTACAACGTCAGCAGAAACGACCGGTAGTTCTCCTGCCGGATCTTTACCGCCAGCGTCCCATGCTCCATGAAGTTGGACGTCCTCTGCGCACCGCCATCGATGTGGAGTCCGACCCTCTCCATGCCTGCAATTGACCGGTGCTTCAGGTGTCCTAGATCGAGGGTGCGATCGCCCCAATCGGCCAAAAACCAGTCCTGCATGAAACGATGGTTCTCGTAGCTCAACAGATCCTTGGGATGGCGGTGCGTGTCCTCGGGCGTAAACGGTGAGATCTCCGCACTTTTCATCTCCGGGCTCATCGCCTTCAAAGTCTTCTCAAGCGATCGCTGGATGTCGGCCCGCATCTCCGTCGCAATCTCCATAAAGTGCTTCGCCTCGGCCGCGAGCGACGGATCGACCGTGGCGGCGGCAGCCAGCGCCAGCGCATGGTCGTGCATGCCGCGCCACACGCCCGCCGCGTTCTGGTAGTAGAAGGGATGCGCGTCCGGGTACTCGTTGTGCGGGTCGCCGAGGTCCGCCTCCGGCGAACCCCACAGCAAACCATAGTGCGGATCGCCGAGCACAAACCTCTGCTTCGAGTATTCGTACCGCTTCAGAACGTAGTCGGCCATGCGCCGGAGCACCGGAAGCCTCTTCCGAAACACATCGACATCGCGCCGGTAGAGGTACCCCCGTGCCGAGTTCGCCAGAAACAATCCAACATTGAGCGGCGCCTCCGCCTGGTCTTGCACGTTGTACTGAAAGTTGCCGTCAGGAAGGATGTACTTGTCGAGGTAGAACTGGAAGTACTCATCGCTCGAAGCCGTTAGCCCCCACAGCTGTTGCGCCCAGATAAACTCGTACTGCGCAACCGGGAACAACGCGTGGCTGCGCTCCGGAATCATTGTGTAAGCACCTTCTCCTATCTGGTACGTCGGCTCGAGCCCGCGATAGCTGCACCGCGACAGCATGATGCCGGCGCGCGCGCTCTCCAGCAGCCACTCGTCCGGAATCGACACCGGCATCGAATCCTCAAAAAACGTCTTCCACCGATTCCATATGCCTGCAAGCGTAGAGAAGAACTGCTGTGGACCGCAGTTCACGTATCGCTCCAAAAAGGCACGGTTCGCTCCGTCGCGGTAGACATGCATGCCCGCCGTCACCTGGTCATCGGGCATCATGATCCGTACCCGCGCAATCGGCCGTGCGTCCCCACCCTCCGGCAGCAGAACCATCGCCTCATATCCGCAGCCGTACTGCTGGTTCCACACGCCAATGTCCGCCGTGGGCGTGTACCCGCCCAGCAGCGTGCGTTTGCTAAAGCCCTTCTCATACTTCCAGAGCTGCGCATTGTCGTTGGGGAAGAGTTCTTTCGGATCGAGAACCGCGCTCAGCTCATCGGGAGCCCACGCCGCCTGCGCCGGGCTGTTATTCAACTCTCTCGATGTCCCGTCCGGCTCCAAAAATAGCGAGCGCTCCGGTCCGCCCTGCTCGTTCGCCACCAGCGTCCATCCGATAAACTCCGGCCCCAGCGCCGCGACATTCTCATAGCAAGGATCATCGCTGGAACGCAGGATGTACTCTCCCGGAACATCCGGACCCGGGATGTACTTCGCCGGCCGCCGCAGCTGCGCCTCGGACGGAGCAGCAATCTCCCTCGGCCGAATCTTCGAGAGATCGCCAACGCCTTTGGGGATCAGCGCAATCGTGCCCCGGTCTACGGTCACGTAGGCGATCGCTCCCCGGTGCGTAACATGTCTCTCAAACACGGCAGTCGGCGTGCCGTTCATATCGGCAATCGCCACCAGACGCCATCCGTCGACTGCCTCGCCCACTGGCAGCACACGTCCGGTCGCCGAGCCAGACAGGCGCGCCCCTGTCGAGCTCGCCTCCGAGATCGCCGGAGCCTTCGCCAACGCCTCCCGCTCCCCTGGCAAAAACGCGCTGTACTCATTCAGGATCCGAGCTGCGCGATACGAGCCCCGGCGCACATCCCTGCCGAAGACGATCGGATCGAGAGCTGTGCTGGCCGACGCGGACGCGAGCAACGCCAGAAAGGATCGCCGTTTCATCGTGTTCATAGCGTCTCCAAGCCCGCGCCCAGGCTGCGCGAGGCGGTACCCCGTCAGCTCTTGACCCGCGGAAACGCCGTGATACGAAGCTTTGCGGCCCCATACGGAACCAGCGTGATCGTCTCCTGTGCCTCTTCGCTCGCGACCGGGCTCTCGGGCACCGGATCAGCCACGCCATCCACCGCGCGCCACGACGGAACCTTGCGCGCCGCGACCTGCAGCGTCACCGGCGTTCCGTTCAACGCAAACGGAGATCCGCCCACAGGATGCTCCTCCGACGTCAACGTGTGCGCCGTATCTCCGACCACCAACCCATAATTCCACTCAGACGCCGGAAACACCTGCCAGTCCGTCGTCATGCCGCGCCTCCGCAGCTTCACCCAGTCCTCCGCGATCGGATACGAAAACACCAGCGGGCCTCGCTCCACCGAAACCGATTCACGATATCCCGTCGAAAGCTTGGGCGTCATCGGGAACGCAATCTCAACCACATCTCCTTCCCCCCACGTCCTGTCGATCCGCGCAAAGCCCGCCACCGCCGGCCTCGTCTCCTCGGTCCCGTTCACCTTGACCACCGTTCCGTCCGCCCACGCCGGGATTCGTAACCGAAGCGGGAACTTAACCTTCGCTGCCGGATTCACCGTGATCCGAACCGCTCCGCGGAACGGGTAGTCCGTCTCTTCAATGACATGCACCGCCTTTCCGCCGATCATCGTACGCACCTCGCACGGCGAGTACGCCGCCGCCACCATACCGTCGTCTCCGGATGCCATCCACAAACTCGCCGCGAACTTCGGCCACCCCTGATGAAAGTTCGCCGTGCAGCAGCCGAAGTTCGGTTCAAGGCCATACAGATTCGACTCCGGCCCATCCGTCGTCCACGGCTTGCGATGGAGGCTCACCTCTACCTGGTTCGGCTCCTGGTTGTACTGGTGCGCCCACATGTCATCGGTAAACGTGCCCGGCAGCGCGTTGAACGCAATCCGCTCCAGCCGGTCGCCGATCGCCGCATCCCCCAGGATCGCCAGCGACTGCTCGAGCGAGAACATCGCCTCTACCACCGTGCACAGCTCCGACCCCTGCGACGGATTCCGCCCCGCAAAGTGCTCGTCACACGAAAACATTCCATTCGGCAGACCGTGGTACTTGTCGAGCGCCGCCTGCATCTGTGCAAGCCCCCGCCGGTCGGCTTCACTTCCCGAAATCACCGACCACACCGGAGCCGCCTTCAGCGCCTGCCCATTATTCACCCCATGCGTCGACAGCGCATAGTCGCCCAGCCCGTGGTTCTCGTTCAGCTTGATCATCTCCCGCGTAACCGCCTGCGTATGCTTGAAGTCGGCGAAGTCGGCCTGCCAGTCGAACCCCTGCTTGTGCAGCAGACGCGCCAGATTGACCAGCTTCGGTTCCCCCGTGCGGTTGTACAGCCAGATCACCACCAGCGCATTATCCTGCCACCGAAACTTGCCCCAGTCGCGCAGCGGCCGGCCCGGCAGCGCCTCCAGTTGGTGCGCAAAGTAGCGCGAAAGCACCGGAATCACCCGCGGATCGCCCGTCGCCTCCTCGTATTGCGCCAGAGCCTTCAGCATAACCATCCGCGGCCACCAGTCGTTGTTGCTCGCCGGCCCAATCATCCCATCCGCAGCCTGGTGCGTCAGCGTCCATTCGATGTACCGCTGCGCCTTGGCCTTTAGCCGGTCGTCGTCAAGCAGATACGCGAGCGGCACCAGCCCATCCAGAAAATACGGCCCGCGCTCCCAAGACTCTCCCGTCCCTCCCAGCCACCCGCTGTTGTTGCCCACATCCGCCCAGGTCTCATCGAGATGCCCGCCCAGCCCCGTCGCCTGGATCTCGAGCTGCCGCCGCAGCCAGCCCGTCGGTCGAACCGACCCGAGGGGAAGCATGTTAAATGCGTTCGGCGCAAGCGGCGCCCGATTCTTGAAAGCCCCACGCGCAACAGGTGGCGCTCCCGCATCAGAGACCCCTGTCTGCGCCGCGGCCTTCTTCGCGTCCAGCCCGTACGCCAGATGCGGGTGTAGTGCGAATCCGGTTCCAGCACCCGCCAGCAGCTTCAACAGATCTCTACGTTCGATCGGTGCCATATCTCTCTCCAGACCCTCAGCGAAATGCTCCAAACAGTTTCAGCTCGGAGATCGGCTCCGGTCTATAGTTCACATGAACTATGGAAATCGGCCAAGCCGTCACCAATCGAGGCAGACTAGTTCTCAACCGTGATGAGCCCACGCTGGATGGCCGTAGTCGCAGCCTCCGTCCGGTCCGCCACCTCCAGCTTCTCGATGATCTTCAGCACGTGATTGCGCACCGTGTGGTCGCTGATGCCAAGCGCATGGCCGATCTGTTTGTTGGTCGGACCCTTGGAAAGAAGCTTCAGGATCTCGAGCTCCCGCGCAGTCAAATCTGTCCGCACCATGCGCTCCGCCAGGCGCGAAGCAATATGGGACGGGATATAGCGCCTTCCGGCATGGACGGCACGGATCGCCTCCACCATCTCCCGCAGCGAAGTGTCCTTCAGCAGGTACCCCTGCGCTCCGGCCTGCACCGCGCGATAGATGTCCTCGTCGGTCTCGTAGTTGGTCAGGATAATGACGCGCGCGCTTCTCCCGGCAGCCTTCAGCGCCAGCAGCACCTCCACCCCGCTCATCCCTTGCATCCGGAGGTCAAGCAGCACCACGTCCGGGCAGCTCTCCTCCAGCATCCGGAGCGCGTCCTCACCGCTCGGCGCAGACCCGATCAATTCGAGCTCCGCTTGTGTTCCCAGCATACTGGCCAGCCCCGCCCGCACCACGGGGTGATCATCCACGATAAGTATTCGGATAGGGCCTGCCGGTGCTTGCAACATGGCGTATTTGCCTCCAGAAACGTTTCGGCGAAAGGGCGATTCGCGGTCTCAAAGCACCTGGCGCCTTCAGCCCGGATCGGACCCAGACCTCAGTTCCCTCTCCCGGCACGCTGCTGATCTGGAGCATCGCCCCAACGCTCGCGGCGCGCCTGCGCATGCTGCGGAGCCCAAAACCCGGGAGCTCGTCACTCGGCGTAAATCCGCCCCCATCGTCCCTCACACGTAAATGCACCAGCCCCTTCTCGAACGCCAGCTCGATCTCGAGCGTAGCAGGCCGCGCATGACGCACCGCGTTTGCGAGCGCCTCCTGGCCAATATGGTAAAGCGTGTCGGCAACCCGGAACGGCGTCTTCGCTACATCGCCCGTGCAGGTGGCCACAATCTTCACAGAACCACCCTCGACCAGTCGATTGGCGCACTCGCGGAGTGCCGTCAGCAGACCGTCGGACCCCGGCTGCTCCGGTCGCAGAACAGCAATGCTGCGCCGCGTCTCCTCGTGGCTGTGCCGCACCAACTCGCTCGCAAGATCGAGCTGCTGGTGCAGCTGCGGAAGCTCCGCAGGCATGCTCTCGCGGATCGCCTTCAGCTGAAACCCGATGCCCGCAAAGCTCTGCGACAGTGTGTCGTGCATCTCGTACGCCATCCGTTCACGCTCTTCCAGCACGGCTCTCAGCCTCCAGCTCTCCACACGTTGATAAACGAAGTTGGCCACCACCGCCAGCAGCAGAATCAGCAGCAGAACCGCGACGAGATGGCCTGCACTCCACCACGGCGGCCCGGCCAGCACCACGGCGTCGTCGCTCGATCGCAGCAGCAGCGCGAACGGCACCAGATCGTGCGTGTACATCGGGTTCGACACAGCCACTCCGCGAAGCCGCAGCATGCTCCCTGGCTTCAATCTGCCGTACAGGGTGTCGCCTCGACCCCGGTTCATCACCGCCCGGAATGACTGCGGCCCCGCATCAAAGCTGAAAATCAGGCTGTCGTCCGGTCCGCGCTGCTTTCCCGTCAACCGCCCCTCCACCTCGATAAAGGTCGCATCAAATGCCCCCGTCGCCGCCTGCGATGCCGTCACCGACACAGGCGGCGTCGGCGTGTTCTCCCACAGCACTCGCACCGTGGCCTGCTCAAGCATTGGACTGAACGCCTCCGCGAGAACCGTGCCCGTCACCTCCACCTCGTCCCCAACCTTCAACGGCTGCGCCGTCCTCTGCTGCACCGCCACTCCGCCGCTCGCATCCTGCACGTACAGGGCCGGTGAGGCCAGCACCACCCCGCCCCGCACCGTCGCCGTTAACGGCTTCGACATCGACGCCAGGCGGAGGCTGCTGATCGGCTGAGCGTTCGGGCTCGGAGGCAGCACCTGCGGTGCCGTGCCCGACGAGGTCGCATACAGATTCCACGGGTTCTGCCCTTCGCTCGACCGGCTCTGCTCAAAGGCGGACTCGCGCCTCCCCGCCAGTTCCAGCATCTCAGCCAGGTCCGCCTGCTTTGCTGGGCGGATCGCAATGTTGCGCCAAACACCTCCCGAAGCATAAGACCGCAAACCGGCCCGCCCCGTCCGTATACACGCCTCATCCGTGATCGCGATCGTGGTCCCCTCACGCTGCGGCAGCGTCGTCGCCGTCGCGGCCAGCTGGCATCCATACGCCAGCAGCTTCAGGTGGTACCACTGTGACGCCCGCACCGCCCGCTGCTCCAGCTTCAGCTTCTGGTTCATCTCCACCCACCCATGGCCGGCCCGGCCAATCAGGAGTGAGTCGTCCAGTGTACGAAGACCGGCGTAGTACCCCGTATACGCGTCCACCCCCTGCTCTTCATCGCTCGTCCTCAGCACCAGCCCGGCGTCACCGCCCAGTCCCAGCAGCATCACATCCGCTTCAATCGAGTAGTCGCTCCATCGCGACGACCCGGTCAATAGCTTGGCGCCGCGCTCGTCCGAATCGTTCCGCATCGACCCATCCGCCAGCTCCCACGTCCCCCCGAGCGCTTTCCACTCATCCGCCTCGCCCTTCCGAAACGAGTCCCGATACGGCAGACCCCGGCCAGAGCTGTGCCAATACACGAGCAGGCTGCACACCCCCAGCACCAACAGCGCTCCAGCCACCCACCCCGCCAGCGTCCGTCTCCGCGCCGCTTGATCCGTAGTCACGGTGTCACGCTCCACCGCAACTGCGCCGCCCCCGGCTGCCATCGGGCATAAAGCATCTCAACTGCGCTGCCGAGGTTCGCGCGCGTCACCAGCACCGGCTTGAACACGATCCGTGCCGGCAGCGGCTGTCCCCCTGCCCTCGCATGGATCACCCGGATCGCTCGCTCTCCCATCCCTCGCGTGTTCTGCACAATCATCGAGTCAAGACTCGCATTCTCAAACGGCAGCGAATCCGGATCAAAGCCGATCACCTTGACCGCCCGGCTCCGGCTGCTGCTTTCAATCGTAGACACCGCCCCCCGCGCCGACGCCGATGTCAGTGCAACAATCACATTCAGCCCCGGATTCTCTCGCAACACCTCCTCCGCACCCTTCTGCTCATGTGCGAAGTTGAACGTCCCCATCCTGCGCACCGAAATTCGGATCTGCGGAGAGTGCCTCGTCAGATACTGCTCAAAGCTGTGCGCCCGCACCATGATCCCCGAAATGTCCGGATCGATCCCCGTCACGGCCACCTCCCCCTCCCCGTGGATCAGCTCGGCCACCCGCTCCGCCGCCAGCCTTCCCCCTTCTTCCTCGTCGTTCAGGATGTACCCAAGATTCTCATTCGCCGGAATCGGCAGAGGCGATCCCACAATCACGATCGGCAGCCCCGTTGCCAGCGCCCGGCGCACCGGCGTAATCAGCGCTAGCGAATGGTCCGGAGCCAGAACCAGCCCCCGGTATCGCCCCGAAGCCACCCGGTCCACAAGCGCGATCTGCCCGTCCACATCATCCTCGCGCGTCGATGCATTCCAGTAGATCCTCTCCCCCAGCTCCTCCGCTGCCTTCTGTGCGCCCACGTCCTCCGGCTCCCAAAGAATCGTCCCCGACGTCCGCGGAATCACCGCGATGCTCGGCGGCGCGCCTCTTCGGCACCCTTTCGCACATCCGAGCGCAACCACCATTGCAACTCCCGGCCAGAACGACTTCAAACCCGAGACACGCATCGTCCTCGCAACCTACCTTCTTTTCACCTTGATCGCAATGGAGGCAAACAGACTAGGTCATCTGTACTAGAGATAGCTAAGCGCAATGTATCTTGCCCACGTCCATGCCGAAACACTAGAGTTGGCTCCGTTCTGAAGATCCTTATAACGCTGCTCGGTAAAGAACCTGCGATCTCCGCTTGGCATCACCTTCCAGAAGCAGAGACGACCTCAGCCGCTTCACACCTGCGCGGGAAGCCAGTCCCGCTTCCAATCGAGGCCCCATGATCCAATCCGTTGCGAACACCCGCATTCCCCGCAGTCTCCTCCTCTTCACCTCGATCTCCGTCCTGTTTCTCCTGCTTGCATCCGCCGCGCACGCGCAGTTCACCAGCGGCGTTCAGGGTACAGTCCAGGACAACTCCGGAAGCGCCATCCCCGCCGCCACCGTCACGCTCACCAACGTCGACAATAAGGTCAGCCAGACTGCCACCTCCAACGACTCCGGCGTCTTCCGCTTCGCCAGCCTCGCTCCCGGCAGCTATCAGATCTCCGCCACCGCTGGAGGCTTCTCCACAAGCAGAAGTTCCTTCTCACTCAGCGCCAACGAGACCCGCAACGTACCCGTCACACTCTCCGTCGGCAGTGTCAATACCCAGGTGGAGGTCACCGCCCAGCAGCCCATCCTCGATACCTCCGAAACTCGCAACCAGCTCACCCTCGACACCGCCGCTCTCGAGCAGCTCCCGCTCGCCGCCCGCAACCCCCTCGCGCTGATCACCCTCGCACCCGGAGTCACCGGCATCGGCGCCGGCGGATCGACCAACTTCAACCCCGAAAACTCCGTCGATGCCAGCGCCAACGGCCGCGGCCAGAACGGCAACCAGTACATCGTCGACGGCCTCGACGTCACCAGCTCCATCCGCCCCGGCGTCGTCAATCTCACGCCCAACGCGGATACCGTCCAGGAAGCCACCGTCCAGACCAATGTTTACACCGTCGACTACGGCCGCGCCAGCTCCATCCAGACCGTCATCACCACAAAGTCAGGCACCGACGCCTACCACGGCTTCGCCAGTGAGTACTACACCTACCAGGGCCTCGCCGCCCGTGGCGAGTACGGCCCCAAGGCCGGCACCCGCGTCTCCCCCTACCACACCAACAATCTCTCCTTTGGCGTCGGCGGGCCCGTCATCCCCAATCACAAGTTCTTCTTCTTCGCCGGATACGAGCCTTATCTCTCGCTCGCCTCCAACGGCAGCTCCGTCCGCACCTTTGAAGACCCCGCCTTCGTCTCCTTCGCCAACTCCGTCCGCCCCAACAGCCCGGAGGTGCAGCTGCTGAACAAATACAAACCCACCAATCTGACCTTTACCAGCGTCCAGAGTACTGCTGCCCAGCTCTTCGGCGCCGCCTGCGGCACCCCCGCCACCGACAACATCCCCTGCAGCACCCCGGTCATCGACAACGGTATCTTCAACTCCAGCTCCCACAACAATTCCAAGCAGTACAACGTCCGGGCGGACAAGTACTTCAACAAGGATCGCGTCTACGGCCTCTTCTACCGCAGCACCATCAACAGCGGCGGACCTTCTCCGAGACCTGATTTCGCCACCACCAACAAGTACTTCGTCTTCTCCATCCAGGGCAGCGAAACCCACACCTTCAACTCCAACATCATCAACGAAGCCTACGCGGGCTACAACCGCATCGAGGGCTTCTCCCCCGCCACCGGCAACTTCACCGTGCCGGTCGTTAACGTCACCGCGCTCGGCACCAACTTCGGCTCCGGCTTCGCCCTGGGCGACTTCATCCAGCACAGCTACCACTGGCGCGACGTCCTCACCTACGTCCATGGCACCCATACCGTCCGGGCCGGCTACGAGGGCTGGCACGGCGATGACGTTGCTCTCTTCGCCGCTGCCTTCGCACAGCCCAGCTTTCAGTTCAACAGCCTCATCGACCTCATCAACGACAAACCCTTCTCCGAGGGCGGCCTCACCTACGATCCGCTCACCGGCAAGCCCAAGGCCAACAACTACGGCTACGCCCAGACCACCGGCGGCGCCTTCGTTGAAGACTCCTGGAAGGCGTCCAAAAATCTAACGTTCAACTACGGCGTCCGCTACGACAACTTCGGCAACCCCTACCCTTCGCTCGCCGGCACTGGCCTTTCCAACTTCCACCTCGGCACAGGCTCGAGCTTCGCCGAACGCGTCGCCAACGGTGCCTTGACGCCCCAGAGCCATACCTTCAACAGCGATCTGAACTACGTATTCAGCCCCCGCGCCGGCTTTGCCTTCGCTCCCGGCGAGAGCAGCAAATGGCTCGTTCACGGCGGCATCGGCCTTTTCCACGACTACTTCACCCTGGGCAACGGAGAAAACGGCCTCAGCGGCAACCCGCCCAACTTCGCCCGTCCCACCTTCTACAACGACGGCACAACCGCGCCCCCCGTCTTCGGCTACGGTACGCAGAACACCTATCCTTTCGGCTACACCTACCCAGCCTTCGGCGGACAAAAGCTCGATCCCAAGGGTGGCATCGTCGGCGCGCAGATCGGCATCTCCGGCGTGGACAGCAAACTGCGTAGCCCCTTTACCATCAACTTCAACCTCGCCGTCGACCGCCAGATCACTCCCGGCTTCGTCGCCAGCATCGGTTATGTCGGCTCCCACTCCGGAAGCCTCGTCTCGGGCGGCGGCAACACCGGCGCAACCGCCTATGGCAACGACGTCAACGCCTTCGCCGGCGATCTCATCCAGCACATCACCTGCAAAATGACACCTGCCACTGGCACCACGCCGGCATCTAGCTCCTGCACCGGCGTACGCACGCGTCTTAACACCAGCTTCGGCGGCATCAGCTACGCCTTCAACAATGCGGTCGCCAACTACGACGGCCTGATTGTCTCGGGCCGAGGACGATTTACCCGGCGCGGCTTCCTCACCGCCTCCTACACCCTGGGGCACTCGCTCGATAATTGGCAGAACTACCCCATCGGCTACCCCACAAATCAGTTCTATGCCAGCTCACCCTATGACGTTCGCCACCGGATCTCCATCGGCGCCTCCTACGAGCTGCCCGGCACCCACCTCAGCAACAGGCTGGAGCGTACCGTCCTCGGCGGTTGGACCCTCGCAGGTACGGGTGTGGCTCAGACCGGCACCCCCTTCACTGTCTTCACCGGAGCCGCATTCCAGGCCCAGCTCATCAACCCCAGTCTCCCGGCAACCTCGTCCAACCTCCGCTTCGCCCCTGGCAGCGGTGACTTCAACGCCGATGGAAACAACAACGACTATCCCAACGTCACCTCGTATAAGCAGAGCCACAATCGAGGCGACTACCGTACCGGCCGCGGCATCTTCGCTTCGTGCCCCGGCGGCGTGCTTCCCTGCGGCAACTTCGCCCTCCCAGCCATCGGAACGCTGGGCAACGAAGCGCCCAATCAGTTCCGCAATCCCGGCTATGCCGACATCGACTTCACCTTCAAGAAAGTCACGCACATCACCGAGCGTGTCAATCTGGAGCTCCGCCTCGACACCTTCAACATCCTCAACCGCGTCAACTTCCAGGGCGTTGATACCAACCTTCAGGATGGTGGCTTTGGCCAAAGCGGCAACACCTACCCCGCCCGCAATATGCTCCTCGGCGGCCGGATCAACTTCTAACCCCCAGGCTTGGCGTACTCTCTACCGCGAGTCGATATACTGGATAGAGAGCTGGGGAAATAAGTGGAGGCAGAGTTTGGTAGCCTCCCACGGTTAAACCGAGTGTAAGACTTTAGCTACAAGTTTTTTGGTTGGAAGACTTTGCGGTCGTTAGATTGTAATTCGCTGAAAATAAAGGGGTACCCCCCAAGGAGGAGGGGTACCCCTCAGGGACCAAGATGCCGTGAGATCCGCCGTCGCCCTCATACCGATCCTCTGCGCAAGCGCCGCAGTCTCCCTCGCGCAAGGGAAACCGGTCGGTCGGGCACAGGTCATCCAGCAGCTGCAAAACGGAAACGATCAGGCCGCTCTCTCGCTCGCCGAGGAGGCCCTCAAAGCCGCCCCCCGCGACTGCGCTCTGCTCTCCCTCTCGGCCATCGCCCAGACTGGTCTCCATCAGCAGGAGCCCGCCCTCGCCTCCTTCCAGAAAGCACTGACCTTCTGCCCCGCCTACCTCCCCGCACTCGAAGGCGTCGCCCAGATCAGGTACGCGCAAGGGTCCACCGAAGCAGCCCCATTGCTCCGTCGCATCCTCGCCCTCAAACCCGAAGACCCGACAGCCAACGCCATGCTCGCCACAACTCTCCGAAAGGAGGGCAGCTGCGCCGACGCCCTGGGCCACTTCGAGGCCAGCAAGCCGCTCTTCCCCTCCCGCCCCGACCTCGTCGAAGCCTACGCCACCTGCCTCTCGGACATCGGCGACCTTCCCTCCGCCCTCGCACAGTACCTCCATCTGCTCGCTTCTAACCCCAACGACACCATTCGGTACAACGTCGCGCTACTTCAATGGAAGACCCACGCCAACGACGATGCGCTGGCGAGTCTGGCGCCCCTCCTCACCGGTTCCCATCAGGTCCCAGCTCTTGCACTCGCCTCGAAGCTACACGAACAAGAAGGAGAGACGCCGGAAGCGGTCGCGCTGCTTCGAGAAGCTATTCTGAGCACGCCCGACAACGTCGACAACTATCTCGACTTCGCCGCCATAGCATTCGCTCACAAGTCCTTCCAGGTTGGAATCGACATGCTCAATGCGGGCCTCAAACGCCTACCGAACTCAGCCGCGCTGCACGTCGCGCGCGGTGTGCTCGAGGTCCAGCTCTCCATGAGCGACGTGGCGATCGCCGACTTCGAGCATGCTCACAAGCTCGATCCCAAGATGTCGTTCGCGTTGGATGCCGTCGGCATCATGCAAAGCCAGCAACACCAAAACGGGGAGTCGTTGAATTTGTTGGAGAAGCAGGCTAAGGAGCACCCGGACGATCCGCTCCTCCAGTACCTTCTCGCAGAACAACTCTCCCAAGCTTCCGTAGACACGAACGGCGCGAAGCTGAACGCCGCAATCGCCGCCGCGAAGCGAGCGGCGAATCTCGATCCTGGCTATCAGGCCGCACACGATCTGCTCGCAGTCCTCTATGTTCGGACTAAGCAACCGCAACTTGCGATCCAGGAAGCGGAACTTGCCTTGGCCAGTGACCCTGAAGACGTAAGTGCTTTATACCAAGAGCTGATGGCGAAACGGAGTTCGGGCGATACCAAAGAGATTAAGGCTTTGACTTTGAAACTCGAGAAGGCGCGAAAGGTGGCCGCACAAAGGCAGCAGAGTATCGACCGGTACCAGTTGCAGGGAGGCATCGAGCGTTGAAGGTCGAAGCCACCGCTTCCAAGGTCTGGTCTATGTAAGATTTGGGCACTGTTGCATCAACCGGAACCCGGCACCTCGGGGCGGGTACGATGGTTCATGTTCAGGCGTCGCTTCCCAGTTGAGATCATCCTGGTCTGTGTTCGCTGGGTACTACAAGTACGGGATCTCTTACCGAGACCTGACGGAGATGATGCAGGAGCGGGGCGTGGAAGTGGATCCGTCCACGATCATGCGCTGGGTCCATCGTTGTGCCCCCGTGCTTGAGAAGCGAGTGCGGGCGTATCAGGGTTATGGCTCGCCGTCTGGCGCGTAGACGAGACCTATGTCAATGTTGGCGGCCGGTGGAAAGTACCTGTTCCGTGCTGTCGATAAGCATGGTGCGCTCATCGACTTCATGCTCTCGGATCGCCAAAAAACTCGTGCGGCACATCGTTTTCTGGGATCACCCTCCGGTCGCACATTACTTCACAACAGAAAGCAGCTCCAATCCTTCGCTCTCCACAGTGCGGAACTGCATAGGTGTACACATGCTGCGCTCCCTTCGTTCGCTGGCCGTGCAGATGTTCAGTAAGCGTCCGGTCTTCCTTTCAATTACCCACAAGTTGAGTTCCAAGGATGAAGCCGAGCTGGATGTCTGTGAGACGGGACAAGCCTCTCCACATGACGGTATTTCCTGGAGGCGGATCTTTTGCCCGCGCGAGATAGCCTCCA
>JAABUV010004318.1_pt1 | contig 17121 bp, 21 predicted proteins | sample 5559971 | NCBI WGS metagenome assembly JAABUV01 (sample SAMN10711881, study PRJNA513362) | rock metagenome | isolation source: Antarctica rocks | place: Antarctica: Victoria Land, Knobhead nord | collected 2015-12-19
CACCTCCTCGTGGTGCGCCAGCAGCCCGCACGCGAGCAGGTGCGCGAGCTTGAACGTGTCGTCCGCCAGGTTCAGCTCCGCGCCCGTCACGCGCATGACCTCCGCCCAGTGCCTGTACAGGCCCGCCGTGAGCCTGTGAGCCCGTATTCACGACGCATGCCAGTGGAGTACAGCGCACGGCAGCAACGTATGCAGGCCGGGGCCACCTGGGGCGCATGGCCTTGTGCGCGAGCTGCTGGAACAGCGGCAGCTGCTCCAGGAAGTCGTCGATGGTCTTGCGGCAGTCGTGGAACGCCTGCCACTCCCGCAGCGCCTGCCGCGCGGCGCGGCTCAGAGGTCCCCGCTGCGCACAGCAGGTCTGGGCGTTCTGGGTTGGTTGCGTGGGTGCGGGGCCGCCAGCATGCGCGCACCTTGGGCAGCTTGTTGGCCTGCGCCTGGAACGCGAGGACCTGCTCGGTCATGCCGTCGATCTGCGCGACCACGTCCGTCCACAGCAGGTCGCCAAAGCCGCGGATGGTGGTGATCACGTTCACGTACAGCCTGCGCGCCCCTCGGTCAGACCCGCCTCCCGTCCGGTCCCGGCACCCGTGAGCTGTGTGGTCGGCAGGCAGCAGGCGCGGGGCGCGCGGGCGCACGAGTAGAGGCGGTTGAGCAGGGCGAGCTCCCGCTCGGTCTGCTGCAGGCCCTCGTACTGCGTGACCGGCAGCCCGAACAGCTCCTCGCCGCTGCAGTAGCTGTCCCATTTCCGCTTGCGCACCTGCGCGCGCGCCAGAGCGTCTCCGACGGCCCCCGCATGCCGTCCGCGCTTGTGTCGGCCGGCCCCGGGAAGGCTCCGGTGGCCGGCGCGAGCAGGCCGGGGGCGGCGGGCCGGCGCGCCTCGAACAGCTGCTGGAACTTCTTGAGGCGGTCCACGGCCTCCATGGGGTCCAGGCCGGGCACCATGGGGCCCTGCAGCTCCCAGTCGGTGCGGAACGCGCGCGCGTCCAGCACGAACGCGGCCACCTCCTTCACCAGCTCCTTCCTGAAGCCCGCCTGCGCGCCCCCGGCCGGCAGGCGCTGATGTGCGCAATGTGCGATGCGCTTGCACGCAGTGGCTTGGCAGGCCTGGGCAACAGCGCGCGCGCCTGCAGCGCGGCCAGCTGGTCGGAGGCTTCCGACGCGCACTTGCGCAGCTTCTTCCAGGCGTACCGCAGGTCGCTGACGGCGTCCAGCTCCTCCTTGGCCACGCGCACCTGCGCCCCGCCGCGCCCGGCCCGCGTCCGTGACGCATGGCAGCCCTCTCTTTTTACACAGCCCCGCTACCTGGTCACTCACGTCCTAGCGTATCCCGGCAAAGGCCATGTTGCTACGCGCACGCGGTGGGTCAGGCAGCGGCGCCGCACCTCGTAGCGGACCAGGAGCGCGTACATGTCCTTGATGGGCGCGAGCAGCTGGTCGATGCCGGCCTCGCGCTCGCGCACCTGGGCCCGAGGCCGCACCCCGTGCTGCTGCATGCGGTGTCCCGACAGCACGCATCCAACATGCGCCACGATGACAGGTACCGTGTGCGCCTCCTTGGAAGACGGCCATGCGACGATGCACCGCAGAGGCCATGCAATTGACAACATTCCTGCACAGGGCATGCCTCCAGGCAGCCTGCGCATCTCTGTGGGCGCGGCCACGGCGCGGCATGGGCTAGGAAGGCCCAGCGGCCAGCGCGCAGCGACGGGCTGCACGCGCACCTCCTTGAGCACGGCCATGACGTAGCGCACGTCCTCCAGGTCCTCCACCTGGCGCGCCAGCTTCTGCTTGGTGTCCCGCACGTACGCCTCGAACGCCTGCGCGCGCACGCCCGCCTCGCGCGCCACCCTGAGGTTTAGGGTTAGGTTCAGGTTAGGGTTACCGCCGCTGGCGCAGGCGGCCGGCGCGGCCCCGCGCGCCGCGGCGGGCCGCGCCTTGAGCTCGTCGGCGCCCTGGCGGTGCAGGTTGCGCGCGAACTGCGCCTTCCACGACGCGGCCTCCGCCCTGAGGCTGCTCCTCAGCGGCAGCGTCTCCAGCGTCAGCGGCCCCAGCGCCTGCACCGACGGCATCGCCGCCACCGCCTGCTCCACCGCCATGTACTTCTTCAGCTCCGCCTCGAACGCCTGCGCGCGCGGCGCCCGCACACCCTGCGCTGAGCGCAGCCCCGCGCTCGGACTGTGCAAGCCGTGACCGTCCTGCTCCAGCAGCGCATGCGCGGTGCGCCGCTCTGCCATGCAGTGTCAGACCCCGCGCGATCCGCACGGCTTATCTGCCTCGATCGGTCACAGTGGCCCCATGCCACGGCCGCCTGCTGGGCGCCACTCGCGCAGCAGGGCAGCGGCCGCGCGGGCGGCGGGCGCGACCTCCAGCTGCGGGTGCGTGGCCATGAATTTGGCGTACTCGGAGGCCAGGTCGCGCTGCCACAGGAAGGCGAACGCGTTGAAGGCCTCCACGTACGTGCCGACGCCCTCCGCCGCGATCGCCACCATCCCGCTCAGGCCGATCACTGCCTGCGGCGCGCGGCGCGGTGAGACCCCCGGCGGCCAGGCAGGCCCGGCCTGTCTGCGGGCAGCGTGGGACGGGGGGCCCACCTTGACGACCCCGGCGTCGCAGGTGACGAGGTCGTGCAGGGACACAGTTGCGTCGGCCGAGTCGCCCCACCTGCGCAGCGCCTTGGTGCAGCCCAGGATCTGCGCGCGCGCGCGCGCGCGGCGTCACCCGCGCACGCCTCGCGGCAGGACTCCACGTTACTCAGCATCAACGCGAGAAGGTCGGCAGGAAGCTGTGGCTGCGCGGCAAGCGCGCCTGCTTGACGGCGGCGTTCACGGCCTGCTGGATGGCGCCCAGCCCGGGCGTGAGCGCGACCGCGGGCGCGCTCAGCTCGACGGCCACCTCGAACAGCGGCTGCTCGTCGCCGCCGGGCGCGCCCGCCAGCCGCGCGCGCAGCGCCGCCAGGCTCCTGGTCACCGCCGCCAGGACTGCCTACAGACGTTTCCCGGCAGCGCGTCAGCTGCAGGCGGCGTGCATGCACCCGGCGAGGAGCGACTCGAATCACATCAAGCTCACAGGCGCTGGCTGGATGAGCATCTGTCACTCCTGCCACATGTCTCACTTACCAATAAATTAAAAAATAATGAGAGCAAATGCGCATTGTGGGCTGGCTGACAGCGGGCAGAGCGTCCGAGGGCGCGCATCGAGCGCAGCGCGCGCCTGGTACAGCGCGTTGGCGTAGTGGCCGCGGAAGGCCTCCGCGTCGGCGGGGTCCAGCGCGAGCTCGGGGTTGTCACGCGGGTAGCTGGCCACCAGCGCGATCAGCTCCGCCACGCCGCGCTGGATCTCCGCGTCCCTGCGCGGCGCGGCGGCGCCGTGACCGCGAGCACCGTGGGACGCCGTTGCACCAGCGGGGTCTGCTCCATGTCTGTCTCAGCCCGGCGGGCTACCAACATCCACCTGAGGCCGCACATGATTCTTCACTGAAGTTTCAAGGCAACGCGGAGCTACAACCACGGCGGGCGCGTTCCGTTCGGCCCCCTGCAGGTCCGGCTATGCTTCGCACGCCGCCGCCCGGCGGCTCTGCAATGCCAAGCATTCGGGGGCTGGCGCGCAGCCCCGCACCGGATCGCGAGCACGGAGGCCTGCGCGGCGGCCAGCGACGCCTGCGCGGCCGCGAACGCGTCCAGGCGGAAGCCGCGCGCCAGCGGCACGTCGGCGAGCCGCATGCGCGCCACCGCGCCCAGCTGCGCCAGCACGCGGTTGGCCAGCAGGTCGCGCACCTGGCGCACCAGCTCCTCCATGCGCGCCACGCCCTGCCGCGCCGGCGCACGCGCTCAGAGGCAGGGCAGCCTGCTGCGGCCCTCCCGCGCCCACGGCGTGCATGCGCGCGCTGCTGTGCTGACGCGCGCGTCGGCTCTCAGCAGCGCGCCAAGCGGCACCGAGCCGCGTCCGCCCACTCACTCAGTGAGTACACGACCGGAGCGACTGCGGGGAACCTGGCAGGCGCCAGAGGCAGGCCTGGAACACTTGAATAAGAGATGCGCATGTGGCAGCAGCCCGGGGGCGCGCCTGCTGCAGGCTCTGCAAAAAGCCGTCCACGTTGAGCGAGGCCCAGGTGAGCACCAGCTCGCCCGGGCGCAGCTTGGCGTCCAGGTCCAGCAGGTGCGCGCGCAGCAGCGCGCGCGCCTCGTCCGGCACCGACGCCACCACGCGCTCGTGCTCCTGCGCGGGGCGGCAGCGCTGGGCGCGCGGCCTGCTACCGCGTGGCCGCAGCGCTGCCTGGGAGACGGGCGCGCGCCCCGAGGTCGCTCACAAGTCTGCAGCCTGCTGCGCCGCGCGCCTTACCTGTGCTCCCAGGCCTGTTTGCAGTATGGGCGGTGGATGGCAGGCCGAATGGCAGATTTAGGAGCGCCGTGCGCGCGCTCGCGGTGCAGGCGGCAGGGGCTTCCGCACGCGCAGGGGCGGGCGGGCAGGGGTCACGCGGGGAACGCGTGCCCGCAGCAGGTGCGCCAGTCGCGCGTGGTAGAACTTGAGCTTGTGCTCCTGCAGCAGCACGCGCCGCGCGGGCTCCGGCACCTCGCAGCCCAGGCGGCCCAGCCAGCGCGCCTCGCGCAGCAGGTCGCCCAGCGCGACGTCAAAGTTCACCAGCGGCCGCCCTGCGCAGGAGAGCGCGGCCACGCTGCACACACCGCAACCCTTGCGACATGAGCGCGAAGAGATTGTGACAATAAGCACGTGGAGACTACAGGCCGCACGGCACCGCATGCACATGTCTGCGCGAGCATGCACCGCAGCCGTCACCGGACGGAGCAGGCCGGCTGCACCGGCCCCGCAGGCTGGGCGCTGCAGGCCAGCAGCACAGGCAGCGGGGCATACGGCGCCCTGACATGCGCCGCACGGCCTGGCGAGTGCAGCGGCTGCACCGCGCGCGAGCGCATGGCCATGGGCGGCGCGCGCCAGACTGCGGGTGGCGGACGATGAGCGCAAAGTGCAGCGCGGCGCGCGACGTCTCCACGCTGCGCAGCCAGGCGCCGTGCCAGAGCGCCTCGAACTTGACCAGCGTGGTCGCCAGCCGGTTGAATTGGCGCACCGCGCGCCGGCTGTCCTTGGCGGCCAGCAGCGCCTTGTGCGCGGCAAACCTGCGCGGCTGAGGCTGGCCGCTGTCAGGACGGGTCAACCGACGCGTTTGCCGCGTGGGCACGTGCGCAACAGCCCCCCATCACACAGCCTGCTTTGGAAAGGCTCCGCCGCAACAGGCGACCTGGGAGGACTGGGCGCGGCCGGGCCGGACCGCTGCATGGGCGCCTCGATGCGGCGCAGCAGCTGGCGCGCCCATAGGATGTGGCCGGCCACGCGCGGCGCGTTGCGCGGCAGCGGCGGCTTCAGCTTGTGCCGCTCGTACAGCGCCTGCACGCCCGCCAGGTCGCGCGCGTATGCCGCCAGCACGCGCGCGTATTTTGCCTCCAGGTCCGCCTGCGCAGCGGCCATGCTCCCATGCTCCCATTCGTGCCCCTATGCTCGCGCCCGCGTACACACCGCATGCTGACAGGCAGGCGTGCATGCGCATGTGCGTGCATGCGTGCATGCATGCCAAGATGGCCTTGCGTGCATCGGCGGCTGTGTGCGCGTCGCCAGCCCGGCAGGCTGCTGTGCGCTCCTTGCGCCATGTTCGCCACCAAATGGCTGCCGGGAGGTCCGGCGCTCAGTGGCCTGCAGGCCACGGAGTGGTGCAGTGGGGCGCAGCCGCACCTTGAGCGAGTCCCGCTGCAGCACGACCTGGAACTGCTGCAGCAGGTTGAGCGCGGCCTCCGTGGAGCGGATGTCATCGAAGCAGGTATTGATGAAACCCTGGCGCGCGCCGAGGTGGGCATCGTCGGCCCGCTGTGCGGGCCCTGCGGCGCTGCTCTGCAGGGCTGCAACACTGGCTGCAGGCTTGCGCGGCGCGGGAGCGGGGGCGCGCGTGGATGGCCAGCTCCAGGTCGTGGATGTGGACGCTGAACTCCAGGAAGTCGCGGTCGAAGACCGTCTTGGACGCGTCCAGCAGGTCGTACGGCTTGCGCCGGATGTCCTCCACGATGTCGCCAAAGCCGCGCATCAGCGCCTCCAGGCCCTCGATGTGCGTCTGCTGCGCCGCGCATCCCGCCCCGGCGCGGTTGCCTCATGGCTCGGCAGGCGGGTGATGCCGTGAGCGGCGGGCCTGTGCGGGAGAGGCACTGCGGGCGGGCGGGGCACCTGGGCCAGCAGTGAGAACTGCTGTACCGTCGTGAAGAGGCTGATGAGCTTGCGGCAGCGCTTGGCGAACAGGTCGTACCGCCCGAACACGACGCCCTCATCCAGCGCCCAAGCAGGCCTCTTCTCAGCGTCCAGCCCCTGCACCGCCCTGACCGCGCAGCGCCCGCCCCGTCGCATGCTTGCCCATATCAGACGCGGGACGTGCGGGCCCACACACTACACGACAGACATAGAGCTCGCGCCTCGCAGCAGGGGTGTAACAGCTGAGGACCAGGCTCAGCATGCGCCGTGACACGCGCACCCGCCCGCGCGCGCGTCTGACTAGCAGGTCGTCCGGTATGCCGGAGGCGCGCGCGGGCGCGCGCGCCGCACCAGAACTGCAGGTGGAAGGCCTCGTTGAGCGCGACGGCGAGCTCCAGGTCGGCGACCAGGGCCGGCCGTGCGCGGTCCCACATGCGGCCGGGCGCCAGGATGTGCGCGCGGCAGCCGCGCTCCATCTGGCCTGCCATCCGCGCCAGCAGCGCCGCCAGGCGCGCCGGCTCTGCATAGAACCTGCGCCGCGGGCGCGGCGCACGCTCCGGCCGAGCCAGCGGCGCCCGCCCGCGCTGGCGCGGCCATGCGTCTTGATGCTGACCAGCAAGTAGCGATCGGATTACCCTGACGTCAGGCACAACTTCCACGCCACAGAGCCTCAATAATTGCAAGGTGCTGCTGCTGGCTGCCAGGCTCTCCATAGCACCCGGGAAGGCAGCGCCGTGCGCGGCGGCGCGCGCCGCGACACGGTGCGCATCGCGTGCACGGCGGACAGCAGCGCGGGCAGCGCCGCCAGCGCCTGCCGCGGCGCGCCGGACGCCAGCGGCGCCAGGCTCGCGCCCAGCGTCTCCAGGCAGCGCACGTTGGCCTTGGCCTCGCTGGCCGCGTCCGCCACCTGCGCGCGCCTCCCTGTCGCGTCACGCGACGAGCACGGCGGGCCGCCTGCCCTGCGCGGTGTGTGTGCAGGTCGGATGCAGCAGGAGTGCATATGCATAAATTTGGCTCCTGGCACAACAGGCACGTGGGCGGGGCCCACAAGTCTGTTAGGCAGTAATACAGGGACCACCGCGCCGGAGCCAGGCCTGCGGCGGCAAGGCGGGGCGCGCCCGGGCCTCGAGCTCGCGCCAGCGCTTGAGCGGGCGGCAGCGTGCGGCCGCGCCCACCGCCAGCACCGCGCGGCACGGCGGCGAGCGCGCCTGCTCCGCCACGCTCGCCAGGCGCGCCAGCCGCGCGCCCCACCAGGCCTGCTCCGCCTCCGGGCCCGCCTCGGAGCCCTGTCCACGCGCCCGCGCGCGAGCCTTAACGCGCTCCACCATGCAAGCCCCAGCCCATGGTCCGCTTGCGTCCTTGGGGTGTGGCGGGGTCCTGGGACGACTTTACACTTGATGTCAAGTGGCTTCTGGTGTACTTACTGTAGGGCTGGCACACTGCTATGAGGCAATGCAGCCCACGCCGCCCTGGACACGCACTCCTCCGCAGGACACGCTGCAGAGAGCGCGCCCCTCCCAGCATGGTTGCAGTGACTCCAATTCAACGGCGAGGGGCAAGATCGCCGAGGGGCCGCGCGCCTCGCCGGGCGCCGCCTGCGCCTCGGTCAGCAGCGCGTCCACGCTCGCGCACCAGGCCGTCAGCAGCTCAGCGGCCTGCGCCGCGAGCGCAGGGTCCGCTGCCGCGCGGCTGGCGCCCGCGCCGCGTGCGTCCCCCGCCTCCGCGAGCGCCGCGTCCGGCGCCCGCAGCTCGGCGCTGCCCGCCAGCCGCGCGGCCGCGCCGCTTAGCGCCTCGCTCGCGCGCGCCGCCGCCTGCGCAGCGGTGCCGCCGCTCACTCACACGGAGCCGCCGCATGCACCGCATCTGCGCTCCTATGGTACTTAGCGTTCACTGACCCCAATGCCCTGCCTCGCCGAGCGTATTCAGACATGCACTGAACGTCCAAAGCGGCGGGCGCGCCTCCAGGAACTCGTGCGTCTGCGCGTCTGTGCTGCGGCCCCAGGACGCCTGCTCGGCCAGCAGCGGCACGTAGACCTCGGCCAGCAGCACCTGGACGGCCTCCAGCGCCGCGGCCGGCAGCTCCCCAGCCAGCAGGTCCGCCTCCGGCGTCTTCTCGGACACGGCCCGGCTGCCCGCGCGCGCCACGTACACTAGCTTGTTCGTGAGCGCCTCGCGCTGCGCCGGCAGCACACAGGCGCTCAAGACCGAGCGGGGAAGGGACCTCTGCAGGCCGCGTCTGTGCGCTGTGGGTGGCGGGGACAGTCGGGGCCGGGGCACAGACCTTTGGGTCGCCGAGGTAGAGCTGCGGCGGGGACCCGGCGGGGCTGCCGCTCGGGGCCTGGTAGTACCACGTGAGCACGGGCGGCCCGCACGCCTCAAACAAGGGGTTGACCTGGTCGACGCAGAGCCTGCGCGCACTTCCCGCAGTTCCTCGCCTGGTCGCACAAGTACTGGACTGCTAGACGAACAGCACTGGAGCGGCACTGCTGACGCACAGCAGGGCCTGCTCCACAGCCTCCTGGCCAGTGTCATATGCTTCGCTCAGCTGCACGCGCATGCGCTTACGTCAGTGCATGCACATATGAGGGTGGGTCCTGGGTCTGGTGCAGCAGCCCAGCCAAAGTCTGCAGAGCTGTTGGAAATCCACAACATAGCTACGGACGCGGGCGCGTGATCAGCGCACCTTTGCCGCTATATACAGATGTCGCGCGTCAAGCGCCATTGCCGCGATAAGTGCTGCTAACGTATCAGCGCCATGTTAGCGCAGACGTCCGCACCCTTGTGCGCTACACCTCGTGGGAAGGCAGCTGCGTTTGATCGAAACTAAACGCCTCCTGCAACCCTGTCTTTTTCCTTCTAGCTCAACAGCCTGACTGAACTCATATGGAACATATGCTTTGCAACATGCTCGTGTGCAAGGCACCTCTCTTTGCGAGCATATGCTGGCCTGGTGAGACGACTCACGCAGAGCTTATTCAATGTAAGTGGCTGCAAGGCATGCAGAGGAGGAAACGACTGCAAGGTACTTCGCTACAGGTAGAAAAAGCTTGAGGCAGGAACTCTGGGTCAGATTACATGCGACGAACAACTACACTTGTGCTCGAGCTGCACATACTACGCTTGCAGAGCCATACTTGGAAAACGTTGAGCAAACTATGCAGACCAGGCACGCTGGCAGCTTTCTACCGCATTCAGTATCACGTTCAAGGCGCTGTACATGCTGGGAAACTGCTCCGCAGCCGGTCCGCGCCAGAGGCAACCCACAGCACCACAGACGGGACTCTCGCAGCGCACGAGCGCACCAGAACCTGCACAAGGCTCAGAAAACAAGACCAGAAGACAAGACTCGGGAATACTAGCTTCAAGCAAGGTACTCAGGACCTGCTCACGCAATGACATTCTTTGCACGCTGAGTGTAATCCGTTCTGGAGAAAGCATCATCCTCCAAAGCGATGATCCAGAGGCTACAAAGGCAAAGCCGCAGGCAGTGCGGGATGCGCATCTCCGTAGTCAACAAAAGCTGCCAGACACCTCACGCCGCCTGGCGCGACTTGCGAACGCGCTCGGCGAGGCCCTCCGCAATCATGTATGACACAGACTCGATGGACACCATGGGGTTGACGCCTGCGCGCGCGCGCCCGGCCGCACCTCAGCCACGCTGCGCAGACCGCGAGCGGCCACACACCAGGCAGCTGTTGCACACAAGGCAATGAATGTCAGTGCCTGTGCACTCCTGTACGGTGTCTAAAAAACAGCGTACACGCGAAGCGGGTCTGCTAAAGCAGTAGCAGGTTTCCCTGCAAGATGCAAACAGCGCGAGCGCCTCACCGCTGGGCGTTGGCAGCACGGAGCCGTCGGCGACATACAGCCCGGCCACCTGCCAAGACTGGCCCTGTGGGTCAACCACGCTGGTGGCGGGGTCGACGCCCATGGCCGCCGTGCCCATCTGGTGCGCGGAGAACACGGTCGTGCGGCAGGGCTGGATGCCTGCGCAGCGCCGGCGAGAAGCATTACTTGCACAATGCAAGCAATCAAGGTTTCTCGAGCCTGCCTGCCTGAGTCTCACATGCTTACATGTTGACGTGAAGATCAGCAGGGTCTGCATACACGCCTGTCACCACTGGCGCCCTCATATGACCACTGGGCATGCAGCACACCAGTTTGAACGCTCTGCACGAATGCAGACAGGTCGGTAGTGAGGACTCACTCACCCTAGCAACCCAGGCAGCACAAGAGCTGGGCAGGGCGCAGATCCCTGCGCACCAAACTTACGCACGCCGGCCAGGTAGGCCTCGAAGGCGGCGGGGTCGGCGAGCGCGCCATCGGGTGCGCGCGCCAGGTCGTGCACGGCCTGCGCGCCCTGCTGCAGCGTGCGCACGCGCGTGGCGCCCGCCGCCACCAGCGCGCGCAGGCCCAGCTCCAGGCCCTGCGCACCACCGCTATCTGATTGAGCGACGGCGTGTGCATCGGTGGCAGCCATGCTTGCACATGCAGATGCGGGGCATGACGACCGTGCATGCTTTGGCGGCCGTTTCAACGTCGCCCAGGTCCAGCATCAAACAGCTGTGCCAAGAAAGCAGGGCTGCGGCCCTGGGCGCGCACGTCCAGCATGTTGGCCGAGTCGCGCGCGCTGGGCCAGTACTCGATGCGCGGCAGGCCGTCCTCGCCGAGCGTGATGCGGCCGGAGCCGCTGTCGCGCGCAATCACGAGCACGCCGGAGCTGCGCGGCAGGTCCACGCCCTCGCGCTGCCACGCCGCGCCGCCCGCCCAGGGCACCGCCGCGCCGACCACGCCCGGGTGCGACTGCGCGCGCGCGTTGTCGCGCGCTCAGCGGTGCGCTTGTTGGGCAGGACAGCGCCGCCCGTGCGTGCTGGGTCACGGATAAGGTGCAAAAACGACACGCCAGTGCGGGCATGTGTCCCATGTGCTGGTGTGGTAGGGTTGCACAAGCTTGGCGAGTGCGCTCAACATCACAGCAGGCGGCATGGCGCAAGAGCCCTGCAGCACAGCGAGCTCGCCCCCGCGGTGCAAGAGCTGTGCACGCGCTCAACCGCTCTGTCGCCGAGCGTGATCCTGCACAGCCGCGACCGTCGCGCCGCAGGGTCCGGGCGCCGGGGCGCACGCAGGGCGTCTCAAGGATGGTCCCCGTAGCCGGAACCGTCCCAGTCGCCCGTCTCGTGGCTGTACACCGACATGATGGGCCCGTTCCACAGCTCCTCCGGCCACGCCTTCCAGCCCTGCGGCCGGCCGCCGCGCTTCAGGCGCACGCCGGCCGCCCAGCGCCGCGGCGCGGCAAACGCGGCGCGCTCCGCGAGCGCGCGGTCGCGGAGAGGCCATCCAGCTTCCCTGTCACCATCCTTGTCTTGCTTCACACGCTGCCTGACATAGCACTCATTATCAGGCTCCCTTCAGCGGCGCAGGGCAGGTTGGCGGCGTGTTCCATGCATCGCGGCGGGCGGGCGGGCGGGCGGGCGGGCGGGCGGGCGCCCGCCGCTGCCGGCGGCAGGAGCCACGGGGGAGAACGCATGGGGGGGGCCCCGGGACCTTGGGGAAGAAGGCGATGCCGACGGTGGCGGGGTGCAGGCGCAGGTTGGCGCCCACGCGCCCGCCGCCGTCCAGGCCGCTGCGCAGCAGCAGCGCCGGCGTGTGCAGCGTGCCCGCAGAGGCCACCACGATGGGCGCGCGCACGGCGACCCGGGGCCCGCCGGCGCCGGCGCCGCCCGGCACGGCCGGCGCGACGACCACGCCGCGCGCGCGCAGCGCGCGGCCGCCGCCCGCGCACGCCGGCTGCGTCAGCACGCGCTCCGCGAACGCGCCTGGCCGCAGCGCGCGCACCGCGTCAGCGCCCGAGCGCTGGCCGGCTCACCAGGCCGCGGTATGAGCGCGCGCGCGAGTGCTCCTGCTGCTCCCAGGGAGGCACTCGTGCACAGCGCAACATCTTTCTTGATCAGGCGCCCACACGGTGAGGACTGCGCCTCATGCGCATGACCCCACGCGAGGCGTGAACGGAAGCAAGCAGAGGGCCAGGCCGGGGGGCCCTGCAGGCGGCAGGCAGCGGGCGCGCGCCTGTCAGGATGCGCGCGCCCGCGCCGACCGCGTCCAGCAGCCACGTGCCGCTCGCGTCGCGCTTGCCGCCGCTGGCGCAGCCGAAGCAGCAGTAGCCGCACTCGTGGCCGCTGTTGTCGCAGTTGCGCGGAATCTCCTCGCAGTGCACGCCCAGCGCCTCCAGGCCGTCCTTGAGCGCCGTGTTGTTGCGGTTGTGCCGCTGCACGCCTGCGCCGCCGGGCGCGCAACACTCGCGCTGCCTCCCCCCCCGAGTGCGCCGCAGTGCACCACCAGGTGAGGGCAGGGCGCGCGGCGCCAGCCACAAGCACATCTGCCCGAGGTTGTGAGGCCACATGCGGCTGCGGCTTCGGGCGCATGCGGGCCTCTGCGCGCCTGTCGACACGCCGATGCGCGCGCACACGGCGTCCAGCGCAGCCGTGAAGCGCGGGCCCTCGAACGCGGTCAGGCCGAGCTCGCGCGCCCACTCGCGCCGCACATGGTCCGGCGTGCGGAAGGATGCGGACCAGTTGATGCGCGTGCCGCCGCCCAGCGTGGCGCCGGCCATCACGTTCACGCCTGCGCGCCGCGCGGCCCCGCCCGTGGGCCAGCGCCCGCGCGGCGCCGCTCTCACGCCGCCTGCCGCACCCTGGCATGCGCGGCAGGCACCCTGTTCGCTGACCAGGCCGCGGCGCATGCAGCGTGTCACCGCCCCGGCGCCGCAGGAATCTGGCGTGCGCGTCTGCACACGCAGGACGCCTGCCGGGCGACCGGCGAGAGGTGCCACAAGGGAAAGGCGGGAGCGCGCGGCGCGCCCGAGTCGGTGGTCGTCATGAGCCCCGCGCCCTCGTACAGCGTCGCAAACGCGTCGCGCTCCAGCAGGCTGAGCGCGGCCGCCGGCGCGTGCTTGCCCTTCTCCACGACCACCACCTGCTTGCGCGTGCGCCGCCTTGGCATAGGGACAGGGTAGGTTAGGTCCCTCCCTAACCCTGCCACAGCCCGATGGGCGCCCAGGGCGCAGGTCCCATGGCGCACGCCCCGCTGCGCAGCGCGGCGGCTGGCGCCGCGCCCGCGGCTGCCCCGGCCCGCGCCGCTCGATCGGCCAGGCTGGCGGATGCAAGCTCGCGCCTTGGGCGGCCTCACAAGCACCCGCGCGGCAGCAGCCTGCTGCCACCGCGCCCGAAGGCGGCCTGGGGCCCCCCCTACCTTGAGGCCCGCCTGCGCGAGCTGCGCGGCCGCCACGCCGCCGCCCGCGCCCGAGCCGACCACCACCGCATCGCAATCCACCACCACGTCGCAGTTGTCGTCCGCGCCCTGGCCGACGCGCGGGCGCACCGCCTGTAAGCGAGCGGGGCCGGGCAGGCCGCGCCCCGAGGCGCGGTGTGAGTGAGGCAGTCGGCCGGGTCGGGCCCAGCGCGGCGTGGATCGCCGCTGGCCGCGCCTGCCAGCAGCGGCTCATCTTATGGAGGCGGTCGCCCTTGCGCAAGTTTCAGCTGCTTTAGGAGAGGCGCCTATCGGGCCAGCTCGACACCCAGTCGAGGGACCCATGAATGCTCATGGCACATCCTACTCCAAACAGCCCCTTGCCAGGCCGCCAAGGAGCAAGTATCCCTGGAGCAAAACCGCCGCTCTCGAGCACAAACGCGCTCACCCGGTGAGCGCGGGCGCACCTCAGACGCCTGGAAGCCGGCGGCGCACAGGCGGCGCGCCAGCTCGGCGGCGCCGCCACCCGCGGCGGCCGCCAGGTCGACCATGGCGGCCTCCAGCGCGGCCTCGGCCGCCAGCCGCGCCGGCAGCGGGCGCGCGGGGCGGTGCGGGTCCGGGCCTGCCGCCGCCCAAAGCAGTCGCCGTCGGCAGGGGCTCGGCCGTGACGGCGGCACAGGGCTCCGCGCGCTCTGGCGCGGCGCCTGCGAGCGGGCCGCCGAGAGCTCTGGGGGCGCGCCGCGGGGCCGCGGGGCGCTCACCAGGGTACTCCAGCACGGGCCAGATCGGGTTGCGGCCGTGCGCGTCGACCGCGCAGAGCACCGTGTTCAGCAGCAGGCTCTTGACGCCCTTGAACGCCTGCGCGCGTGGCCAGCCGCTGAGCGCCCAACGCCGTGCCCGGGACGAGCATGGCGCGGCCGCGGGCGGCGGGCGCGCGCGCGCCTTGCGGAACAGGAACAGCGGCGAGTTGGCCCAGCTGAGCAGCACCGCCTCGCGCTGCGCCAGCGACAGCTCCGGGAAGGCCGCGCAGAACGGGAACGCCGCCGTGACCGCGGCCACGCCGCCCAGCGCCAGCGCGCCCGCCCGCCACGCCAGCAGCTCAAATAGCCTGGCGGGCGGGGCCGCCCGGGCGCGCATCAGGCCGCGGGGCAGCACGCAGGCACGCAGCCGCGCGGGACGCAGATGCATGGCGCCAGCAATGCCGGAGCGAGACCGTGTGCATGGCAGCAGCGCGGAAGCCGGGCGCCCACCAGCCCAGCTCCCGCTGGATTTCTGGCGCGAGCCGGGTAATCGACTCCTCGACCTGCGCCCGGGGGTTGCAGGTGAGGACACACACGACTGGCGCATGCAGGCATTTGGCTCTGGACATTGCCAAGTAGCCATTTTCAGCAGAGCGGCAGCGCGCCTGCTCCACAATGAAGGGCACGTCGCTCGCGGACAGCGCGAATGCCACCGCCGCATCCTGGTTGCCAGCATTCTGCGCCTGAGCAGCGTCGGCGGGGAGCGCGGGGTACAGCGTGTCCAGCAGCGCTCGCAGCACGACGCGGTGCCTGTACATCTCAACAGCGACACGCGCGCGTCCTGCCACCAAGCTCTGCTGTGCAGGGGGGGGGGAGCTAAGGAGGGGCTCCGGATTTTCGCAAGCTACCGCGCTTGAGTCAGTATTGACTCATGCGGACTAGCGGGAAGGAGCGATATGCTGGTGCTTGGCAGGCACCACGCAGCTAGCTAGGGTTGCTCTTGAGGCGAAGCCGACCGCCCGCCAACCTGCCCTTACACTCGGGCTTGCGCAGGCAGCCAGGGGCTACACAAAGGTGGCCGTGGCACAGGCAAACACGCAGAGCGCGGCGAGCAGGCACGCGCCCAGTACACAGAGGAATGCTGCCCGCCGCGTCCGCAGCCGGAGCCGGGCCTGCACGCTGTCCAGCAGGCGCCTGGCGAGGGGTGCCAGTGCCAGTGCTCCAGCCGCCCTGACCACCTGGCGCGGTGCAACTGGCCGCCTGGCATTGGCACCCCTGACAGGCACATGTCCGGCGGCGGGCTGCAGGCCTGCCTTGTCTGCCTGCTGTAGGTCCACACAGCAGCACCTCGGGCAGGCACATACCGCACATATTGGACAGGCACATATCACAAGCACACCGCCAGCACGCCGTTGGACACACCTTGGTCACCTGGCTGCCCGCCCATATCAACGCACAAAGCTGCGCCAGATAGGCGGACGCGCCCGCCACGCCCAGACCTGAGAGGGCACGCGGGCGCTCGACATTGATGCGCCACCGTCAGAACATAAACAGGTCCGGCTTTGTAAGCGCCTGACATGGGCAGCGCTGAGCGCGCCTGTCCGTCTGCGCAGGGCGGCCAGTATTAAGAAGCTTGCTGTGTAATAGACAGTGTTGAGCAGGCCATACGCGCACACGCCCGCAAGCCCAAACTCCCTGAGCCGCGCCACGGGGTCGGCTGCGCCGCAGCCGGGTGGCCTGCATCGCTGCACTGAGAGGCGTGAGTCTCTGCACCGTGCCAGCGGCGAGGCGGGGGCCGTGACTGCGCACGTGTCCGCCTGGTGCTCTGGAGATGCTGCAGAGCTGCATCCCGGGCGGCACCGTGCCCGCCTGCTGCGTGGTACTGTGGCCTGCCGCAAGTGAACCTGTGTTCTGGTTCTTGCCGCGGTCGCTGTGAGGGTCATATCGCATGGTGATCGCAAGCCACAGCAGAAGGCGCACAGCGTGGCATGCGCGCCATACAGTGGCACCAATCTGCTGCTCGCAGCCTGGCCGCCTGTCTGCTGCTTGCGAGCGTATACAACAGCACAAGCGCCGACGCGTCAGGGCGCGAGGGACGCTGGCTGAGTCGGGCGCTGCCCGCGCGGCGCCCCTGGCCTGCTGCCTGTCGCCGGCCAGCTTATATAGCGGCCCGCCATCTGAGGCTCAAGCTGGCTGCGGCTTACACTGTGTTCTGCTGGGCACAGCTTCAAGCACCTAGCCTGTTTCACATCATGAGCCTGGTAGTGTCTTGCAGTGCGTCTGATGTGCACCCTCACTCCACATCTGCCTTGTAAGAGACGAGCGCCTCCACCTTGTGCACCTGCCGGCAGCCCACCCAGGCGTCAGCAGCGGCGGACAAGCGCGCGTCAGGACGCGCGGACGCAGGTGCGTGAGACAGGCAGGCGCCGGAGGCGGGGGACCTTGGTGTTGAAGGAGCGCAGCTGGACGTCGGCCGGGTTCAAGATCACGCGCGCGTCAGAGTCCTCCCTGCGGCGCGCACAGGAGGTCCGCCGTGTGCGCCACGGCCACGGCAAGCGCTGAGCCAGAGCCCGGCCGGGCGCAGCGCCGCCAGGCTTACTGATGATCAGCGAGGTAGGCTCTGGGTCGACAGCAAGCCGGGGAAGGGCGGCACAGACACCTGGCCTGAGGCGCGTGTAAGTAGGCAGGGCGGGACATGCTGGCAGCTGGGAGGTCGGCTGTCAGTCCGCACGCGCGCACGCAGCCGCCCGCGCCGCGGGGGCGTCGCTCCCCAGAGCCCGGCGGCGCGGCGCCCGGGCGCGCGCACCACTCCCCGGGCACGGGCGAGTCGCTGTCCGCGTAGACCAGCAGGTCGAACGTGCACGCGTCCTGCAGCAGCGGCAGGAAGGTG
>JAABUV010004320.1_pt1 | contig 17115 bp, 33 predicted proteins | sample 5559971 | NCBI WGS metagenome assembly JAABUV01 (sample SAMN10711881, study PRJNA513362) | rock metagenome | isolation source: Antarctica rocks | place: Antarctica: Victoria Land, Knobhead nord | collected 2015-12-19
AGAACAGGCCGGCCGCCGCGCCCAACACGAGGCTGGCCAGGAAGAGCGTGAGGAACTTGCCGAAGATGGTCAGCATGGTGCCCGCGCTCAGCTGCGGCACCGGCCCCATGCGCTGCGCGGCCGCGGCCTGCGTTAGGCCTTATATGTGCCAGACGGGAGCGGCCTTGATTGTCCAAATGCGAAACTTGGAGGACGGCAGGCAGGTTGTGCTGCAATCGGATGAATTAGCGTGGCTGCAAGGGCGCGCCTGCACAGTGCGCAGCACGGCAACCGTGGTGGCGTCGTTCACGATGCCCTCGCCGAACACCAGGTTGAACAGCGCCGGCGCGCGGTCCTGCTCCAGCACCTGCGGGCGGTGCGGGCGCGCGCATGCGCCGCTCCAGCTGCTGTGCTACTTGCGGCCTCGGCATCAGCTGTGTAAGGCTCTGCTGTGAGAGTGCTTCAGCTGGATGATTTATGCTTGCCTGCAGCACAAGTTTGCATGATCAACTCTTCAAGCAGCTGCTGTGCGACAGCTTCGTCTGCATACTTGGGGCAATCGTCAAGTCAGGCGCGCCTGCAGCACCGCGACGCTGTCGGTCGTCACAAAGATGGCCGCCAGCGCCAGGCAGTCCTGCACAGCGCGCGCAAGAGAGCTGAGCCCTCTGGCGGACAGGCACTCAGGTCTTGCGCTCACCCCCGGTCATCCCTGGCTGGGAGGCGTCGCTCGAGCTGCGTTCCGCCAGCTCGCAGCATGGGCACCGCACCGCCAGCGTGAGGCTGAGCGGCCGCGAGAGCGCGTACAGCAGCGACGAGATGACCGCAAACGCGATGTAGGTGCCCAGGATGCCGAGCGAGGCGATGGTGGGGAGGAAGCGGAAGAACGCCTTCTTGCGCACCGACAGCCCCGCGTGCAGGATGATCGGCGGCAGGAAGAATTTGCGCGCAAGAGCGCGCGCGCTTCACCTCCCTGCTGCCTCACTCCCTGCTGCTCACTCCCTGCTGATTTTTTGGGTACGCTCTGTGTGCAGCGGACCTCAGCGTCTCGGATGGCGCCTGAAGAAGGACAGACACTGCTTGTGGCAGCAGGTCAGCACGTCAAGCTGCCTGTAGCGCCCTAGCAGTGTCGGCTTGTGCAGGCGGTGCGCGTGTCCAGGGCACGCAGCAAGGCGGCCGGGAACACACGGGCTGGGCGGGCTACCCAGGAGCGCGGGGAGCGCACACAAAGAAGTTGGAGTGATTGAAGGTCAGCAGGGACTGCGTGGTCTCCGGCGAAAGCAGGATGCCCCGGCACGCCAGCAGGATGCCGCCCAGCGCCAGGCCCGTCAGGGCGGCCGACATCCCCAGCCCGATGTACTTCGAGCTGCGCACAGCATCTGCGCCTCCTTATAGCTGCCCAGGCGCGAAGCGCTGCTTGTGCAAGCTCAAGCCGCTGCTGGCCCGCTCAAACACGAGCGCGCCGTGAGGCGCGTGCGTGTGGGGCGACGCAGCGGCACACGCAGCCTGCGTGCGCACCTGTGGGCGAGCTTGTGGCCCACTGACATCCACAGGATCATAGAGAAGACCATCATGCCTGCGCGTCTGACGTGCTTGAGGTCAGGGCTGTAAGTAGATCGAGAAGCAGTGGCGCGCAGGTTACGGCAGCCGACCTGTGGACAGGTGCGTGTCGTGACTTGACGCCCCGCTGTGACTGGCGGGATCGCCAGGCGACACCACAGCGCCGGGATTGGCATCTGCCATGCCTCTGTACAGGACCGGCGCCCGGCTCTACCGGTGTGAATCACGGTGCTATGCGGGTGATGCATACGGCACTAGCATAGCACTTTGCCAAGCGCTAACACGGCGAAATGGCGACCGACAGCTGCGCTCAGCGGGATTTGCACAGCAAACCTAACGCCTAACGCCTTGGCGATGAAGACCCCAATGCCGCCTCTCAAGCATGCGCAGCCTGCTCGGCGTGCAGCTCCTCGGCGCCGTCGCTGCTAAGCCCGAACGTCATTGACAGCCGCTGGCGCAGGCCGGACAGCCGGCGCGGTGGGGCGCGCGCCGCGCTGGTGCTGCGCGGCGGCAGGTGCCAGTCGAAGGGCAGCCCGCACGGCTCCAGCATGCCCTGCAGCCCACCGCCTCGCCGTCAATGTGCATATATTGCACAACTAAGAGTTATGCCGCCTGCCAAAGGAGTGGCCATGCAGCTGCAACAGCCACAGAGCAAGTAGCCTCAGGCTCTGGACTTGAGCAGGCCCAGAGGGCGCTCTGCAACCTGGCCGCGCGCGCCTGCGGCCGCGGCGCGGTGCGGCCCAGCAGGTGGCGCGTCCAGCGCGCGTGCGAGGCCGCCAGGTACGCCACGGCGGCCGCCAGGACGGCCGCGATGCCGATCGCCGGCGGCGGCCACGGCTGCCACTTGAGGAAGCCCGCCAGCGCGATGTTCGCCAGGAACAGGGGCACGCCTGCCTCAGTGCGGCGGTCAGGCGCGGGCATATGCCCCAAGCTTTAAGGAGCCCATATGACGCCAGACACGCTGGAGCAGTGTCCACGCCTGAAACAGCCCGTGTGTGGAGCAGCCGCCAGTGGCTACCAAGCAGTGCACAAGCAAGCAAGTCATGTCACAACCTCTGCACAAGCTGACATGCAACAGCCTCAGCCCAGGTCGCACACAGCTCAGCATCCCCCATGGCTGATCTGAAGCCTATCAAGGACCTCTACCCATGTTGCAAGTTGCATGAAGCTCGGCGTGCCCCAAGACACAATCAACCAAGGATTGACACAGTGTGGCGAACGGACAGCATGAGGGCGCGGAGGCGTCGGGCATAGATCGGGGGGTTGCGGCACACTTAGAGTCATCAGTAAGGGTCACTGGTTAGGGTCCCCGGGTGCGCGCACTGGCGGAGAACATGTAGAACGCGCGCTGGAACTCGCCCTCGCACCGCGCCACCCAGTGCTTGCTGAACGTGCGCGGCGGCGCCGGCGGCCGGTCGCCCAGCTTGAAGCTGCGGCCCGCGGGCCTCGGTGTCAGGGCACGGGCAGGCGCGGCGGTCCACCCAGCACATGCTGGGGCCATGCCAAGCAGTCTCGAAATGGGCCGAGTGCATGCGCACACCGGTGAGAGGGCAACTGCGGCCTGATGCTACTGATGCACCTGATAGGGTTGGGTGTGCCATCAGGCAGCTCCCATAACCATGCCTGATGCGCCCCCAGACATACAGCGCGGCACGCGGCCCCACCTTACAGCTCGCAGCGGCTGGACACCAGCAGCGCATGCGCGTCCTTGCCCGGGCGGCAGCGGGGGTATAGGGTAACAGGCCGCACCCGCAGGCGAACAGGCGGCAGCGCTGCAGGAAGCGCGCCTCCTCGGTCACCGACACAAACTCGGACGCGCTCTCCAGGATGCTCTCCAGCATCAGCCCGCACATCGTCATGCTGCACGCGTTCAGCCCGACCTGCGCGCGGCGCGGTCCGCTGCAACCAAGCCCCGGCCATGGGCCGACGCCCGGCGGCAAACACGGGCCGCGGCGCGCGCAGCGCTGCAAGTGGGCGCGCGCAGCGGCCGGCATGCGGCCCACGCGGCGCGCCGTGCGATAGGCGTGAGCCATGCGCAGCAGCGGCGCGCATGCTGTGCTGGCAGTGCGCGCGGTCAGACCAGACCCAGCTCACGGCGTGCCTCCCACAGTGCAGAAGCGAGAGTCACAGCCCCCTCCAGCCCTGGAGGGGCGGGGCACCGTGAGTGCCGCGGTGGCGGCGTACGCCAGCTGCAGCGGCTGGTTGTCGCCCCGCGCGATCTGGTCCGGGAAGTCAAACTGCAGAAAGGAGATCATGAGGAAGCCCGCGACCACCGAGGCCAGCTCGGCCACCGCCTTCAGCTGCTCCTGGTGCTCCTCCTGGCAGGGCAGGGCCCCAACGACCGTCCGTGCCCCGCTCGCTCCACAGCAATGCGCTTGTGACTCATGCAATGCTGTTCACGTTGTCTGCTGCATTGTCTGTATACAAGTCAAGATGACGCTGCACATGGCGCTCATCGGCGCGCCGCCAGCGGCTGAACGCCTTAGAAGCAGGCGGATCTCAGCCCTGGTGCATGTACAGGCAGGCCGCCGCGGCGATGCGAGGCATACCAGGTCGCTGCGGTTGCGCGCCACGTAGCGCGCCCAGAGCAGGCGCGCGGAGTCCAGCACGCGCTGCGCGCCCAGCTCTGCTAGTAGCCGGTTCTCGCTGCGCGCGCGGCCGCGCGCGCTCTCATCAGAACAGCTGCGCGCGCAGGGCTGGCTAGGCGGTGTGACCGTTTAAGCACCCCGGCTTGGCATCGCGCACAGCTTAGCCCCCCCGCAGCGGTGCGTGCCTCTGCTGCAAGCGCATCTGCAAGCATGCACATTACGCTTGCGATGCTGCCGCAGGAGTGTGGCTTATGATCAGACCGCAGAAAAGCCGACAGCGGCCGCGCGCCAATCTCACATGGCGCATCAAAGTACTGTGCACAAAACGTAAGCACAGCATGAATGTTTCAAGCAGCTGACGCAAAGAGCAACGATTGATCTTCCACCAGAATGCGGACATGTCTGCAGTGCAGCCAGTGGCACGTCAGCAGTCGGCTAGGGCGGCACCTGCTCCCGCCAGGCGGCTCCTCAAACGGAGCCCCATTCCTATAGCCTGGCCGCAGGTCAGAGCCCGGGTAGCCTATCATGTTGCCGCCGGGCCAGCCGTCAGGCCCATATCGCGCGCCACCGTTCGCGGACGCGGCCTCTGCGCTGCGCCCTGATGCAGCGCTGCCAGCGGCGTCTGACTGAGCTCGCGTCTCGGAGGACGCACATGAGTCCGGCGCTGCGGCAAACGGGGACTCCGGGGTCAGGAGCAGGGGTCCGGAGGACGCAGGGTCGGGGTCCGGGAACTGGCCGGCCCCGCCCCGCGACAGGGCAGCCGCGCTGGCCAGCCAGCCGTCAAGCCCCGCGGCGCCGCCACCGGGGGCGCCCGGCGCTGCAGCTCCCACGGACGCGGCAGGGCAGTCCGCCGCCTCCCTCTCCTCTGGCGCCTGCCCTGTCCCAGCGCGGCGCAGTGCCGCCGCCGCAGGGCTGGCAACGCTGGCTAAGGCGGGCGCCCGCTGGTACGGCGAGCACGCGGGCGCCTGAGCTGTGCCCCCTCTGCCTGCGTCCGCCCACGCCTGCGAAAACCCCCCCTCCCGTCCGCCATTGAGCTGCACAGCCGGAGCGTCCTCGAAGCGCACCGCGCGGCCCCTGGCGCGGCCGCCCTTCTGGTCGTCTGCTGCGGCCGCGGCGGCTGCCAGGGGGCCGCGGCAGGGCTGGCCGCCGTCGCCAGGTTCCGGCGCGCCCCGCGCGCCGGCCAGCTGCCGCGGTGGCGCGGGGCCCGCCGCCCTGCTGCGAAGCTCGGGGCGGGCCTCCGCAGCTGTGCGGGGCGCCCAGGATGCCGCGACGGGCTGGGCAGGCACGCGGTGCCAGTCCCAGGGCAGGCCGGCCGGCGCCGTCCGCGTGTCGCCCCACAGGCCGCCGCTGCGCTGCATGCGCACCAAACAGTATCACTGTCGACTCATGCAAGACCTGATGTCGCCTGCTTGCTTCCCTAGCGCCCCCGGCTCAAGAGCAGCTCTGGATATATTGAAAGCGCACTGAGCCAGGCGAGCAGGGAGCCAGGCTGTTGCCGTACCGGCTCATAGCAGCTTCAACTTGCGGCAGACAGGCATGGTCCCAGCATCACCAGGTTCATTATGACCGCTGCAGCAGGGCGGCGCAACCTGGACAGACTGCATATGAGGGTCAGGCCGGCCCATGCGCCATGCAGCCAGCAGGATGCGCCCCGGCAGCGCACCGGGCCGGCGGTGCCGGGCGCAAGTGCGTGGCTGGACCAGCGCAGCGCAACGGCGGACAGCGCCAGGAACCCCGAGCCCAGGACCACGGTCATGACCACCGCGGCCGCGTGGTAGGGCGGCGGAAATTTGATCCAGGCGGCGAAGATGAGGTTGAATTGGAAGACAGCCAGGCCTGCTCGCCCAATGCAGCAATGCATCATGCAGCAATATTCCACGGCAACTGAATGTGCATGGCGGGATCACTGTGTCTGCTTGGATGTCTAGAAAAAGGTGCAATAATGGTCACTGCATAGAATCACAACCAAACCTGCGTCGGTGACATGCGTCTGCAGTTTGAATGCCAAGAAGCTCGGCTGCTCGGCTGGGCGCGCAGCAACTCAGCAACGCAAAGCTGCTGAGCAGCGAGGCCTGGGTGCGCGCCGATGATGAACATGTGGAAGGCACGGTGCCACTCACGCTCGCAGTGCAGGGCCCAGTGCGTCTTGAACGTCCGGCGGGGCGCGGGCGGGCGGCTGCCCACTGTGTACCTGGCGGACGGGAGGACCTCTGCGCTCATGCGCCCGCTGCCACTGCACATGGTGCATGGCGGCCTCCTGGATGGCTGATCAGCAGAGACCTTCAGGCATACGTAAATACCCAATTTGTGTGTGACATGCACAGCGCAGGCCACCGCTGCAAGGTTGGCTGATGGGCGGCAGCGGCTTGACAAGGCAAGCTGAGCAAGCACTGCGCAGCGCGCGGCGTGCGCGCCCAGTCGCGAACGCGCGGCAGCGCTGCAGGAAGTGCGCCTCCTCGCGCTGCGACACGAGCACGGCGCCGGTCTTGACGATGCTCATGTTGATGAAGCCGCACATCGCCATGCTGCATGTCATCAGCGCCACCTGCCGCGTGACGCGCCCACGCCCTGAGCTGCAAGAGCGTGCTGCAGCGCCCACCGCAAGTGCTTGTCGCCACACCCAGCTTTGCTCAGCTGCAAGAAGCAAGAGGTTTACACGTGGCCCCAAGTCGCCTCACCCACAGACGCAGAGCGCGGAGCAGAGCCAGCACAAGCGGCGCCGCACTCTGCAACATGCGCGTCTCACACAGCCTTACGGCATTCAAACGCAAGGGAGGCCAGACGCGCACCGTGATGCCTAGGGTGAGGGAGTACCCACACACGGCTGGGCTCCTGTATGATATGTCCTTGGCGCTGAAGTTGAGCTGCAGCAGCGACGACATGGCAAAGCCGTCCATGACCCCGGCCACCATGGACAGGCTGCGCAGCTGCTCCGAGCGCTCCCTCTGCGCGCCGCCCATATTCACGTCTACGTCCAGCGCAGCACTTCGGTTATGCAGGCACGCGTCCGGCACAGCACTTCAGATACGCACACGCACGACAGCAACAAGCGCCGCCTTGTGCACATGCTCTGTGCGCCTTCCACACGCCATGCACACGAAAGACCTGGGGGCAGCAGGCACTCCAAGCAATTTGTGAGCAGTTCAAAGACCTCCGGGGTGCACAGCCACTGGCTGTTGGCCTTGCTCAGGATCCTTTGATGCTCCACAAGCAAGCCGAGCGCCGATGCGCTCAGCGCTGAGCGCGGCAGCGCTCGGCTTGCTCGGGGAGCATCAAAGGATCCTGAGAAAGGCTAACAGCCAATGGCTGAACACCCAGGAGGCTTCGGCGCTGAGCGCGGCGGCGCTCGGCTTGATCGTGGAGAATCAGGATCAAAGGACCCTGATTAAAGCTAACAGCCAGAGAGGCATGGCGGCCAGCAGGACGGGCTGCACACTTGCTACCAGGCCGCCCAGGCCCGAGCACTTCGCCGCCTGCCGCGCCCTTGCGCCAAGGCATCAACAAGCACACCAGGAGCACACAAATATGTGCTGCGCTCTCTGATTCGGCAGGCGAGGCAGCAGGGCGCGCTCACCACATCACAGCGCGTGCGCTCCTTGAAGCGGCTCCACAGCATGCGCGAGTTGTTCAGCACGCGCTGCTCCTCAACCCCGTCCGCGGCCCGGCTGTGGCGATGCAATGAGAGCATTCAGTGCTCATGGCACTGACCACGCACGAGCGGACAACGCCCTGTGCATCTCACAAGCCGAGAACGCACTAAGAATCACTAATACAGGCCCCAGGAGACGACACATGTGTATACCAGTGGAGCGCCAGAGCGTAGGAGGCGCACAGCGCAGCGCCGGCAACGGCCGCCGCATCGTCAGGCGCAGTCACGCAGGCCGCGACCGGGTAGCACTTTGGTTCGCGGTGCCAGTCGTAGGGCAGGCCAGCGGCCACGTCCTGCACGCTCGCGTCTGCCACCTGCCGCCCGCGTCTTGCAGTCGCCCAGCAGCAGCAGCCAGGATCGTCGCGCCGCGGCCCAGGCACGCGCCCAGCAGGGCGTCAAGGAGAGGCGGCATGTTGCAGTCGCCTGAACTGCGGCGTGAGCAGCGGGACTGCAATGTAACCAGTCGTTCAATCATATTGATCACCATGCGGGCACTCCTGGGCATCAAACCTTGTCTGCAGTCATTTGGCAGCCCGTGCAGGTCAATTGGCTCACAGCTCGCGCTGTCAGTGTGCAGTGCCTGTTGCTGTGCACGCCGCAAGGCGATGCAGAGCAAGCGCACCCCCTTGTCCAGCCGCTGCCGGGTGCTCTGGCTGCCCACATGGTGGACCCAGCGCGCGTGCACGAACGCCAGGTAGAGCAGCGCCAGCGCCAGGATAATGGTCATGAGCGCCGCAGCGCCCGGGAACAGCGAGAACTTGATCCAGGCCGCGCACGTCATGTTGGCGAGGAACACGGGCACGCCTGCGCGGCGGACGCCGTGCGCTGGTGCAGACGAGCCTCTCACTGCGGACGACAACGGTGCCACAGGGAGCAGACACCTGGTGGTAACACAGCAAAAGGTCGCCGAGGAGCCAGGATGTATTTCACATATCTGCATGCGCCCTGTCGCTACATACATTGAGCCTGGTCAAACAGTGGGTCTGACCCCCCAGCTCTTGAACCTGCACAAGAAGGCTTGTCAGCGACATGAAGGCGAATTACGACCACACAGAAGGGTGAGAGCGCGCACTGGCAGAAAACATGAGGAACGCCCACCGCCACTCTGCAGCAAAGCGCGCATCCCACAGCCGCCGGAATGTCCGCCGCGGCGCTGGCGGCCGGTCGCCAGGCTCAAACCTGCCAATGCATGCCGCCGCTCTGCACCGTTGCAAAATGACGCAAGACAAGCACGAGGCCTGAGCTTTGCAGTGGCGCCTATTGCCGCAGTACGGCCACGTGTTGGCTGTATCCAAGAAAGTGCTTCCCCCACTGCTAAATTCCCACAACTGCCAAATAGCATGTCAGGAGGCCTGCTCTGACGCGGCACCCTGCTGGCGCCATGTGTCTTTGTCCCACTTAAACAGAAAACAGCCGCGCTGGCAGCAGGCAAGGTTGCACGGAAGCCGCGCCTATGGGCGAAGTCTCGGCACTGCAGGATAAAGTGCGCCTCTTCCTCGTCCGTGACGTACGCTGCAGCCATGCTGAGGCTGACAGCCAGCAGCAGCACGCACATCGACATGGCCACCGTGCAAAGCGCTGCCTGCAGAGCAGACATGCGGTTCAAAGCTGCATACCGATGCAAAGCAACAAGTGCATTCAACGCTCTTCCGGAAATGTATGACACTGCTCTTATGGTTTGTAGGAGAACTGCATTGCGCGTGCTGATGGCATGTCCACAGCCATTATTAGGAACCTCACAAGGCACTTCACAAGCCATGAGTGCCCCTGCGCAGCAGTGCGCACCACGACAGAGGTGGTGAGGCCGAAGCAGAACAGGACGCCTGTGCTGACTCTGCTGTCATCAAAGTTGAACTGCAGGAAGGAGGCCATGGCAAAGCCGGCCATCAGCGCCGACAGGTTTGTCATGTTTTTGAGCTGCTCACCGCGCTCATCCTGTGCCATGCACAGAACATCAGGGACTTCCCTATGCTGTAGCTTCAGTGGCCAGTAGGCTTAGGAGTGTCAGCAGCGTTTGTATGAGTGCAGGCCCAGCACAACGCCAGGGGGTGCAAGAGCGCTCTGCTGAGCAGCAAGTTCGCACCACTTCACGCCGGTTCTGCTCCCAGTTGCGCCGCCACAAGACGCGAGCGTTGTCCAGCTCACGCTGCTCCTTGTCTCCATTTTGCACAGCATCCCAGCGCGTGCTCCAGTTCTGCTCCCTGTGCATTTTGCATGCACCTTCGTCAGCACCGTCAGCCTGGGCCACAGAAGGTACGCAGTGTTGCAGCAAAGGACGCACATTCTGTGTCACAGCCACACTCTGTGCAAGTGCATTGGAATTGTGCTGTAGACTCTTCAAAAGGCGCTGTTGCGGCACACTGCACCAGCAGCGCTGCGTGCGTGCTTTGGACTCCTACCAGAAATACCTAGTTACTTATAAAGACTGGCTGACTGTTACTTAGAAAGAGGAGTTTGAGTAGACCGTAGCAGCAAATTATGTTTTGGGAGGGCAGGTGCAGCTCTTGAGAGCAGCATAGCTTGTGAGGCTCGGCTCAAGGACCCTTTGTTTAAGGACGCTCTAACAGCATAGCCAAGTACTTCAACACTACAGCATATTGCTAGTGATGTGTCTTGCCCCGCGCGAGGCGCTTGAGCGACCTGCCGATGGCGCTCTACCAACCTCTGCCATCATACTTCCACAGCAACGTGCACTCCAAACCACAGAGCGACTGGGAGGCGCCTCAGATTTGGCAAGACGCCGATACGGAGCAGCGCACACTGGACAATGCGCTGGTTTTGTGGCAGCGCTTTGTTGAGGAGAACCGACGGGACGTGGTGTGCACACGCTACTGCACTTGCACCGCTAGTCAAGCTCACGCAATGTCCTCTTTCACAGGTGTAAGACACGAACGCACGAGTATGACGGCGTCGCTGATCTGTCACTGCAGGACGAGCACGCAGAGCAGCTGCGCGCAACTGCGTTCTTGGCAGCGCTGGTCGCGGGCTTTGACCTCGTGGCCCTCGTTCAGTTTGGCTTTACGGCCAGCACCCAGGACTTTGGGGTGCTGCTGTGCTTTGGCATCACAAACTCCCTCACGGTGCGCCCTCCTGGGAGGCGCCACAAGAGGCAGTCGCATGAGGGGCAGACTTATTGCGAGCTTCCCCTTGCACTGCTCCTATTGTCTGTGGACAAACATGGTGCTGCCTGATACAAGCATGGTCCAAGGCAACTGCTGTTGCAGGTGGCGCTCAACACGTGCTGCATGATGTCGTGCAGCCTGCTGCTGGCGTGCACATACAAGATATACAACGCGCTGCGCTCAGAGAACCTAGAAGCTGAGTTCCTATGGCAGTGCCGCGCATTTGCACAGCAGTGCGCCCTCGCCTTTTACAGCTAGGCTGTGTTGAAAGTGCATGCAGCGTCCTGGTACATGATTTCTCATGCTCTACCTGAAGCAGCTGTCCTGGACATCACCGTAGCCTCCAGAGTCCCGGCCTGTGCCAGGCACACATGTCCAAGGGCAGGGCGTGGGTTCATTGTGGCACGATAATGCTGAACACAGCAGCACGCACAATGACTAGGACTGGTTATGCGGTCTGTGAACCAAGTGGGACCTGCACAAACGTTGCTGTCTGGGCTGCTGCCAGGTACAAGCTGGGCGACAGGCCGCCGGCACCGCGGGTCTCTTTTCAGAACCAGTGGGACCGCTTCTTGCAACCGGAATGGAGCCGCGTGCTGCTCATGTTTTCTGTAGGCATGCGCTCCTGTCCGTGCATGTGCTATTGGTGACCAGACAGCTTCCTGGCAGCGTGTTGGCTGTGAGGAGCAGCGTGCCTTGCATACTACAGCCAAGCCTGAGCAGTTCTGTCCTGTGTTCTCACATGCCTTTCTGCAGAAGCAAGCCTTCACAGTCGCAATGCAATTGATGTTTGGACTGCAGGGCTGAAGTTTAGACTGCAAGGCCCGAGAAGAGTTTGACATCTTGTGTGCTCTGCAGGCATTGTGACATTCCTGATCAACATTGGCGCGTCTGGCTTTATTAAGTTCAGGTGAGCATATGCGGCCGCGGCTGATGTGCAAGCCAGATGTGCAAGCCAGAAGAAGTCTCTCCTAGCGCCTGTCATTGACCTGGAGGCATCCTGGCGGAGTCACTCAATATGTGTGTGTGCTGACTGCAGCGACGGCGACGTGCTGCCGGCCTTGCTCCTGGCAGCTCCGCTGGCGGCGGGCCTCGCATACTACTCGCTCGCGCACATCCGCTGGCTCTGGCACCTCATCGGCCCCTCCCGGCCCGGGCAGGCACGCCTCCAGCTTGCTCCTGTGGGGGCAGGTCCGGACTGATGTCTTGTGACACATGCAAGTCACCATACTAGCTCAGTCACATGGCGGTTGGCAGAGCCAGGGCAAACAGATGCTTACATGCTCGTCTTAGGGTGCTGGGGGCAGGCTGCCTTGCAGGCTGTTCGCGCACCTTGGAAGGCAACGGACATGAAGCGAATAATGCTTCCTGTATTGATCTTATGGCTGCCATTCCGGCTGCCTGACACCAGCGGCCAGCGGCAGGAGGCGGAAGACATGCTAGATGCAGCGGGGCTGCCCTACGACTGGCACCTGCCGAGCAAGCCGGGGGGCCCTGTGCCCAGATCAGCTCTTGCTGGCGTTGTCGCACCAGCAGAGAAGTGCGCTACTCCGCACTCCTTGCCACCGGATAGCTGCAGCAGGCACTACTAGCTGTCGGTGCTGCGCTGTTGGTGAATGTCGCATGAATGTCGCTTGCATCACTGCCTTCGCACCAACTGCCCACACATGGAGAATTGGTCGTAGTATCTCGCAGCATGCGGGATCGCTTGACATGCTCTTGCAAAGTGCATCATTGCAAGGTCATAAGCTGTTGCTGGGTGCAGTGTTGAGCACGTCAGGATGCCGGTCTTAAGCAGCCAGCTGCTACTGCCAGGGGGGCCAGTAGGCTGAGCACTAAAGTGTGCCGTGCTGCATCCTGATGCTGCCCTGTGCAGTGACTGAGCACTCACATGCTGTGCGATGCCCTCCGCCAGGGCGCGCCGGAGGAATGACGGGGACGACTACCTGGCAGTCTACAATGCCCGGCTGCTGTGGGTCCGGTTCGTGGAGCGCAACCGCAACGACGTGGTGCGCCCCCACAGCCGCCGAACTCCTGCATGGCTGGAGCAGGGGCTAGATCCCGCGACCTCGCTGTCTCTGTTGCTGCCACGCCGCCCAGAAACGCAGGCGGAACGCAGGGCGCCGCCGATGCGAGGAGCGGCTGCTGGGTGACACGTCATTGACGCGTACCCTATACCCTATTTTCATTGGGGACGCAGGAGGAGCGCGCGGAGCAGCTGCGCAGCTTCAGCTTCCTGTCGGGCATCGTGGCGGGCTTCGCGGTGGCCTCCTTCCTGCAGCTGACCTTCACCGTGGCGGCGCCGGATGGCCCGGACCCGGCCGCGGACGCCGCGGGCGCGCCCAGCGCCGACGGCGCGCCGCAGGCGCCCGCGCCGCGGGCCTGGCAGCTCGGCTTTGCCATCACCGTGGGACTCACGGTGCGCCACAGCATGGCATATTGCCTGTGTTGTGTGTTGCAGGGCAGAACGACCAGATGCTCTGGGGAGAGACTTCTGTGAGGGTGACCCCTGGCATGCAGTGTGACGAGGTTGCCTCGCCCCGCGCTGCTGGTGCTTTGAAATTGAACGACGAAGAGCTCATGCAGCGCTTGTTTGGGTAGAAAGACAGCGCTGGATGGCCGCGTGCTCGAACAACTGGCCCCATGTCAGAATGGTCTGGCGATGTGCCCTGGTGCGGCGCGCGGCAGGCCGGTCTGGCGACGTGCAGCATGGCCATGTGCAGCCTGATCCTGCTGAGCATCCTGAAGACGGGCCCAGGTATGGTGTCCGAGGAGGAGGAGTCCGTCTTCATGACACAGTGCAGCGCGTTCGCGTCCAGGCGCGCACGGCAGAGCTAGGGTTAGGGTCCGCGCTGCAGCTCACCCCAATTACTGCAGTGCTGCCGTCGACGCTGGCGCCCGAGCACCTTGAAATGGGTGCGGCAAGGCCGGCACGGAGGAGCAGGGGCCTTGCTGAAGCAATTGTGCAGCGTGCTTGCGCCATTGCGCACCCATCTGCTCCCAAGGGTCCTGGCGGCCCACTGCACACCGCAACCTGCTCTCTTGTTCAGCTGCGGCGCCCGTGGCTAGCATGCCAGCAGATGGGGTCACCCACTGCAGCTTGCGTACCTGCCATGACACGCCGCTCGGACGGCATGCGCAAGCGAGTGCGGCGAGGCTCTTGTCGTGTCTGGGCAGCGCCTAGCTTATCCAGGCTTGAGTGTGGCAGTCCACGGACGGAGAGAGCAATGGAGGCGGCGGTCCCTTGGTGACAGACGGGCGCCTGGTCCGCAGTTATATGCCCGGCATGCGGCCGCCCGCGCCGCGGCGCACGTTCCGCACGCACTGGGATGACATGTGCCGCGGCACGTTTGCGCAGGCCTTCTGCATGTTCACCGGCGGTGCGCGCCCTGTCGGCTGCCCCAAGAGTTGCTCTAAGCCGTGTCAGCACTGCGTAGGTTGGCGCACGCGGCGCTCGTCCGGTCCTGCAAGGTACCCTGTGGCAGGCGCAGGCCTGGCAACGTTTGAGATGTCAGCAATTGCTGTGTCGTGCATGGTAACGGTTACATCCAGCCCCACAGCCTGTGCTTGGCCGGCCACAACATAGGACGCTCCACCCCTTCCCGTCGAGCGCGCGAGACGGGTGCTGGCGGCCTGAAAGTATTGGAAAGTGAAAGAAATCATCAAGGCAATCCTTTACCACTGTCTTGCTGGCGGCCTGCCGGCAGGCGTGGCCGCGCTGCAGATCAACCTCATCTTCGCTAACTGGATCAAGTACATGCCGGCGGGCCCCGGCAGCGCGGACGCCACGACGCCCGCCGTCTCGAGCGCCATCCTGGCGCTGGGGCTGGCGTACCTGCTGTTTGCCTTCGCGCGCTGGGCGCCGCTCCTGGGCGCCACCAACGCCAAGCTGGCCGTGCGCAAGGCGCGCCCCGCGAGTGCGCGTACTGCGGGCTGCTGTGCAGGAAAGTGACCCTGGTCGTCAGCCCGCGCTGGCCCTCCCGCTGGCTGCTACCATGCGCTGGGTGCCATGGCCTGGCAGCCGCAGGCGGTCTACGCCCTGGTGGAATCCTGCAAGTACATGCATTGTTAAAGGGTAAAGCCTGCCATGTGCGACCTTGCCTCGGTGTTGCAACGCCTGCAGGATAGGCGTTGGCACCCTCTACGGTGCGCTCTTGGAAGTCGTTCGGGAGCTTCTTGCTGCAGACGTTCCGGCCCCTCTCGTTCAGCATGCCGGGCGCACTCCTTTGCAGCGCGCCGCGCGGGCCGCGAATCATGTGCTTCAGGACAGCGGCGCCTTGCAGGGCAAAGCAGTGCGCCGCTGTCCTGAACCACATGGTCCACGGCGCCTGCGGCGCGCTGCGAAGGGATGTGCCCTGCATGGTGGACGTGGTCCGCCTGAGCGTGTGCACTAAGAAGTACCCCAACGACTTCCAGAGCGCACCGTAGAGGGTGCCAACGCCTATCGTGTGTACAGGCGCTGCGACACCGGCCGCATGCAGAAGGTCTGCTGTGCGCGCAGTCCTGTCCATTGTCTGCATATGCTGGCAAGGCATGACATGTTAACACCAGAGCTTGGAACATTTCAAGCTTTCTGTACACTGGTGCACTGGAACCCTGACCAAATGCTTCGAGGCGCGGCTGGAGCCCTGGCTGACGGGTTTGACGAGGCACGGACACACGCCGGCGTTGTGTCAAGGAAGTAGGGTGGTACAGAGCATGATGCCTGCTGGACGTGCCAGACATGACCGGGCATCATGCTGGTGCTGCACCTCTTTCAAATCTAAATCTATTAGAGAAGTCACCTGACCCACTTCAGCCATGTTTCACAGGAGGCGCAGCCGGAGTTCCGGCCGGCGGGGCTGCCATGGGACTGGCACCTGCCGGCGGTGCCGCGGCTGCCGTCCAAGACGCGCGCGGACGCGCTGCGGCCGCGCAGCACGGTGCGCGAGATGCTGACGCAGATGGCGTGGCGCGAGCCGCGCCTCGGCACCGTTGCCACCGCGCCCGTGCGGTGATGGCCGCCTGTGTGTTGTCTGAGGGCATTTGCACATACAGTTCAGACAGGTGATGGATGAGGCACATGAAGCAGTGGACGCGAAATGCAGCATTAGCTATGTCCAACACCTCCCTGCAGGACGTTAAGGAAAGGACTGCTTTAGTTGCAAAGCCATGAGGAATATTCAACATTATCTTTCACCCGGGAATTTATACCACAACATGCAATGTGCAGGCACACAGCAACGTATATCCACAGCGGAATCCGTCAGTCCTGTCAATTGCAGACAATTGTCACGAGGTTCCACAACACGCAGGACTCCATGCTTGCACAGACTGAAAGGACGCTTGGAACGCGCACAAGCGCACCCGTAAAATGAACATCACCAGAAGCAGTGGCAGCCGCAGGCGCCTCTGCAGCCAAACAGGCTTCTCGCCCTGTTGTGGCTTTTTTGCAGCAACTATGCAAGGGCCGACAAAAACCTCATTAAGTAGGCTGCGCAGTAGCTGCGGGCGCCATATCGGCCGCAGCCACGGCGGTCGCTGTCGCAATCGCTATCACAGGCACGCCGCCGGCTGGCGGGCCCGCTACAGCGACCGCGCTCGCAGACGCCGCTGTCGCCACAGACGCGGACGGTGCACCCGCGGGCAGCGCATGCGCCCAGTCGTCCGGGGGCCCCTTCAGCACGATGCCAATGGGGCAGTGGTCGGACCCCCGGACATCCGGGAGGTGGTAGCAGTCATGCACGCGGGGCGCGAGCGTTGCTGGCACCTGCGGCGGCGGCGCCCGTTCCTGTTTGAGCCCAAGCGTGGTGCGGGAGAAGAATTGCATTGAAGCGAAACCAACAATGCATGTCACAAGTGAAGGCCAATGTCTGTGTGTCGTTGGCAGGCCACATGTTGAGGGAGTGGTGACCTCATCAAGCTGACACACATAGCAGCATGCAGAGCCGTGCACCGGTGTCCTCAATCAGACGACGGCCGACCCTCGGGATACTGCAGGTGGATGTGCAGAGTGTGTTTTGACCGGCGGAGCCGCACACGGCCCGGGGCGGAGCGCGACTGCGCAGCGCCGGCGGCAGCGCAACCATGCAGCCCGCCGGCGCCGCTGGCGCCGCCACGCACGGCGGTCGGGTGCGCCTTCGCAAGGGCGCGGCGCTAGGGCGCAGGGACGCCGCCGGGGGCACCGACGCGCCGGCACATGTGCGCCTGCTGCGCAATCGCCTCGCCGCGCTTTTTGGCG
>JAABUV010004321.1_pt1 | contig 17110 bp, 18 predicted proteins | sample 5559971 | NCBI WGS metagenome assembly JAABUV01 (sample SAMN10711881, study PRJNA513362) | rock metagenome | isolation source: Antarctica rocks | place: Antarctica: Victoria Land, Knobhead nord | collected 2015-12-19
AATCTGAACCTGCGACAGCACAGAGCCAAAAAGCGACAGGATGGACAGCTCACCTTTCACTTTCAACAACTTCAAGACTTTGGTCCATACACTCAGAGTCAGGCAAATCTTCTGAGCGAGAAGATCGCGACCGAATATGCGGCGAATATACTTCATCCCCTTTTGGTTACTACATTCAAGAGAGTTGCAAATCGGACAGCGCAACAGGATGCATACTTGCGAACAGTGTCGAGACGAGGAACGAGTGGGTGCATGTGAGAATGGGAGCATGAATGGTTCCAAAACCAGGACAGAAGAACTTAAAGCCTGAGCTGGCAAAGCATCTATAAGCATCCAGGTATCACGATTTGGAGCTCAGCTTAATGTTCAATCCGACAGGGTAGTGAAGATGATTCTCGTCCACGATGTAATACCAGGTGACCGAGTTCCGAACATCGCCGCTGTACGCCGAATTCTGTAGAGCTTGTTGTGCTTGTTATGCCTGTCATCGGCTGCTGAAACGGCAAGAGAAGGTGAAAGCTAGTATTCTAGATATGAGGGATTGAACCCGCATACCTGTTTGTGGAGGCCTCAAATGAACTGATGACGATTCGAAATGCCGCTTTTGTCGTCTCTCATTCACTGATATGAACAAAACGAAGATGTGATATATTTCATTTCCCCCTATCGTCCTCTCTCCCATACTTCAACCTTCCACTACAGCCAGGCTACAATGCAGATAATCATGAGCACTGTTCGTCCGTTCGACTTTAATTCGGCTTTATCATCCATTTGGCTTCGCTCTCCACAACCCACTTGGCCTTCCCTCATACAATGTACCGATGTCCCCTTTCCCAATCCGAACTTCCCTCACCCTCCTCCGAATACTCCCTTCTCTGCCAGCGTCGGCCGTGGTATGCCGGAGGCCGCATGCCGCCAAACGAATGAAAGAGTCTTGGTGCCATTGTGATCGGGTAGTGGGGCCTTTGAAGTCGAAATAGAAGTGTTTGTCCTTTTCCTTCTGATCCGATACAACAGGTCATGTCAACTGGAATCGAAGAAATCCGCTAGGCCTTGTTGTGGCAGGACTCCGAAGCTTTCTTTTGAGACATCCGGCTTCAGTGGAATTAAGAAGTGCCTGTGCAACAAATTCACCACCCGTCAATTGCTCTCAAACTTCTCGCGTGCAAAAACCTCGATTCTTTGTCTGTGATATTGAACGAGGCGCGGCAGATGCGGCAGTAGAGGGAGAGGGAGAGGGAGAGGGCGTGGAGGCGAAGGTGACGGTGAAGGGTTGATGTTGATGTTGGTAGGGTTGTGGCAGAAGGGGCGAGGTGGTGGGGAGAGGTGGTTGCGGAGAGAAATCGTGGGTTGAGGTTAATGGAGGGAATGTTGGTGCGGTTGGTGCGGTTCTAAGGCAATTAAATAGAGAAAATATTCTAGAAATTTAATGATTCAAAAAATATCAAAATCGAAGTTGGTTTGGTTGAGTAAATGGGGTTGAGGATGGAATCCGCCCGGCCGGATCGATTTTCTTCGCCCGGATCAACCTCAATACCCTAACTACTTCACATATGTACTTTGAGAGGCTTAATTGTAGCCCTGGATCAGCTGAGTTCAAATCTTCAAAAATGATGGAAAATTATGAAGATTTGATCCAGTAAATGAGGTTGGAAATATTACTGGGCAGGCTGCTTCGGCCCTTCCATCTGTTAGCATCTTCCCCCGCTTGAATCCAATTTTTGTCTTAGCTGAGCAACAGCCTACTCGCTTCAAAACTCACTATCTGAGCTCTCTATCGAACACATGCTTCAAAATACGCTGCTAATAGGTGGGAGAGTAACGGGCTGAAATGGTCCTTCAGGCCTAAAGGTAGGTATACCAGAAAATGGTTGCGTAGGTTGCGTAGGCATAACAGGCAGTTCCTGAACCTGTTACCCATACATAGGATTGAAATGTTCGTGCTATCTTCAGAAAAAGGGGCTTTGGGGCACGTTTCTTTGCCACACGTGTACAAAGACGCTTGAGCTCTTTGCATACTGCAGGGGACCAGGCAATCAAATCCATAAAGGAGATATCCAATTCATTGTGCTGTAATACTTCTCGAAAAGACGCTGGAGAGTCATACCGTTCTTAAAATGTCCACCCACACGTTTTTGACCCTTACGACGTGTACGATCCTCCGTAGCCTGAAATTGAAAGGTAGTTGCGTAGTCGTCTGAGGGTTAAGGAAAGGAGGTAGGGGAAGGTCAACATGATGCCTCTTGCCGCCCAGATCCCTCACCATAGTTGACCTAGGCCAACTTTACTTTAGACATATTCTTTAGGTTAAGTAGACCGTAGAATCCGTATCCATAGGTAGCGAATGATACTGAAGAGATATCACCGAACACCAGACTTCGTAGAGACGCTAATGATCTTGCCCCCAACGATTTCAGAGCTTTGGTGCTTGAGAAGGGCAAGAATCTTCAGATCACATTCACGCTAATAAAAGTACCTGGCAGCAAAGACTGGCACGAATTCCGCATCTCAATGTCAGAAGGAGACGTCGTTTCAGAGCATTGCCATGGTCTGGCCCGGCCCCACGTTCCAGAGACTGATCAAGTTTGAAGCTGTTAGCGTTCAGCGCTTCAATCGTTCTTTGATGTCGCTGTCGCCGCCCGAGAGCAAACATTCTCCCCAGTCGTACTACCTGGCTAACACATCCACCTACGATTCTGAAAGCAACCAACTGATCGTGCGAATGACCGGCCTCAACTAAACCAAACTGGACGTGGTTCCGAAGCCTAATCCGCACACTTTTCACTCCGTCTCCTAAAAATCCGATATTACATTCTTTACTCAGGATCAAATGATGTTTCTTACGCCGAATAAGCTCGACACTATACTTTTGCACATAAGAAGCCTGCGCTCAAGGTTCTGGAGGTTAACCTCGACGATACAAATACTACGTGCATGTGGTTCGGTGCTGGCCCGGCCAGAGCGGCATATTCCTCGTCTCGTCTAATGCCAAAGCTTGTGCAGACACAGTACGAAGGCAAGGAGGAGGCTTCGTTCCTCACATTCAGCCCGGAAAAGGAAACCCTTGACCTGTCTACCCAGGTCGTCTACGATCTCGCCATCATCAATGTATCAGAAAGTACCACTGTCACCAGTATAGAAGAATTGATCAAGAACCTGAAACCGCTTCTTTCTGCTGACGCATTTACGTTTTTCATCCGGCACAAGGATGAGGCTGTTGGAATACGAGATCATATGGGGGCACATTGGTATTTTGGTTGTTGCTGTTAGAAGGCTATCTAGGAGGTGGCTCTACTAGCGGGCCCCAGCCCTACCAGCCTTATGAGGCGGAGGTTACCAACTCCCCTATTTCCAACAGAGGCAGCGGCAAAGAGTATAGAGAGCGGGTCTTCAGGCGGGTTCGAATATGTCAATCCAACGCCTTCGCCCGAAACGCCCGGGACACCGTCTGAGTCTTCAGGCTCTCAAAGTTCTATTAGTTCCGCCGCCTGGGACCAGGATGCAGCCAAAAAGTCTTCCGAATACGGCTACGCTAATGGTTCGGGCTCAAGCCTCGAGATTGCTACTACGAGCAACAGCAGTCTAGCGTATCTGTGAAGAAGCACTGAAACGTATCCGGGAACTGGTTTGGGGAGGAATCTCCTCGTCGTCCGTCCAGGTAAGATCACGCCACAAGCCCTTCCGCCAACCCTTCAATCTTTATTGGAGGCTTCAGGTTGGACGATTAGGCACCAAACATATTCTTCTTCGAAACCAACAGACGGAGCAGTAGTGTTAGTTCTCGACGAGCTGTGGAATCCGGTTCTTGCGCGAGACAGAGCTTGAGGAGGGTCAACTCGATGCAGGAGGTTGAGGTGGCGGGAGGTCTTGGGGGCGCAAGTATTCAGCGCACATTGCGGGTAGCGTCACTTTCGCTAAAGGCGGGATCTACCTTCATTTAGGTGTAGCTTGCTAACAAATACATGTAGATTCCCCACCATAAACTGTATCACACCGCTCATTCAGTATGACTTTCGAGCTTCGCCAACCTCCCCCCCAAACAACCTACGCTCTATCTACCTACGCTCTATCTACCTACCTACCTACCTATCTACATCCACGTCGCCGTCGACCTCATCGTCATGCCTACCGTATGACAACCCCACCCCAATCTGAACCCTAGCCTCATACCCATCATCCAGCGGGCAATCGATAGGATACCCCCGGCCCACCTAGAACCTCCTGCTGACGGCGAGCTTTTCGACATAGCTACCACGTCAGCAGGCCGACCTTCTAGCCAATCAGCTGTCTACCTTCATGCCAACGCGACTGTCACACACGAGAAGCTGCAGGAGATGGGTCAGAGGCTTCCTGTGACGCTTTCAAAATCACCTCCTACCAAGAAAGAAGTTTGAGCTGAGCTTCGTCAAAAGAAGAAACATGATAGAGTCAATGCTCGAGCTTTGACTGCAGCGGAAGCAGCTGAGCGGGATGCTAAGCAAAGGAATAAACAAAAGAAGAAGGACAGTGAGGCTGTAGCCTTACTGCCATCGGATCCGCCCCCCCACCCTTTCGCTTCATCCTTCATTATGACGTTCAAGTCCCGAGGTAGACCGAAAGGTAGTAAAAACCTCACATCGACTACTTCTACTACTACTACAACTTTCAACGAAGCTCCTTCTCTTCCGCCTCATCTGTGATGACTAAAACAACCAAATCTGGCCGTGCAGTGAAGGAAACAACTGTATGAAAGCAGGAGTCTCAGCCTAGACGTCGTCCCCGCGGTCCTACGTTAGAGGTAGTGGCTCCGAAGTCAGTGAGGGAGAGATCTAAGCCTAATTTGGTGACGGCAGCAACATTGAATGAAAGGAAGTCTCAACAAAAGAGGCTTATTGAATCGGCATTCGTAATAGAATAAATAGTTTATAGTGGGGAATCTACATGTATTTGTTAGCAAGCTACACCTAAATGAAGGTAGATCCCGCCTTTAGCGAAAGTGACGCTACCCGCAATGTGCGCTGAATACTTGCGCGCCCCCAAGACCTCCCGTTGAGGTGGTGGCTGCGGGTATCAATTTCAAAGATGTCGCTATCACCATGGGAATTGTGCCAGACGACGAACACAACATCGGTCTCGAATGTGGGTTTGTTAAACGGCTTGGCCCGGGAGTGACGAAATCTGAGGTTGGTGACCGTGTCTGCATGCTGAGTCATGCGAATCGTGTCCGGGTTCCTGTCGAACGTTGCCATCTTATCCCAGCCTCGATGAGCTTTGAGGAAGCGGCAACCATTCCTTCGGTGTACTTGTGAAGACGGACAACTCGAGAATGACGGCCCACCTGGTAGTTCTCAACGTTGCAAAGCACAAGATCTGGGAGAGTTCTATGAAGTAGAAGTTTCTTCTATGATGACTCAAACGGCAGCGTTGTTGAGAGATGACAGGTCAGATAGAATTACAAAACATCAAACCCGTAATATTTCTTCTTGCAGACTCAAGTCTTACTCATTTCTTCTTATCTCTTTGAAAAGATTTGCTTACATAGATCTTTGATTTAAGTTTATACATCATTAAGTGGATTCCTTCTTGACCGATCATACATACAGACTTTACTGAAATGAAAACTTACACTTCTCACTCTCAGCCTCGCGCTTCTTCCGAGCCAATCAAGCCAATCAACGATGGACAATCCGATATTCTGGCGTGGAATGGTGTAACAAGTTCTTCTCGACGAGTGAATGCCTTTAAGAAAACAGGACATGATATAATTCGCGGTTTTAAGCATGTTGTTAGATCAATTCGAAGACGTATTAGATAGGAAATGTACACAGAGGTGATTTACTTCAAAATTTAATGAGTTACAATATATTGAAGGGGCCGGCAACGAGATTTATCTGTACGTGATGCCGGCTACGAACCTTTTGATTCTATTCTGTTCCGAATAGAAAGTAACAACAACAACCAAAATACCAAAATGCCCCATATGACCTCGTATTTCCAACACCTTCAAGCCCACGGCCGTCGTGGCCTGCCCCGTTTGTATAACCTCCGCCATTGTGCGCAGACCGTCAGCCACAGCTGGCACGGCCTTCTCAATTACCACGAGGTGGGGGTCTTCCTCGTTCCCACTCTACCCCCTCCCCAGCTACAGCCGACCCAACCTTCCAAGTATTCCGTTCCACGTCCCTTCTCTTGCAGGAAGTCTGCTTAGCAGCAGCTTCTCCTTTACTGAGCTTCGTTTCCGCCGCCCGCCGAGGACCGGTTCCGCTGCGCGCGCTCAGCCACTTTCTCTTTGACGAAGAGGAAAAGCTTCGTCCATCTAGTCCCCTTCCGACAAGACTCCTCCATGGGGGGGCCGCTTCCTGCACCAAGCCTGTAGAATTGTACTTAGTTAGCAGTATTGCTTGTCTTTCATTCCTTCTGTTTGAGCCCGTACGCCCGCTGCGTGTTCCGGCGCCTGTGAGTACGATAGTACACTCCTGATTCGCGGTTAATGCAACGTCTACCTTTACCATAGCCAGGTTGCCCTCATCACTGGCTACCACAAATCCCAATGACGCTCCGGTACCCGCCCCGTAGCCCGCCTCCTGCGCTCGGAAGTAGGGGAGTTGCTGGTGCGATACCTGGTCTACGTGCCGTCTCTCCTGCGTTTCTTCCGGGATTCACCATCAACATGCGGCAACGGATGCACGTGGCCATCGCCATACGCACTGGGGCCAAGTGGGCGTCTGAGGCTAGCCTGCCCTGCAGCGAGGCTTTCAGTGTTGGGATCGGACATCGGATTAAGCACGTGATCACAGCCTTGCACATTTACATGACAGATTTCGAGGTATTATCATGGAGAAGGTAACAGTTATTTAACTTCATATATTCATGCTTTTGACTTTGCTAACAGATCTTGATCAGACTGCATGTAATGGCGACGGGATTCTGCCTACTGAGCAGCAAATAAGGGAGACAATCAACAGCAGCGCAAGACTTTGGCTATTCGAAGGTCTCAAATCAAGATAAACCAGAACAATAACATACCGATTGAATGACTCTGAGCTTCATTTCCCGATGTCTTTCCTAATACCTATGGAGGGCTTTTTCTTTCTTAACTTTCCTTGCCATGTAGTCACAACCCACCAGTTTTGACTTACCAAACCAGAAAGAATGAAACGGAAGCATTCAACAGGACATGTTTGCCTGGGGAAAACGGGCCTGGTGCCAGTAGTTCCCTTCAATTCTACTGATTGGCCCGCACAAACCGCGACATCTCCCATATATCTGAATAAAAGATTTCGAACTCTAGGTACCAGACGTGTTACAAGAGAGATGAATCATTGTTGAAGACCAAGCTTCTGGTAGACCGGCGTACAGGAGAGGAAGAAGGCAAGCAGAGAAAGCAACAAATCCTGTTAAGCATGCATACGGAGAAATCGGGGCCCATATATAAGCCAACATGCATATGGAGAAGTCGGGATACTACTACTATCACGTCTAGCACGACAACATTCCGCATAGGGTTGAGACCTCTAAAACTACAAATCAACGACGAACGATGCTTTTTAATTGACTAGCGAGTACGTGGATCGATGAAACAATATAACCTTGTATCCGCAGCACAACCAACTCACGACTCATGCATACCACCATCACTTTACAACCCCTGCTGCGTCCTTGTCATCGCTTCCGCCGCATCCTCCTCAGCCCACATCTTCTTCATACTCTTCACTCTCTTCTCCTCTTCCTTATTAAGCACATCCCAGTCGGGGACACTATTCTTGCGGTAAAAATCTTCCGCCGTCACAATCTTAATATGACTCCATTTATTCTGATAGTTATCCTTGATTTCCTGATGCCGCTCGTCATCCGATAGCGCGCCAGTGACGATATCGAATCTTCGAAAATGCTCGAGCTTGGTCATTGCATAGCCGGCGAACCATTCAAGGAGTACTTTATCGTTCTGGGCGATAGTTTCTTTGTTCACTTCCACGTTGGTAGCGACGCCCTTTCCGACGCTTTCATCAAATGCTGAGACTTCGCCCATGAAGCACATTGGGGCCTCCGGAGTCGGTTGTTCCTCCTCTGAATCCCCTTGTTCCATGTCCTCATCTTTGAGCATGCGCGAGACCTCGCCATAGCACTGAACATAAACTTTACCATCTTCCATAGTCCTGTCGGCCTGTAACGTGAGTAACCAATCCTTCAGGCGCGGTCTACTACATAACTTCCAGGTCCGAGGTGCTTTGCTATTCAGAATGATGAGACGAAACCAGGTGAGAATTTTCGCTGCTTCGTGGGGCTGGTGTAGAAATAGGCCATCTGTGAGCAAGACGGCGACGCCATGCGGGAATAGACGGTTCAAATGTGGGTCTGGAGCTAGTTGTGAGGGCGTCATATTGAAGTTCCACACGTTAATGTTCTTTCTGAGCACACGTGTGAGATCTGGAATGCGCCACAGGTCAAAAAAGTCCTCGTGAATCTACGATTTCTTATCAACAATCCTTCCAAGTGAGAGAAGAAACAATAATGACCTACGATGATGACACCGGCGTTAATCCGAGTTGAAAAATAGTCCCATGCGCCTTTCGTCTCATAGCTGAGTATTTCAGTTGCTTTGTTATGCTGAAGAAAGTCGATGATGGCATCGCGCTCTGTTTCTTTCGACGGAGGAAAGATTAGGAAGAAGTTATACATTTCTGTGGTCTCAGTCAACGGGGCTGATGCTACCAGTCTTGAAAACTCGACATTATATAAGTTACGGAATACTGCATTGGTATTGCTTTCGCCGTCACGAGCAGAAACGACGGGTAATTCATGTCTCAAGGCTGAGCAGGGTTTTTGCAACTCTTCCTCTATTGAGCCTGATAAGATGTTTCGTGGTTCTTGTTCGGTCGAGTCTGATAGAAGCTTTTGTGGTTCTTCTTTCATTAGTCTTGGACAGGGTTTTCCCATCACAAAACGTAAAACCGCCTCAGGAGGGCAGGTAGGAAGTTGATCGTCAAGGAAAGTCCAGTCTTCAGAGCCAGAAGGATATACTAGCATAGTGAATTTCTTGGTCACGAACAAGCCACCCGAAACATGCATTTTTAGAGTTTCGGCCATTCCCTCTGCTCGCGGGAATGGCGCGAGATAACCAGAGGATACGGCTGGTTCGCGATAACTAGACACATCTGACGCTATCTAGGATTTTATTTAGCGTGAATGTTGTTAGGGAGCATGAAAGCTTTTCATACAGTGTGAAAACAGACTCTGTAATCCTCTGCAACAATGCTGTGCTTGAACCAGACGAAAAGGTGTCGCGGAGCCGACTTGATGCCTATGAGCAGACGCTTTGCAGATAGCTCGAAACCTCTAAACCGTACGGTCCCTTGGTCAATCCGATCTGGTCCAACCATTATTGTTCCAATGACCTGGCAGGGGTCGTAGGTATTATAGGCCACATATTCTCTTTGACGTACTACTACTGATGTCGAAAGCTCTGGTGCAGGCATATTTGATGCAGGAAACAGTGATGCTGAAGTGGCGGCTGTGCCAATTTTCTGGGTAGTCCGGTCGTCGAGTTCTAGGCCCTGCTCTTCTTGGTCAAAGGCATCTGACGGGCTTTCGACAACGTCGAATGTCGATGTGAATGTGCTAGATTTGCTAAGCGAGGGCTTCTCTCTCCCTTCGGCTAGACTTTCTCGATACGTCAGATAAGCTTTCATACCCACCCGTGCCACCATACAAAATTCCATGGTGCATGGCTCACCACGCGTGGGGCTATTGCCTATGCCAAGGATCGATCACCTTTACGCGTCATACAAGTTTGATAAGATGATCAAACTGGCCACATCCAGCTATGAAACCCTGGATCGACGTTGCTCGAGAATGTAAAGATCAAAGGATCCATTCCTACGATATCAAAGGCCTTTCATGAAGCAGGCTATGGACGATACTCACCCTGTTGATTAGTACGATTGCAATGGTGGATCGGGTGCATTGGGATCTCACAATAGAGGGATGGGGCCGGGCGATCTATACAGATGAAACAAGCATTATATTGGGTGAATCCAGAGGTCGAAAACGCGTTACACGAAAGCAGGATGAGGAATGGGTCTTGGAAAGGCCTTTAAAGAGTACTCTACATTCATGTTGGGCCTTGTTATATATACCGACCTGAGGATAAAAAGGAACGGGCTGCCTCCATAATTGCTCTTGCTGCTGCAGATGTACTACGAAGGCCTCTGGATCAGGCAGCTCATGCAATTCAAAGAGCAGAGCTCTTACGTCAACAAAAGAATCATAAACGGATCCTTACCCGTGCCCCCACGTTCTTCTTTGCCTCATGTGAGCGTTCTGCACGTGGAGGCATTGACTGGTATCGCGATAATAGATGTATTCTTCAGCCTCTTCTCTTACCCGCCTATCAGAAATTCAAGGCACAGTGCTTTATTAATGCAGGATAGAGCCTCAAATCACATCTCGCAATGGAACAGACCTTTATGCATGAAGCAAGAAGTGGATTTGTTGCTTTGGCTTGGCAGCTCCTCAGATCACCTAGCGAAGCTCGCGCCGAATAGTCATGCCTCCCAGCGCTTTCTAGTGGGTTCGTCAGAACTTGTTTATTGGAAATAGTCTCTCGTTACCGGAGGAAGTGCAAGGATCCCATCTGCAAATGCCAAATCAACGCGGTATCTACCTTCATCGAGCTTTGAGGGTGGCGGAGGGAAGCGGTGATATGGTGATACGGGGTTACATATCCAAGATCGAGCTGTTGAAACGGAAGAAGACAGATGATTTTCTGATTTTAGATAGAGGTGAAATAGCGGAAAGGTTACAAGAAGAATCTACCATTTGTTCCTGAGACTTGATTGGTGGCGACCTTGCACTCCTGCCGCAATATGCTTGGCTCTTTGACGTTTCAGCAGACGTGGTGCAGCTCTCAACGAGTACTTGAAGCAAACCCTCTGAGCCTCGAGCCCATAGATTCGTCCTTGAACTGATATATAATCCACACGAGATCTTCCGTTTCTACAGGAACATCAAAATCCTGACCTCATTCAGAAATCACCTGATCGTGCGCAGTGACTTTCTATGACATGACCTGTAGAGCCGATCGAGGCGACTTCAACGGTTCAAAAAAGAATGGGAAAAGATCAAGGATTGATTCAGCAAACGGGTTGGGGGATTGTGACGGGCTTGGCTGCTCGATCTCTCAGCTGCCACCACCCTCCTCCGCCCGGATCGACTCATGCGCATCGACTACCCCGCCTACTTTGGGAGGCATGATCGTAGCTCTGAATCAGCTGGATTCAGATCTTCAAGAATAATTCAAAAATACGGAGATCTGAGCTGGTAATCGAGGTCGGGGATGTTCAATGCGCTGGTTGACCGCCCACCTAGTAGTAACCCTTCCCCCGCCCGGATCAACATATGCGCATTGACTACTCGACATACTTTGAGAGGCATAATCATAGCTCTGCATCAGCTGAAGTCAACGCTTCAATCCAAAAAAAAAACGAACTATCATTCACAGAATGAACTGAGAATGAAGATCCGTTTTACTGATCGTTGCAGGACTCGAACCCGCGTCTTGACGTTTCTAATCGAAATATCACACTTTACCACTGAGCTAAACGATCTTATTACAATTATCGTTCTTGAATTAATATCCGTGCCCCTCACTAAGCTCATCCTTCGCTTAGTGCATACCACCTCCGTCTTCTTCCATGGTAATTCGGCTTGCTGATCATCGATCTCTTCTAGTGACTACAGATGTTGGGAAAATGTGAGTAAGCCTAAGCCGAACGATTTTTCAAGGTGAGCTGACGCGTCTCGAATTCTCCCAGCTTCTTGATAACTCTCTTGAAGCTTTCCAAATCTTTCGTGGTTTCGTCATTGACTTGGGTTAAAAATGCTCAAGGGGAAGGTCGAACGCCTGCGCTGGGCTACCATCACAGAGCTGGGTCACGAAGACTTAATTGTACATTTCTCCGGTGAGCAAGGGAGTTGAAAAGTATGGCGACTCAAATTGAGGGACCATCGTGTTACACTGCCAATTGGAGATCGTCACCGTCGGCACGACGACATTGAGTTCAACTCTCTTGCGGACGACCTTAATAGCCAAGGTTTCGCGCGTAAACATGTCCATGGAATCCAAAATCTGCGTCACTGGTTTCCCTTCAAGCTCTAGTACGATATCACCTCCGACAAGAGGCTGCCGTTTGTGACCAGATGCAACGGCAGCTAGGCGGGGAATAGGGGGATAAATAGGTAGTCCCCCCTCCTGTTTCTCCCTTCATCCTTCGAGATTCAGCCAGAAACTCGCTTCAGTCGCTTAAATAGAGGGAGTGCTTGACATCTCAGGGCGGCTTTCGGGGCGAAATTTCGCCCTAGAAACCGCCAGGGGCTGTCGGGTTTGCCCAGATATCTAGCGTAACATGTATCCTATTGATAATAATGCCCGTGCTTTGAGACACATCCTCGATCATGTCGAACCAGCCACTTTGGAATCGCCCTATGTACTTTGGCCTGAGTTGAATTTCGGCAGTGAGAACAGCTTCTGCCTTATCTCGGATTACGTTCGACAAGTTTTGCCTTGTCGCTTCGTCTGCTTGAAGTATCCTCAGAGTCAAAAGTCCTTTGTGTTCCATGACCTTCACAAAGAGGATCTCCTGAGGCGAAAGCCCTTCGTATTCAAGGAATTCTGTCAATGCTTGAGGTTTCCCTAGCAGCAACTCTGGTATTTTGGAGAAGTTAAGGAACCCGTCTGATTGACTCATGTACTGGTAATCCAACCTTTCATACTTATACCCAGGCCTATCCAGCATACACTGCTCAATCCAATGTAACCGCAACTGTGTGCTGAGGGGAACGATATTCAGGGAAGGATCAAGCGCTGCATCAACGCTGTGGTGGAAGAGCTCGCAGTAGATCAGATAGTTGTACAAAGCCTGATCGACGTCGTCGCAAAATGAAAAAGCTTCGTCATCTCGATCTCGTTGACGTCCACACTCCAGATCTAGCACATGGCTCAACGGGTTCACGATCTCGATTTTGGCCTTGTGTAGCGCCCGAACGTCATTCAAGCTCAGGCGTGCAATCTGTACGGCAAGGTCCTGCAGCCCTTCATTGCGCCGTGTGATCGCATTGTATAATTTCTGCCGATTCCTCTCGTTCTGTACTGCCCAATCTGCTATCTGGCGCGCGATGCCCGCAAGGAGAAGATGTGGATGAGGGGGTAGCAGGTTTTGCCCGTATTTCTTGACAAATGTTGGAGGGAAAGTAGCGGAGGTGTTGGCACAGGTGTTGTAGAAGATGCGAGAGGTACTGATCAGAGAGTATAGATCGTCGAGGGAGTGTAAATAGTTAGGAAGACTGGCAATGAGCTCTGCTGGTAGATCCGTGAGTTCCATGATGAACATAGAACCTTGACAATCCGAAGCGGACGTTGGGGTGAAGGGGCTCAAGCGATCAAGTAGCCTTGAAGGCGAAGAATGCGGCGATAAGGGTTTATTCAGCACTCTGTGTTCTCAGAGTTGTATGTTAAAAATATGAGGTCATATGGAACATATAGTATATGGGGTTGAAGCTATCTAGTAGATAGAAACTGAAGGAAGAAAAGAGAGAGAGAATAGATACCCCTAACGCCAAGCCGGCCGGAATAACTAACCATCGGGGTATACGTAGTGTATGAGCATAAAGTACTCGTATATACGGGGTTCTCGGGTTTCCGCGCACCCTAACTAGAGCTAACTGCACGCTAACTATGATACTATCTATAGCTAAATATTCTTAGTTAGATAGCCCTTAAGCTGTCGTTATGACTGCCACCCCAGGATTAACGGCGCTAGGCCTAATTAGGCATCCCACCAAAATATCTGTTTACCGCACTGTTTACATTCATCTCAACTTTCTACATCCACCCCTCTGGCACCCTACCTACTCACCTACCTACTCAGCTCAATATGCGAGCTAATGAGGAAGAAATTCCTTCCGTATCAGACACTGCATCGAAGGCTGTTCAAAAGCTTCGAAAGGCTAAAAAAAAGACCGTCGATTAAAGAAATACTAGATTCGATTGAACCTTCTTCTTCTACATATCGACCTATTCAGGTGGAGAATCGGCTTTTTCAGCCTAAATTACCCCCAGGGCTTGTGACCCCATTGGATTTTTTCAGCCTGTTCATTACCCCATCTATGCTTGAACAAATCTTCGAGTTCACGAACACGAAGGCACAGAAAGCAGAGATAACAGCCAAACAACGATCCTAAGTCCCCACTTCAGGTGCTGAAATTGGCGTCTTCGTGGGGATTTTACTATTCATGGGTTTGATTTCCATAAATCGCACGAAAAGCTACTGGGATACACACTCAGATGTGCATGGAAATTCAGAAATTCCTCAGACTATGTCTCTGAATCGATTTGAGCAAATTAAACGATATCTGAAGCTATCCGATCCGAATACGAACCCCGAACCCAAAAGCTCTGACTATGAAAAGCTCTGAACAGCCAAATTGGAACCGTTTTCGACTCTGTTTCAGCAGGCCTGCAAGCAATATCTACATTCAGGTCGAAACGTGTCAGTTGACGAGCAATTAATCCTTTTTAAGGGTCGATCCAAACATATCATGAACATACTCAGTAAGGAAGCCGATCGGGGGTTTAAAATCTACTGCCTATGCAGTGAGAATTATCTATATGCCTTCATGTATGCATCGAAAATCACTAAAATCGTTGATTTGCATCAAATTCCGAATTTTAGTCCTTCGGCTTCGATGATTGTTCAAAATTCAAATCGTCAAATCGCTACCTCAACTCTACGAATATGTGGTTTATCTGAATAATTTCTTCAGCTCAAATGCTCAATTGACCTATTTATGTCCTTAAAAGCTCTGAGGGTGAGAGCTGTGGAAACGGCAAAACAGGGCTCTGAATTTGATGAAAATCTACTAAAATTGAAGGCTGTAGCCACTAAAGAAAAGAATTGAGGTACTACAGCAGTCACAACAGTCAAGAATCACGTACTATGTATGATCTGGCAGGACAACAACACTGTTTTATTAATGACAACGGCTCATGAGCCTGAGGAAGCTCAAAAAATCGTTCCCAGAGATTCTCGATTCAGACATCATATTTCTGAAGACTTCGTTCAGCTCGATTCAGAAAACAACCAATTTTTATCCTTTTCACGAGCAGTGGTGAACTACAATTTACACATGGGGGGAGTTGACGGAAATGCTCAGCAAAGAGCACATGATTCCCCCGTCAAACATCGATGTCAACGTTACTGATGGTCCGTCCCTGTTTCTATTTCATTTAGAAGCAGCTGTTCTGAATGCCTACATTCTCTACAAGCTCAATTATCCTACAAGCAAAATGACACGTGCTCAATTTCAGAAGGAGATGGCTACTTCGCTGATGCGAAATCCAGCTGGATCGATTCGTAAACGACCCTACGACTTCAACAATTCGAATCCATTGATTTTGTTACGAAGCGTGTCGGCATTGAATAGGGTCTAGCCAATAGGCCCTAGGGATTTCGGTATGTGAACAAGGAACAGCGATGTTCCGGATCGGAATATGCTGAAACATTCCATCTATCCGAGCCCTAGCAAACCGGCTACTTCGCCCCTTTGTTCGCCCTACTATAGATACAGCTCGGAACTGTCTTCTTCCTTCTGTATTCTTAGTTTCCTAGTTATAACTACCTCTATTGATCAAACATTCTATCCAGCTACGCACTACCTCGCTGCAGTGTGGTTAGATTCTAGGCACGGTCCCAACAGATTTCACCTTCAGCTGAGGAACATCGTTGGAAACACCTTTCAAAAGAGGCCTATTGCACCCCGTGCAAAGCAGTCAAAAGATACACTTCAGGAGCTGGTAAAGGGATCAAACGCAAGGCATTGAGCGAGGTGAATAAAAATGGTCAGCCAAAGAAACAACGAAAACGTACTGTTCAAACCTGGTATGGGTGCACTTCTGAACAATGTAAGAGGCTAGCAGCCTGCAAAAATGAGGCCTGCTGAAAGACTCTACATGCATAGGAAGGGGGGGGCGAAGGGGGCATACACAGAGAGATGAGAGAGTTTCATTGATTTTTGAAGCAATTGGGGATTATTGCGGAGAAACCCCTATTTTCCTCTACCCCGCACTAGGAAATCTAAATATCAATCTCCAAGTCCCCATTGGCCTGGTTAGTCATCTCCCGTGGCTCCCTAGTACCCTAATAGGTAAGGTGGCCGTAATCCTGAGGTGGTAGTTAGCTCTACTACTAGTTAGGGTGCGCGGAAACCCAGTGTGCGCGGGAACCCCGTAGTAGTATATACGAGTACCTTAGCGAAAATAGCTGGGCTTGCTTTACCGTAATCACATCGTAGTGACTAGTGACATCGTAATGAAAAGACAGTTCTGCGATAGAGCAGATGAATCGATTAACCCGTATATCGTTACGAGTAATTAACCGTTCACTTCTTAACACTGCTTTGACACCGTTATCGCAGATAACCGTAATTATAATCGCAGAGATAAAATATCTCGTTCCGTATTTTATTACATGTAGAATACAGAATGTCATGTAGAATGTACAGAACGTACTACATGTTGTACACACAGTGTACATGTACACATGGTGACATGATGTCTACGCATGCGTAACGCCCCCGCGAGTAAATCGTCTGAATCACTCGATTCTACATTTTAAAGTTAAAAAGCGTTGATATTTCTTGTAAATCTGAATTGCCGAGTGTATATCTTGACAATTTTAAATAGTATTTCACGGTTAAAAAATGATAACGGTGTCAAGAGAATTTCTGTTAGGGGCCAGCATAGAGCGAGTCATATGGGTGTAATGTAACGAGTATATAAATGCTAAGGAAGGAAAGTATCTAGAAGGGAAGAGCCGGCTATCTATATGACTCAGGAGAACATAAGCTAACCCTGAATAGGGTTGGCTTCGGAACAAGTCTATGCCCTAGCGGCGAGCGATCGGCGATAGCTCTCAGGATAGCCATCAACATAGTCATCAACATAGCCACCAACATAGCTACCAACGAAGGTGCGTAGCTAGGATCGTAACATTACCCCCCCCCTTCAACGATTCATGTCCGCATGAATGTATTTCCTTAGCCTTGTGTAGAATCGAAATGCCTATTGTAGCAGGCT
>JAABUV010004324.1_pt1 | contig 17107 bp, 13 predicted proteins | sample 5559971 | NCBI WGS metagenome assembly JAABUV01 (sample SAMN10711881, study PRJNA513362) | rock metagenome | isolation source: Antarctica rocks | place: Antarctica: Victoria Land, Knobhead nord | collected 2015-12-19
CCCAGAGGATCGAGGTCCCGCAGACGCCGTCGACGTCGTAATCGCCATAAATGACGATCTTCCGATGATCGCGGATCGCCGCGACGATCCGGTCGGCAGCCTCGACCACGCCCGGGAGCGTCTCGGGGTCATGGAGCCCGGCGAGCCGGCGGTCGAAGAAGCTGGCGACGGCCGAGGCGTCCACGACTCCCCGATTGATCAGCAGTTGGGCCATCAGCGGGAAGACATTCGCCTCGCGACTCAGGGCGGCGATCCGGTCGGAGTCGAACGGGCGGAAGTGCCATCGCGTGGTCATCGACGACCTTCCTCTCGTGGAGACCTCACCGCGGACCGCAACTTTCCAGTCTACCCTATCCGAACCAACCGCGTCGCCGGGCCACCAGGGTGATGACAATCGGGGTGGCGACCATGACGGCGCAGGCGAGCCAGAACAGGCCGGCTTTCGGCAAGGCGGGCGTCGTGAACATCAACGTGTCGCCGAAGAAGTTCATCCCGAAGAAGCCCACAAGGAACGTCATCGGCAGAAACATCACGTTGACGATCGTCAGGGCCTTCATGATGTCGTTGGTCCGGTTCGAGACGACCGAGAGGTAAGTATCCAGCGCTCCGGAGATCAGGTCACGCAGGCTCTCGACGATGTCGTGGATCCGGACAAGGTGGTCGTAGACGTCCCGAAAGTAGATCCGACGCTCGGGGTCGATCTGCTCGAAGGGGTCGCGAGCCAGTCGGTTCAGAACCTCTCGCATCGGGATGACGTTCCGATGGATCCGGAGCGCCGATCGCTTGATCTGGAAGATCTTCTGAAGGGTCCGCGAGGTCGGGACGGCGAAGACCTCGTCCTGGGCGTCGTCGATCGCCTCGTCGAGGTGATTGATCGCCGGGAGGAACTCGGTCACCACGTCGTCGAGGAAGCGGTAGAGCAGGTGATCGGCGCCATGCTTGAGCCGATTCTCAGGCTCCCGGATCAGATTCCGGCGGTGCCGCTCCAGGACTTCGGTCGCCTCGTTGTGGTAGGTCAGCAAGTAGTTGGGGCCGAGGAAGATGTCGAGCTCATGGAGGCGGAGGTCGTCGTTCTCGGGGTCGAAGTCGATCGTATCGACGACCAGGTAGATATAGCCGCCCCAGTCGTCGAGCTTGGGGACGTGCGTGTCCTGGAGCGCGTCCTCGATGGCCAGCGGGTGGAACTGGAAGACGTCGCGGAGCATCTCTTCGACGCTCGCGTTATTCGCGGCCTCGATGTCCTCGATGTCGATCCAGACGGTCCCTCCGCCGTCGGCCACGGCCTCCGGGATCCGATCGGCCGGCCAGTCGAGGTGAATCGTCCCGGCCCCGTCCCGGTAGATCACCCGGATCCGGGGCTCGGGGTGAGCCGGTTCCTGCTCGTCAGGCGGCGGGCCGGAAGGCATCATCCCGTCCTCATCTCAGTCCGGTTTCCGGGGCGTCCGGTTCTTCCGGCGGCGCCCCGATCGTGTGGCCTTCCCCGCCCGGGCCGCTTCGTCGATCAGGTCGATCCTCAGGTCGATGCCGGCCCGGGCGGGGATCGTCCGCCGGATCGGCGAGCGGAGGCTCCCGAACCCCCGGGCGTCGAAGGGGCCGGCCGACGTGGGGATGGCCCCAACCGGGATCTGGTCGAGGCCCACCAGGACCTGGCCGACCGGGATCCGGTCGACCTGAAACGAGCCGTCGGGTCGGATCGGGGCGATCCTGAGATCGCCCACCGTTCCCTCGACCGGGTGGAACTGGATCCAGCCGCCCCCGATCGGAGCCTTCCCGACGAGGACGGCCCCCCGGACCGTGGTCGTCGGACGGCGCTCGGGATCCCATTCCTCCCGGCAGCCGGATTCTCCGAGGGCCAGGAGCGAAAGGGCCAGGCCAAGGACTCGGGGGCGCGGGGCCATCTCGCCCTCCTTCGCGGCGGAGGTCAGGGTCGGGGCAGGCTCGATGAATCGACCCAGCGGGCGGCAGCGGATTCGACTTCTCGCCAAGCTTCGAGGTCGTCAGAGTCGAGCCCGCCAGGGCAGGGCAACTCGATCAGCCGTCCCCCTCGTCGGCCACGCCCGGGATGGGGACCGACCGGCCCTCCGCCGACGAAGAATCGTCCTCCCGACTGCAGATCCGAGGCTAATCGGCCGGTCGAACCCAGTACGACGAGGGTGCCGCCCGACTGGGCCAGCCCGGTTCGATGGCCGGTCGGACCAACCACGATCAGGAGACCGCCGGATTGGTTGTTCCCGGCGGCGTCACCGGCACCACCCAGGATCACGACGGTCCCGGATCGAAGTCCCCGACCCGCTCCATCAGCGGTTGGTCCCAGGGCAACCACGGAAAGGCCGGGGGCGTTGAGGTCAGCGGAAAACTCGGGGCCGGTCCAGCCCTCCACCTCCACGACCGCCCGCCAGGAACCCGTGAGCCCGGCAACGAGGAGCCGCTGGCCCTCGGCACCTTCCAGACGGATCCGGGGATGACCCTGGTCGAGCAAGGTAGCCAGCTCGGCGTTGATCCGCTGATAATCCCGGATCTCGGGAATGACCAGGGTGGGCGGCTCGGGGTTGCCGCCCGGTTTAACGCCGCCCGGCACCGGCAATCTGCGAGGCCATCGGGGGGAATTCCGGGCCGCCGGGGAGGAGATGGCGGTCCTTCGGTGAGGACTGGGACAGCAGGGTCTTGAGGTCGTTAATCCTGGCGTTCAAGTCATCTCGCCTGGTCTTCTGCGCAGTCCCGCCCGCCCGAAGCAACTCGTAGGATTCGCGGGCGACATCTTTCACCCGGGCGTCCAACTTGTTGAGGAACGCCTTGGCCGGTGCCGACCCGGCCAGACCGGGATGGGTCGAACGGAGCAGGCCGGACTCGGAGACGCCATCCTGCCCCGATAGGGCGGGATAGACCCGGAAGACCAGGAGGCTGGTCAGGTGGGTCGCCTGGTCCTTATGCCGCTCGAAATTGGCGGCGTTATCGTCGTATTCCTGGACAATCTTCCGGCCAAGATCGAGCGCGAGGTCGCCGATCTCGTGGCCCAGGAGTTCGAAGTTATAGGGAGTAACCTGCCCCGGAACTCGCATCATCCCCAGGGCCCAGGCGGCCCAGGCGCGGACCTCGGGTTTAGCCTCGGGATCGGCCAGGAACCGCATGGCGACGGACGCCGCGTCAATCTTACCCCGGGCATTATTCCAGGCGAGCCGGAGCGATCCCAGAGCCTCCAGAGCCCTCATCTGGACCGGATAAGGAAGCTTGGGGTCGCTGTCGAGCAGAGCAATCAACGCCTCGGCCGCCTGATTGGTCTTGCTGGCGTCGAGGTTATCCTTACCCTGGCGCGTCGCGTTGGTTAGCCCTTGGGCGGCCCACATCTTCACCCAGATGACCTGCTCGGGTTTTTTGATCTGGAGGACATAAAGGTCCAGGGCGTTGGGGGCCGTGCTACCGGACATCCCGAGCACGATCATCGCATCAATCCGCGAGAACAGATTGTTTTCCAGAAGCTTGACCAGCGATGAATCAAAGAGAACCTTGTTGTAGGCCGTGAGGAAGTCTTTCTTGTCGTTGGCCCGGGCGCGGAGCATTGGGTCGGTCAACGCGTCCACAGCACGTTCCATCCCACGGGCGGCGGCCGGCGACATGTTGGGAGGCGGGCTGATGATGGCATTGATGTTATCGCGTTTCGAAAGCTCGACGGCGCAGAAATCAACGTAACGTCTGAGAAAATTCGGATCGATCGCGATCGATCCGACCGCCATGTTCTGGATCGTGGAAGCGTCCTTGTCGCCCGAGCCAATCTTCATCGCCGGGCCCGAGACCGTCAATGGTTCGATCTTGGCGAGAGCCTTCTTGGCGTTCGGGTCAAGGAACACCTCGGCGGCCGGACCTTCATCCGAAGGCGGCTCGGACTTCTCAACTTCGGGTTTGGCGGCCTCGGGCTTGGCGGCGGCTTTCGAGGTATCCGCCTTGGGCTGGGCTGGGACCTGCGCGAACGCTAGGGGAACCGGTCCCATCAGGGCGACCGCCGCGATCGCCGACCAGCCCCACGAGGCCCCCCGCGGCATCCTCGGGGCGAACGCTGGAAGCATGTTCAAGAACCTTTGGGTTGAATCCCCGACGCCGGGTGTTGGCGGGTGGATTGGCCGTGGGTGAAATCTTGCGAAAGAAGGACGACCAGGATCTTTGGGTGACGGCCCGCGAAAGGGTCGGGAGATTGTCGAGCGATCATCGAAAATCGCCGGCCCGGCGTGGAGTTAGGAATCACCGCAATGGGTTTTCCCGATTCAAGTTACTACTCCGATCCGCTCCTGTCAAGCCGTCGAACTTCTCGCCCTTGACCTCAATCCTTCCTATCTTACCATCAAAGCGGCGACCGAGATGGATGACCTTCCGGTTTATATTCGGGTTCGATTTTCCCATTGGACGCTGAAGACGACCGGGGAGTTCCCGTTCGATGAGAACTCGGTCTTTGGATCAAAATTCCCGTGACCGATCGCCCCGCCACGACTGATTCTCAGGCCCAACGTCGGAGGAGGGCGGCCAAGGCTTCATGCCAGCCACCGAGGGCGTCGTCGCCCTCGGGCCGGATCCAGGATTCTTGATCGAATTGGAGCGTAGGAACCGGCCCTTCCAGCACCAGCCGGGCGATGGGCGTGGACCCGGCCTCGATGGTCAGGTCGCCGGAGGATGCGACGAGGACGTGGCAGAGGCTCCGACGCCCCTTCGCCTCGGAGTGCCCGGCGAGCTGGCCGATCGGGAGTCGCGAGACGGCGACTTCACCCCGGGCGATGGCCTCCCCCAGGATCAGCTCGATCAACTCCCGCTCGATCGTCAGCGGGCCGGGCCCGTCCGCTTCGAGGAAGGCGAATTCGAACGAGAGCGATTCGTCCCCGAGCCATTCGACGAGCCGGCGGACGGCGGCGACCAGAGCCCCCAGGAGCAGGACCAGGCGCTGGCGGGGGAGGCCGGGATCCTTGACCCGAGCCAGCTCCAGGTCGGGGGCCAGGGCGAAGATGAACGAACGGCGGCGACGGAGGAATCGGTTCTCGTCGCGGACGTAATAGAGGAGTTCGTCGCGAGCGTACTTGATGTCGAACAGGTCGGGGCGGTCGCCCGGCTCCATATAGGCGAGCTGAAAGTGCAGCAGGCTCTCGATCCCCCCCCGGGTCGAGATCGAGGAGAAGCCGCCGACGGGATAGGAATCCTCGTCGAGGTAGCGGGTCGAGACGTCGTGGGTCCGGCCAGAGGACCTCGGGCGTTCCTCGATCGCGGCGGCTTCGAACTCGGAGGCTGACTGGAGGACCTGGCGGAGGGCCACCCGCTGGCCGAAGGCGGCCAGGGCGGTCCCGCGTTCCAGCTCGAAGAGGTCTTCCGGGCCCATCGCGTCGGCCAGGTCGCGGGCCGACTCGATCAGGTGGTCGTAGAGTTCCAGGAGCGCCGGCATCGGCCCGTCGAGTTCGAGCGACTCCCACCCCTCGGCCAGAACCTCGGCGGCCGTCCGGGTGGGCGAGAGCTTCAGGGCCGACGGATTGAGCAGGACCCCGCCGGCACCCGAGCGGGCCCGGATCGCTTCGAGGACGAAGGCCAGCCCCCGGGCCCGCTCTCGACCCCGGTTACGCCCGAGGGCGTCGGAGGCCCGGGCGACGGTCGGGTCGGTCTCCAGTTTACCGAGGACGAGGTCGTCATAGGCGCGGGAACGACCCGGCGGCCAGCCCGGCACGACCACCCGCGCCCGCTCGGCCTGACCGGCATGCTCCGGTTCGAGGATCAGGTGGCCGAGGTCGGCCACCACGCCGACGGGGAAGATCGGTTCCCCCCCGGCCGCCGCCTCCATGGACCAGCCGAGAATCCCCTCGACCGCCCCCGCCCGGGGCGCGAAGACCCGCTGGAACCAGAGCCCCTGGGCGACGAACCGGCGGGACTCATCGGCGTCGCGGATCTCGCGGACGATCATCGCGGGGGCTCTCCGGGCAGGAGGAGCGCCTCAGCCTTCGCCGAGGAGCGTCGGTACTTTCTCGCGGAGCAGTTCCATCTCGCGGTGGGTCTCGCCGAGGTAGGACAGGAGCCGGAGGTCGTCGCGGGCGACGGTCCCGCCGGCGAAGAGCCAGGCCCGGACCCTGAGCAGTTTGTAGAGCTTGACCAGCTTCCGGTCGCTGATGAAGATCCGGTCCTCGCGGACGAGCGTCTTGACCAGACGGCGGAACTCGCGGAAGACATCGGCCGGGAAAAAGGCCCGGCGGTCGTCGCCCCCGGCCTCGGAGTCGGTGGAGGCGGCGGGTCCGCGGCGGCCGAAGAGCTGGGTCAGGTAGCGGTTCGCCTTGAGCAGGTCGTCGAGCGAGGCGAGCCCCTCGGCCCAGGGCTTCTGGTTGAGGCCCTTGTAAACCTCGCCCTGGACTCCCGCGTCGATCAGGGCCTCGAAATGATCGTCCTGGACCGACCGGCTCTCGGCCTTGAGGACGAAGCGGTCCTTCAGCGCGGCCAGTTCCCCCTGCTCGGGCAGTTCGTTGGTTGCGGCGAAGAGGACGCGGAGCCGGACCGGCTGCGGGGCCCCGTCCTGGTAGAACTTTCGCTCGTTGACGATCGTCAAAAGAATGTTCAGGATCGCCGAGTTCGACTTGAAGATCTCGTCGAGGAACGCCAGCCGGGCCGTCGGCAGCTTCCCCTGCTCGCGACGGCGGTAGCGGCCCTCGCGGAGCTGGTTGATATCAATCGGCCCGATGATCTCCGAGGGCTCGGTGAACCGGGTCAGCATGTATTCGAAGTAATCCTCCTGGCCCAGCCCCAGCGCGTCCTTGAACTTGAGGACGAGGTCGCTCTTGGCCGTCCCCGGCGGACCGACCAGGAGCAGGGGCTCCTGCGCCACGGCGGCCACGACCATCAGGTCGATCAGCTCCTGCTTGGCCACGAGGAACCGGCCGAGCGAGACCCGGAAGCGGTCGATCCGCCGCCGGACCTCCTCGGCCTCTTCCCTCAGCTCGGCGAAGGACCAGTCCTCGCGCGGCGGTTCCTGCTTCGGGGCGATCATGCTGACTCCACGTCCGAGACGACGATCCCGCCCTCGCCCCCGGCGGCCAGGGTCATGCCGTCGGTGGCGAACGCCACGGTGCCCACCTTGCCGATTCCCCAATCATAGCAGGCTTGCTCCCGGCCCGATTCGGCCTCCCAGAGGCGGACCGTCCCGTCGTCACCGCAGGAGGCGAGGGTCGAGCCGTCGGGCGTGTAGGCCAGACCCCGGACCCGACCGGAGTGGCCGCCGAGGACCCTCATCCGGCCGCCCCCAGAGCCGCCCGGACGTCGCGGTGAACCCGGCGGCGGACCAGGTACTCGTCGTCTTCGAGCCGGCCCCGGCCGGATCGGTCGACGGTGAAGTCGTCGCTGACCAGGGTCAGAACGGCCGCCTCGATCACGTCGAGCCGGGTCAGCGAATAGTGCGAGTTGGTCGTGAACGAGTCGTGGACCCGCTCGACCCTGGCGAAGACCTCGTCCATCCTGGGCAGGGCCACCTCGGCGGGCGCCAGCGCCATCGACCGGAGATAGGCGCAGGCCAGCGAGGTCTGCTCGATCGGGATCAGGTCGCCGTCCAGCAGGAGGCTCCGGGCCTCATTGAGGATCGGAGTCGATCGGTCCCCCTGGCCGAGCTCGAACCAGATCGAGGCGACCTGGAGCATCAGCTTGATCGCCCGGGACCACTCGATCGCCGGAGGGCCCACCCTCGGCCCCTCGGCGGCCAGGTCGCGGCCCAGGAGGATCGACCGGGAGATTTCGCGGAGGAGCCCATCGGACTCGTCGCGCATCCCGAGCTTCCGGAGCCCCCGGAAGCACTGGCCGAGCAGCGGCTCCAGGCTCGATGCGGCCCTCGGCCCCCCCGTTTCCAGGAGCCCGGCAAACCGGGCGACGAAGGATCGGATCTGCGCCGGGCGGTCGTAATGGGCGGCCACCCGGAGCCCCTTCTCCAGGAGGTCGGCCTGGCGGGCGGGGTCGGTGATCTCGTCGGCGACGGGAAGGACCGCCTCCAGCATCCCCTGGGCCATTGCCTCGCCCAGCCGGAACGCGACCTCCAGCGCCTCGCGGAGGACCCGGGCCCGGATCAGCCCGGCGTCGGGCCCCGACCGCTTCGCCGCCAGGGCCCGGGCGACCCGGGCGGCCAGCTCGTTCCGATCGGCCAGGTCGGGCCAGGCGCCCAGCTCGCGGGTCAGCTCCTCGGCCTGGGCCCCGACCCAGTGGCGATAAGGGTTGATCCGCTCCAGCGGCTCCAGGATCCGGGAGTGCTCGCGGAGCCGGTCGATCTTGTAGCGGGCCTCCTTCTCCCGCTTCCGTTCGTCCTCGCCCCCGTCCTTGCCCATCCGGTCGAGTCGATTCATCAGGTCGCTCGGGAGCGGCCCGGCGTTTGGCTTGCCTTCGAGGGCCTGGGCCACCCGGTGCTCGAATGCCCCGAACAGCAGAATCATGACCGCGTCGCGGTCGCGGGTCGCCTCGCGGGCCTCGCCCAGGAGGGAGGAGGCCCGGTCGCGGTCGCCCAGGCGGGCCATCCCGTGGGCGAAGACCAGGTCGGCCAGGACCCCGGTGTTGGGCGCGACCATGTGCCCCCGACCGGCCCAGGCGATCGCCCGGTCGCGGATCGCGATCAAATGGTCGCGGACCAGCCGGTTCCGGTCGCCCGAGGCCCCCGTGCCGTGGCGGAGGAAGCCGGGGAGGTCGAGGTCGGGCCGGAGTCCGCCCTGGTGGAGCCGCTCCAAAAGCCGGTCCCGGGCCCTGGCCAGGGCCAGCACGTCGCCTCCGGACAGCCGGGTGATCGCCAGCCAGGCCAGCCAGGCCACCCGTGCCGGGAGCCTCGCCTCGTGCCCCTCCAGGAAATGCGGGATCCTCCCCAGCCTCCCGGCCAGGGCGGGCCAGTCCCGGCCGCCGAAGCCCGCCTGGATCAGGCCGACGGCCAGCGCGCGGAGGGCGTCGGCGGCCGGGGCCTCGGCTCCGAGCAGCCGGTCGAGATCCGCCGGTTCAGCGATCGGCCGCCGGGTCGCCTCGGCCCAGGCGTCCACCACCTCGGCGGGCGGAACTTCCCACCCCCAGACCGCCATCGCCCAGCAGGCCGAGGCGTCGGCCGGGCGATCGAGCCGGGCGTTGAGGTCGGCCATCTCCAGGAGGAGCGCGGCACGCCCCTCGTCCTCGGGGGGCGTGGGTCGTTCCAGGAAGGTCGACTCCAGCTCCCGGAGCCGGACCAGGTTCGGGTCCGGGGCGGATGGGGCGGGGACCTCCGCCGCTTCCGCCTTGGACCGCCCGGGGCGGGCCGGCTCCGGGGCCGAATCCGGATTTCCGGCCGTCGCCGGGGCCTCGGTCGGTGCCGGCTCCTTCCGCTTCCGTTTCCGCTTCGGGGCCGCCGGATCCCCCCCTTCCCGGCCGTCGTCCGCGCAGGCGAAGGGCTCGAAGTCGAACCGGGCCGACTCGACCCAGGCCCGGAGCGGGCGATGCTCGCGGTCGAGGACGTAGTCGACCCACTGGTCGAGCGGCCGGAACGCCGCGTCGGGCAGGCTCTCGGGGACAAATCCGCCGTCGCCGATCGGGGAGAGCCAGACGACCCGCTCGGGGTCGAGCCAGCAGGCGTCGGGCGTCCTCCGGGTCGAAGCCGATGCCGGGGTCGATGAACAGGGACGACTTGAAGCCGTCGTGGAGCGCGTCGGAGAGCAGTTCATTTCGGGCGACGTCGATCTGCGAGCTGTCCGGCCGCCGGACCACCCGAACCCCCGACCGCTCCAGCTCCCGGAGGCCGTCGGAGCAAGGGGGCTCGATCCGGCCAACGTGGGGAACCAGGACGATCGAGCTGGTCAGGTCCAATTCAACCCGCCTTTCCCTGCTCCCGGGAAGCCGGCGACGGCTAGGGGTGTGGGGCCTCGCCCCCGAGGATTTTCGCCAGGTCCCAGACCTTGACCCCCGCCTCGCCGAACGAGGCCCCGATCAGTCGAGAGTCGGCGCTGAAGGCCAACTCGGAGCCGTCGCCGGTCTCGTGGGCGACGATCCGGGCCAGGGTCCGTCCCGTCGCGGCGTCGGCCAGTTGGAGTTCGCTCGCCCCCCGCGGCTTCCCTTCGACCGGACTTGGCTGGACGATGCAGGCCAGCAGCCGGCCGTCGGGCCCGAGCGCGGTGGAGTTCAGTGGGCCCGAAGCGCGATAAGTGGCGGCCGGCTTGCCGTTCGCCGGGTCGAGCAAGAGAACCTCGCTGGGAGGCCGTTTCGGGTCGTCCAGGGACTGGTCGATCAGGGCGACGCGCCGGCGGTTGGCCGACAGGTAGGCGCCGGTGATCGGCGAGACGGGCGATCGTGACCAGGCCGGCTTCCCGGCGGCGAAATCCCAGAGGACCAGCCGCGCCGGCTCGTTGCCGACCAGACCTCCCCCTTCCGGGAGGTCGATGACGAACCCGAGGCCGTAGGCGTGGCCCGCCGGGTCGAACGCCAGGCTGGAGATCTCGAGGTCCTTCGCCGTGATCCACGTCTCTTCCCGCCGCCCGGTCGCGACGTTCCAGGCCCGCACGCGTCCTTTCTCGGACGGATAGACCACCAGCCACCGGCCGTCCGGGCTGAACTCCAGCCCGAAGAGCGCGGGAGACCCGCCCTCCCCCGCCTTCTCGTCGTCGCCGGGCAGTCGGGCGTCGATCGCGAGCGCCTGCTTGCCGGCGGCGAGGTCCCAGAGGACGACTCCCCCCCCGAAGTCACCGACGGCCAGGAATTTGCCCTCGGGGGAGAAAGCGACCGCGGCGACGTCCGAGTTCCTGGCCCCGGAGACCGCCGCGACCTTCTTCCGCGTGCCCAGATTCCAGACCGAGGCGCCACCCCGGGCCCCGCGGCCGAGCCCGCCCTTACTGGCCACTCCGGCGACCGCCATGAGCTGGGAGTCCGGGCTGAAGGCGATCCCGTAGACCATGTCTCCCTGCTCGCCCAGGTCGTCTGGCCCGAGCGTGATCCGAGGTCCGACGGCCCTCGGGGTCATGTCCGCCCTTCCCCCCGGATCCGGGGGCTGGGCCGAGGCGGGGTCTTCCCAGGCCCACGCCGCCAGCAAGGCCAGGGCCAGCGGGGGGGGGCGGTGCCACCCCCCCGTCGTCCGTCGGACCGGCGGGTCGGACGCCCGTCCATCATGGTCTGGATCTTGGCTCAAGGTCCGATCCCCCTCTCATTGTTTGACGTAGACCGTGATGGCGATCTCGTCGTTCGGGTTCGCTGGGGTAGTCCTCCCCTTCGAGGGTCGAGAGGATCCGCCGGAGCCGGGCCGGGTTCACGCCCGAGACGTACTTGTAGAGCCCCCAGGGGTTGAACGTTCGGCCGAACTTGCGGGCCTCCCGCTGCGTGACGAGCTGCCGGAGCCGGTCGCGGGGGATCCCGAGCAGCGAGGCCCGGTGCGGGAACAGGTTCTCGATCACCCGGGGGAGCGGGAACGACGGATCCTTGAAGCCGAGCCAGACCAGCTCGGGGTTCTCGTAGAGCAGCGGGATCACCTCGCGGGCCTCGGCGGTCAGGCCCCCCTGGCCGGTGGTCAGGAGGTCCAGGTGCGGGAGGACCACGACCCGACGCTCGACCGCCCCCCGGACCGCATCCCGCAACTGCCCGAGCATCACGGCCACGAACCCCGAGGCCAGCGCGTTGGCGTCCTGGGTCCTCGGGCGGCCGTCGAGGTAGAGGCACTGGAGCCCGTCGGCCTTGAGCCGGGCCCGGACGTCCCTATAGAGGAAGGGCGCCAGGTCCTTGTCGGCCTCGACCAGGACGGGGAGGCCCCGGCGGAGCTTGGAGGCGACCTCGGCCAGTTCGGCGGAGTAGGCGGCCTCCACCGCCTGCTCGGTGGTGAGCTCCTGCGGGAGGTCGCGCTCGGCGATCGCGGTCGACATCAGACCTCCAGGACGATCGTCATCGAGCCGTCGCGGGCGTCCTCGGTGATCTCCTTGATCTGCCCGAGCTGCGCCGCCTTCCGCTTCAGGGCCTCGGCGGTCACGCGGTTGACGACCTGATCGAACTCGGATCGGAGCCCTTCCAGCTCGGATTCGAGCCGGGCGGTCGCGCGACCCTGGACCTCGGACGACTTGGCCCCCTGATCCGCCTCCAGCTCGCGGCGGGCCCGCTCGCGAAGGGCCTCCTCGGCCCGGGCCCGGCCGACCGACCCGTGATCGGTGTCGGCGAAGCCGTGCAGTTCCTTCGCGACCTCGACCTCCTCCGACACCTCGGACCGGACGACGACGTCACCCGAGGCCGGGTCGACCTCGACGGCCAGCCCATCGCCCCGGCGGACCATCCTCCCTTCCTCGGCCTCGAAGCCCCGGCGGGCCAACTCCTCGCGGAGCACTCCCTCCATCGCCTCGCAGGGGAGGATCTCCAGGATCTCCAGGGTCGTCCCGACCCGGTCCGCCCCCCGGACGACCTGCCTCAGGGATTCGCGGACGCTCACGCGGTAGGCGCGGCTCATGCTCGGTCCCTCGTCTCTGCGATGCCGGGGGACGAGGGAGCGACGACCGCTTCCGCGACGTGAAAGAAAGTCAGTTCGAAAAACCCGACAATGCGTGCCATCTGCTCGTTAGTTGCCGACTTCGGGAAGATTGATCCACGGTCAGTCTCCCGACTGCACGCCCGTTGAAGCATTGAGCTTCGAAGGCGGATCGCCCTGGCCACTCATCCAAGGTTTATACTCCATCGCGACCAGGAAGTCCTGCCAGGTGGGGATGAAGCCTCCAAAATCTTCCAGGATGTGCTGCTCGGCCACGCTCCGGACCGGGACGCGGACGCCCTCGCTGTTGGTGAGGGTCACGCCGAAGATCCGCTCCAGCGGACCATCGGGCCCGACGTACCAGGCGTTCTGCGTGATCGCCCGATGCCGGTTGTCGGCGAAGGCCCCCTTGGTCGCGTCCAGGTGGTTGTGGATCGGGACGTAATCCTCGGGGATCCCGCCGAACCTCCTTGCCGACGATTGTGCATGAACCCAGGGTTTCGCCACCGGCTCGATCCTCCCGAATCAAAGGGGCGCCAGCGGGTCGGCCGACCGGAGGAGCGACCGGGCCCTCGGCCAGAGTTCCTCGCCGCCGGCTGCTTCCCAATCCGACTTGAAGAGCTGGGCCGCGACATAGCCCTCGTCGAAGTAGCCCACCCCCCGGGCCTGGTGCTCCCAGCCCCGGAGTCGATCCAGGGTCGCCAGCGGGGCCAGCGAGGCGCGGGCGACCCGGGCCCGCCGCTCCAGGCTCAGCCCCTCCAGCGCGGGCGACCGGATCCAGTCCGTCAGAGACGACTCGGACGCCAGGAGTTCGCGGGCGACCTCCAGGAAAAACCGGGCGAGGTCGCGTCGTCCGGCCGCCTCGACCGCCGACAGGAACGCCTCGGCGACCCGGGCCTCCTCCTCGCCGATCGCCAGGACGCTTTCGGGCGAATCCGATCCCGCCTTCGATCGCCCGGCCTCGACCCAGCTCGATGCCAGCGAGCCCTGCAAGACCTCCAGGATCCAGGACTCGTCGGGCTCGGACCAGGGGGCGAAAATCGCCGGGTCCAGCCCGGGCGTCCCTGCGAAATCGGCCGGATGGGCCAGGCGGCAGAAGGCGTGAGCGGTGAACAACGTATCTTTCCGCCAGGAATAGCAGGCCGGCGTCTCGCGGAACGTCTGGTAAGCGAAGAACAGGAGGACGCGATCGCCGAGGGTTCCCCCGCCCGGCCAGGGAGGCCAGCCCGCCGGTTCGTCGGCGACCAGCCGGATCAGGAAGTCCAGCGTCCGGCCGGAGAACGGGAGGCCCAACGCCTCGGGCGGGGTCCGCTCCCAGAGCCGCCCCGAGGCCACCCGGTCGCCCCGGAGGTGCCGCCCGGGGAGCCAGCCGCCGAGCCGCGCGAGTCGGCGGGCGGTCCCCCCGGCCAGGGCCGCCCGGATCAGCCCGAGGGCCGGACGCCCCAGGCACTCCGGCCTCGGTCGACGGGCCAGAAGGATGGAGATCGCCCGCTCCTTCGGCCCCCCACCGAGGATCGCGTGGAGGAGGTGCAGCAGGTCGGCCTCGAACGGGCGGACGGTCGTCACGGCCGGCCTCCCAGCCGCTTCCAGAGCCCCACGGCCGACGGGCTCGGGAATCCGTTGACAGTCACCACCGACCCGAGCAGGCGGATCTCCAGCGTGTTGGGCCGATCCCACGCGGGGTCGTCCGCCCGATAGCGGTCGGTCAGGGCGTGGACCCTCTGGTTCGCCGAACCGATCCAACGCCGGCGCGATTCGGGCCGATCCCGGAGGTAGGGGCCGTCGACGAGGAGGTCCGTCAGCCCCAGGAGCTCGAGCGCGGCGGGGTCGGCGCCGTCCTGGATCTCCTCGATCGTGAAGCCGCTGAAGACCATCACCGAGAGCCCCCATGCCCGGACCAGCCGGGCCAGCCCGGCCGATCCTCCGGCCTGCGCGAACGGCTCGCCCCCGAGCAGGGTGATCCCCTCGACCCCCTCGCGGTCGGCCGCTCGGCGGGCTCGCTCGGCGATCTCGCCGACGGAAACCTCCTCGCCACCGGAGAACGGGAGCATCTGGAGGTTGCAGCACCCCGGGCATCGGAGCGGGCAGCCCTGGAGCCAGACCGCGAACCGCCGGCCGGGCCCCTCGGCCTCGGTGCAGGGCAGGATCTGCGCGACCCTCAGGCGAGTCCCGGCCATCGCCTCCGCCCCATGGTCCAAGGTGGCTCTCCCCTCCTGATCGGACGGCCGACCGGCGGGCCAGGTTCGTCGAACGACGCGCAAGGGCCACTCTACCCGGCCCCTCGGAGGACCGGCAACCGACCGGGCGGGCGATTGCGCTTGCCGGGAGGGACCCCCTCACCTATCCTGGATAAGGTCCGATCCCGCATCGCATCGCCCGCCCTCGATCGACGAAGGTCCCCGCCCGCCCGGACCGGTTTCGCCCGCCTCAGGAGTTCCGACGGCCATGATTGACCGCTCGTTCGGGCCGACAATGCCCTCGATCGTCCTGGTCGCGGCCTGCCTCGGCGGATTCGCCTGGGGCGAGGAGCCCAAGGTGGCCGAGGAGCCGGACCGCTCCCCGATCGCGCTGGCGCTGACGGCGGACGGCCACCGGATGCTCGCGGCGAACCAGACGGCGGGCTCGGTGTCCTGGATCGACCCCGTCGCCGGGACGGTCCTCGGGGAGGTCAAGACCGGAGATCGGCCGTCCGGGGTCGCGGTCTCGAATGATGGAAAGACCGGGCTGGTCGCCCACTGGTACGGCTATGACCTGGCCATCCTCAATCTGGCGGGCGATCGGGTCGAGATCGTGGGGCGGGTCGAGGTCGGCCCGGAGCCGCGCGGGGTCGTGATCGCCGGGGACGGCCGGACGGCTTACGTGGCGGTCGGGGCGAGCAACGAGGTGGTCCGGGTCGACATCCCCGGTCGGAAGGTGACGGGCCGGGTCGCCGTGGGTCGGGAGCCGAGGGGCCTGGCGATCACGCCGGACGGATCGCGGCTGGTGGTCGCCAACGCCCGGGGGCGGTCGGTCTCGGTGGTGGATCTGGGACGGCTCGCGGTCGAGCGGACCTTGACTCACGAAGGGGACAACGCCCGCCAGATTACCGTGAGCCCCGACGGCCGTCACGCCTACGTCGCGGCGATGAACAACCGAGGGTTCGCCACCACGCTCAATAATATTGACCTCGGCTGGGTCCTGGGTCAGCGGATCGTCCGGGTCAGGCTCGACGGGTCGGAGCCGGCCGACAGCGTGTCGCTCGACCCGCTGGGCGACGCGGCCGGCGACGTCCACGGGCTGGCGATCGCCGATGGCGGCAAGCTGTTCGCCGTCTCGTGCGGGGGGACCCACGAGGTCATGCTCCTCCGCGAGGACCGGAAGCCCCTCCCCTGGCGGACCGGGGTCGGGCGCGACGTGATGGCGGCCGACCTCCTCAAGGACAAGACCCGGTTTCGCCGGGTCGCCCTGGGCGGCCGGCCGACCGAGCTGGCCTTCGCCCCCGACGGCCGGACCCTCTACGCCGCGAATTACATGGCCAACGCGATCCAGGTGATCGACGCCACCGCGGGCACGCTGACCCGGACGATCCCACTCGGCGGGCCCGAGGCCCCCTCGCTGGCCCGTCGTGGCGAGGCCCTGTTTCACGACGCTTACCGCTCGGCCAATCACTGGTATAGCTGCAACACCTGCCATAGCGACGGCCACACCAACGGGCTCGACTTCGACACCCTCAATGACGGCTGGCAGGATCGGTCCTCATCGCACCTCCGAAGCCGGAAGAAGGTCCCGACCCTCCGGGGTGTCGCCCGGACCGGCCCCTGGACCTGGCACGGCTGGCAGGCCGACCTCGACGACGCGGTGATCGAGTCGTTCACCAAGAGCATGCAGGGCAAGCGGCCCTCGGCCAGCGAGTCCGAGGCGGTGGTGGCCTACCTCGGGACCCTCGACTTCCCCCGGAACCCATCACGCGAGGCGGACGGCGGCCTGTCCCCCTCCGCCCGTCGGGGTGAGGCCCTCTACCGATCGAGCAAGGCCAATTGCGCCTCGTGCCACTCGGGCCCCGAGTTCACCGACGGCAAGCTCCACGACGTCGGCCTGAACGAGCCGGGGGACGTTTACAAGGGGCACAACCCCCCGTCGCTTCGGGGCCTTTATGACAAGGACCCCTACCTCCACGACGGCCGAGCCAGGACCCTCCGCGACGCCCTGACCGGAGACCACGCCCCCGAAAGCCTCGGCGGGAGCCCGATCTCCGGGGCCGAACTGGACGACCTGGTCGCGTACCTCAAGAGCCTCTGAACCGTCGCCGGGAACGTTGGCGGCGGGCATGAAGACCTCCCCTTTCGACGCCACCTTACCAGACCGTCTACCCGGAAATCGGCTGTTTCGCAGGGCGCGCCATTGCGGACCCTACGGACTCTGCTCTCCGGACTTGCTCGACGCTTCGGGAGGCTCCCGGAGTCGGAGCCAGGGGGCGATTCCCGATCTCCGGGCGTCTTGCAGGGCCTCGAATATCGAGAGGATCGGCGACGGGTGGCTCAGGCCGAAGGCGGCGTCGGCCCGATCCCCTCGGACGTGGAGCCGGAGAAATCCCCCGGCGATCGCCGCGCGAGAGACCTCGATCCGCCGACCGCCCGAGAGCCGGTCGATCCCTCCGGCCAGCCAGACCAACGGCCCTTCCAGCGCGTCGGGCACGGCCAG
>JAABUV010004326.1_pt1 | contig 17103 bp, 17 predicted proteins | sample 5559971 | NCBI WGS metagenome assembly JAABUV01 (sample SAMN10711881, study PRJNA513362) | rock metagenome | isolation source: Antarctica rocks | place: Antarctica: Victoria Land, Knobhead nord | collected 2015-12-19
CCGCACCGCGCACGCCGAGCCGCTGGGCGACCGGCTGCGCCTGCTGCTGGACTACGACCTGCCGTCCGGCATCCCGCCCGTGGACGGCACGCGGGTGGCCGTGACAGGCGCGCCGCGCCCCCCGCCGCGCCCAGAGATTCCGCCTGTGCATGGTTATCAGGCCATCATGCACTGCAGTGTCTCTTTCACAAGGCAGGTGCCTTGGCGAAGCGCGACGGCAGGCCATGGCCTTTCATATTCGGTTGCGCGGGCGTGCATGCCTGCATCCCCAGCGTGCTCTGTGGCAGCAGAGCCATGTCGCGCGGCCGCGGCTCAGATCGGCCGTTCCGGGCGCTTATGCGCTGCCGCGGCGGCGCGCAGGCGTGGAGGAGCGGCTGGCGCGCGTGGAGGCGCTGGACCTGGCGCAGAACGTGTTCCAGGGCGGCGTGTGGGGCACGCTGCGGTGGGTGGCCCAACCCTGCACCCTGCCCATTCTTAACGAACCAAATGCGCAGAACACATTCAGGGCGGCGTGTGGGACATGGTTTCGGTGGATGCCCCTGCCTCGGTGGTGGACATGCTCCTGCAATGCCCAATAGCAAGCCTGCTCCTGCTCGTGGAGCGCGGGCCCCAGGCCTAGGCACCCGCGTGTCACCCGGGCCTGCAGCGGTGCAGCGAGCTAGAGAGCGCTCACGGCGTCCCCCAACAGAGTGGGCTCGCGGCGCTGACGGGCGCGCCGCGCGGCGCAGGAACAAGCGGCTGGCGCTGGCCCAGGCCATGCAGACGCCGCTGGAGGCCGTGCCCAACGGCGCGCACATGGAGATCGGCACCTACGGCGACCTGGCCACCATGCACTGGGTGCAGAACGAGCCCTGGGCGGCCGACCTGCTGTCCTGCAGCGTCACATACGGTGCGCGCGCCACAGCGCGCCTGCCGTGGTTTTAGGGGGCCCCGCGTTTGCAGACCCTTTTTTACACTTCCTAGGGGGCAAGCCTGACGGCCGGCGCATCATAAGCGGCTGGCCGCAGCGAGTCTGTGTCAAGCAAGCAGATGTACGTGCGCCCTGCTCACGCCTACCGCGCCCGCGCGCGCAGGCGCGCTGAACTTCAAGGACGTCATGCTGGCGTACGGCAAGCTCAGCCGCGACCTCATGGCCGGCGGCTACTCCCAAGGCCGCCTGGGCTTTGAGTTCGCCGGCACGCTGCCGGGCGCGGGCGCGCCGCGCCGCGTCATGGGCGTCGCGCGCCAGGCGATTGCCACGCTCGTCGGCGCGCCGCAGTACCTGGTGCGCGCGCGGGGCCCGCCCGTGTCGCCAGGCCACACACAGTGCATGGAAGAGTGCACGCAAGTGAGGCAACGAGGGGCGAGGCGCATGGCGTCGCACAGCATGGCAGGGTGCCGCGCGCGCGAGCGGGGCGGGCTGTCTGCTTGAGCGCGCCCCAGGCACCACGGCCTTGCCTCAGCCTGCTTGTGCTGAATGCATTGCTGCGGCCGCGCGCGCAGGTGTGGGACGTGCCGCAGGCGTGGAGCCTGAAGGACGCCGCGACGGTGCCGGTCGCGTACCTGACCGCCTACTATGCGCTGCTCATGCGCGCGGGCATGCGGCGCGGCCAGAGCGTGCTCGTGCACTCGGGCACGGGCGCGGTCGGCCTGGCGGCCATCCGCATCGCACACTTTCGGGGCTGCGAGGCGCGCCACCCCCACGGCTTTGACCTGCCGCCCCCACAGAGCCTCCCATTGGTGGCGAAGGCCTGAGGCTTGATCTTGCACTTCAGGCACCTCTCTCCTTGAATTCAGGCGCCTCTCTCTGCAAGGTCAGGCTTGACACCCTGGCGCGCGGCGCAGGTGTTCACCACCTGCGGGTCGGCCGCCAAGCGCGCGTACCTGCAGCAGACGTTCCCGTGGCTGGACGACGCGCACATCGGCGACTCGCGCTCCACCTCGTTCGAGGCCACCGTGCTCGGACAGGTGGGCGGCGGGCACCAACCAGATGCGATGTTCTGAAACTCCCAAATTTGCATGCGCCCATCTGGTGCCTCGCACTGTTCCTTACGGCAATGCGAGTTTAAGTGCGTGCTTTGCCCTGCCATGGGCAGAACAGATGAGCGGCAGCCCCAGCGACCGCAGGGCTCTTGATATGCTCGGGGTGCCCGCCGCTGTGGGCTTGTCTGGCGAGTCCTGACACCAGGTCTTCAACTTGCGCGCAGACCGGCGGCCGCGGCGTGGACATGGCGCTGAACAGCCTGGCGGACGACAAGTTGCAGGCGACCGTGCGCTGCCTGGCGCCGCACGGGCAGCTGCTGGAGATCGGCAAGTACGACATCCTGAAGAACACGCCGCTGGGCATGCGCCCGCTGCACGCCAACATCTCCTTCCAGGGCATCGACCTGGACTCGCTCTTCAAGGGCGTCATGCAGGAACAGGCGCGCGCCCCCGCCCCCACGCCCGGCCTGCCTGCCCCCCTCGTGCAGGCGCGAGCTTGGCGCGTCCCTGCGGAGCCGGGCGCGGCCCGGCGGAGCTGGGCGCGCCGTGCTTACTCCTAAGCCAAAGCGGGCGCAGCCCTTCGGTGTGCTGCCAGGACCGGGGAGGCGCGCGCATGTGGGGGATGCGGCGCGCAGCCCCGGCTCTCGGCCGCATGCGCGGCATGCGCCAGATGCATGATGTCCAGGCGCGAATGCGCAGGTGTGGGAGATGCACAAGCTGCTGGCGGAGGGCATGCGCAGCGGCGAGGTGGAGCCGCTGCCGTGGACCGTCTTCGCGCGCGCCAAGACCCAGGACGCCTTCCGCTACCTGGCCAGCGGTGCGCGCGCGGCCACGCCAGGGCCGCGGGCTGGGGCCTGTGCAAGGGTGCAATGTATGGTGCGTGATGTCGGAGCGCATGGTGTCCTGCACTGGCACTGGCAGCAGCACGCGAACAGATTGCTTAGGTGCGTGGCAGGCGGCGCACAGGGCGTCTGCCTGTTGCGGCGCCCCGGCCCCTGCCGCACCGTCCCCTGTGTCACAGCATTAGTTTGAGCGCGGCAGCAGGCAATGTGCACGGCAGCGATTAGCCAAGGCGTGGCGGCGCGCGTGCAGGCGTGCACATGGGCAAGGTGCTCATCCAGGTGGCTGACACAGAGGGCCGCCTGCTGCACTCCGGCCCGCCGGCGGAGCCGGCCGCCGCGGCTGAGCCCGCGGCTGAGCCTGTGGCCGCCCCAGCTGCTGAGCCTGCCGCAGACGAGACAGTGGAGGTTAAGGCGGTGTTCAGCGCGCGGCCGGATCGCAGCTACCTCATCACGGGCGGCCTGGGCGGCTTCGGCCTCGCGCTCGCGGCCTGGCTGGCCGGCAAGGGCGCCGGCCGCCTGGTCCTGTCGTCCAAGCGGTGCGCGCCCGCCGCCGCCGCGCGGCCCGCTGCGCCGCTCCGCAGCGCGCGCCGACGGCTCGTGACACTGCTCTCTGGGCAGCGGCCTGCGGTCTTAGCGCGGAGTGATGTCTGGCTTCTTGAACTCGCGTCCAATCGAGGAGACTCTGCACGACATCAAGCCCTGGCCTTGAGCCGCCTCACAACCGACGCGCATGCTGCGCGCAGGGGCCTGCGCACGGGCGAGCAGGCCAAGGCGGTGCGCGCGCTGCAGCGCGCCGGCGCGGCGGTGGAGGTGAGCACGCTGGACGTGACCGACGCGGCCGAGGCGGCCGCGCTCATCGAGCTGGCCGGGCGCGGCGCGCCGCTGGGCGGCGTGTTCCACCTGGCCATGTACCTGGACGACCGCCTGCTGGCCAACCAGGCGCGCGGGCGGGGCGGGACGGGGGCGTGGTTAGGGTTACAGGGTTTTTTTGTTTGTGATTGTGCAGTTGTGCCTGTTTTGTTAGACCTACATGGGCGAGCGCCGAGAGTCGCAGTGCGCGACGTGGCTGCATGTGTGCGCGCGGTGCAACCACTTCCCACAGCGCTGTTTGTCCTGGCTGGACGGCCCCAGGCTGACAGGGGCCTGGCGGGCATGCGCGCGCAGACCGGCGAGAGCTGGAACACGGTGGTGCGGCCCAAGGCGCTGGGCGCGTGGAACCTGGACGCGGCCACGCGCGGCCTGGCCGACCTGGAGCAGTTTGTCGTCTTCTCGTCGGTCGTCGCCACGCTCGGCAACGCGGGTGCGGCAGCGCCCTGCGCACAGCCCGCGCGCCGCCTTGCGCCGCACGTGCCGCGAGTGCCGGCTGGATATTTGCGGGCCGCGGGCATGCATGTCGCGCAGCCCTGCCCGTATTGTGTGGGCGGCGACGGGCTGTTGGCACCTGGGGCTGTCTTTGTGAGCAGCGCGCGCCGCGCTGGACGGCCCAGTCCGGTCCCGGCTTCCCGCAAGCCTGTCGAGGCACTGGCTCACCAGGCGGGCGCTCGTGCGGCGGCAGGCCAGGCCAACTACGGCTTTGGCAACCTGGCGTGCAGCCAGCTGTGCCGCTTCCGGCGCAACGCGGGCCTGCCCGGCCTGGCGGTGGGCTGGGGCCCCGTCGGCAACGTGGGCTTTGTGGTCGACAACTCTGACAGCCTGGTGCGCCGCCCCCGCATGCGCCTCCTGCTGTGTGCCTTGCTTGACGCTTGCGTGCACACACTAGACTGGCTTGGCAAGCACTACGCCCAGAGACAGGCATGGCCTCCCGCATCTCCGTGCTGCTGGCGCAGCAGGCGCCGCTGGTCCGCGCGCGGCCCGCAGGGTCGCGGCGCCAGGCCTGCAGGCCGCGCGGCTGACGGCGCGCGGCGCGGCGCACAGATGTTCAAGCGCGTGTTCCAGCTGACAGCGCAGCAGCCGATCGATGAGTGCCTCGGCCTGCTCGGCGACGTGATGGCGGCGGACCTGGGCCGCGTGGGCGCGCAGCCGATCATCACCATCTGCCGCACCACCGTCAGCGACCAGTCGGTGCGCACATGCGCCTGTTCATGCGCACAGGGGCGGCGGCTGGGGCGTCGCGCCTGCTGGGCATGCTCTGGGTGCCCCCTTGCCTGGCCACACGCGCGCGTGGGTCCGAGCAGGAGCGCACCGCGAATGGCTGGAGGCACACCGGTCGATGGATTTGTGGGGCCCGGGGTCAGGCCGTCGCTGGGCTTAGCGCTGCAGGGCGCGTTGGAAGCAGATCGTCAGCCGTGCGTGCTCAGCGCCGGCGGCGCGCCGCGCGCGCCAGGCCCTGCAACCCCGCACAACCCTCATGCAACACTGCGCGCGCAGGCCGCGGGCGACGACGCGGGGGGCCTGGTCGCGGCGGTGCTGGGCATGCTGGGCCTGGAGGAGAAGGATGTGGGCGAGACTGAGACGCTGGAGAGCCTGGGCATGGACTCAATGCAGGTCGCCGAGATCCGCGCGCGCCTGCAGCGCGCGCTCGGGCGGCCGATCCCGCTGGAGGAGGTGGGCGCGCTGACGGTCGCGCGCATGCGCGAGGTCGAGGCCGAGGCCGGCCTCACGCCCTCAGCCAAGCCCGACGCGGCCGCGCCGGCCGCCGGCGGCGACGCGCCGGACGAGGCCGCGGCCGCCGCTGCAGCGCCGGAGGCCGCTGCGCGCAGCGCGGAGGCTGACGGTGCGGCGGCGCCGGCGCCCGCAGCCGCTGCCGCAGCAGCCGCGCCCAAGCCGCCCGCCAAGGCGAGCAGCGCGGACCGCGAGGTCGACATCGGGGCCGCGTCGCCCGTGCGCCTGGTGGCCAGCGCGGGCTCCTGCGACGGCCCGGCCACGCCCGAGCTGCACCTGCGGCCCGGCGGGCTGGCGTCGGCGGCGACCTCGTCGCACCCCAGCTCGTCGAATCGCAGCTCCCGGACCGCCACGCCCGCGGCGTCCCCGGGCGTCAGTGCGCCGTCGTCGCCGCGGCGGGTGTCGTCGCAGACGGAGTACTTTGCGGCGGCGCCGGCGGCAGCGGTCGCAGCGGCGGCCGCCGCGGCCGCCGCCGGCTCGGATGCCTGGCAGCGCCGCGCGGCGTGGCCCGCCATGACAGCCGCAGGCGTGCTATACATCGGCGCCTGGCTGGGCGGCATCGGGCTGGTCGCCTTCCGGCTGGTGTTTGCGGTCGCGGCCGCGTTTGGCGCGTTTGGCGCGGCCGCGCTGGCGGTGCCGGCGGCCTGGCTGCTGATCGGCTTCGGCATGTGCGCGGCGAGCGTGGTGACCAAGCGGCTGCTCGCGCCGCGGCTGTTGCCGCGGCGGCCCATCGCGATGTACTCCTGGGCGTTCTTCCGATGGTGGCTGGTCAACCGCATGGTCGGCGTGACGAGCATGCTGTTCGCGGACGCGCTGCGCGGCACGCCGTTCCTGGTGTGGTGGTTCCGCGCGCTGGGCGCTGAGATCGGCGCCAACGCGTTCATCGACACGCTGGACGTCAGCGACTGGGACCTGCTGGAGCTGGGCGACGACGTGGCGGTGGGCGAGGGCGCCACGCTGGTCGCCCACTCCTTCAAGGACGGCCACTTGCACCTGGCGCCCGTCACGGTCGGCAGCGGCTGCCGGCTGGAGCCCTTCAGCGCGGCGCTGCCGGGCCTGGCGCTGCCGGCGGGCGGCGTGCTGCCGGCGCTCGGCACCAAGCCGCCCAGCGCGCCGCGCGCGAGCTCCAAGCTGGCGCCGCGCGCGCCCGACAAGCGCACGCCTGCCTGGGAGGCCGCCGAGCGCAAGGTCGAGAGCGAGCGCGTGGGCGCCGGCGCGCACGCCGCGCTGCAGCTGGCCGGCCTCTACCTGATGGGCCTGGCGACGGTGCCGGGCGGCTACGCGGCGTTCTGGGTCCTGACGCGCGTGCTGGCCGTCCTCGGCGCGCCCGCGGCGCTCTGGGCGCATGCGGCCGGGCCGCCCGTGTTCGCGCTCGTCGCGCTTGCGTCGCCCGTCTTCGCACCGCTGCTGCCACTGCTGCTGCCGGTGCGCTGCGGCCCGCGCCAGGCCTGCAGACTCATGGGGCCTGTGCGTCAGTTCGCAAGGCCGTGCTGGCGTGCGCGCGCGCGCTCGTGTCTCGATGCGCATCGCTGCCGCAAAACTTGTGACTTGCCCCTGCTGCAGGTCTGCGGCCGCCGCCAGGTCTGGCGGCCACGGCCGCGACGTGTGTTGACCTTTTTATCTGAGGGCCGGCGCTGCGCGCAGGGCGCCGCGGGCGGCGCACTGGCCGCTCTGGCGTCGCCGGCGCTGCTGGCCGCGCTGCCGCTCGCCTTTGTGGCCAACGGCCTCGGCCTCGCCGCCGGCATGGTCGCGCTGAAGTGGGCGCTGGTCGCGCGCGCGCCGGCCGGCATGCACCAGCGGCTCAGCTGGTTCGGGCTGCGCTTCTGGCTGGCGCAGCGCGCGGTCGAGCTGGGCTACAAGCGCTTCATGATGCTGGCGCTGGGCACCTGGGGCGTCAACGCGTACCTGCGCGCGCTGGGCGCGCGCATCGGCGCGGGCGCGACGCTGCGCTTCGGCAACCCCATCCTGGCGCCGGAAATGCTGGACCTGGGCCGCGGGTGCGCCCCTGCCATAACCCTACCCTATACCCTCTGCCGCCGCCCAGCGCGCTCCCTTCACGCCTCTGGCAAGGACTGCACACCGATTGACGCGCCCCGGGCCCGGCTTATGTGAGACTCGCCTGGCCCCTGGCCGCGCCTGACGCGCGCGCGCCGCGCCGCCAGGGCGCACGTGGGCGACACGGCCAACGTGGTCACCGCGGCGCCGGTGGATGCGAGCCGGCTGCTGGTCGCGCGCGTGGAGGTGGCGCCGCAGGCGCTGCTGGGCGCGTGCGCGGTGGTGCTGCCGGGCGCGCGCGTGGGCGCGGGCGCCATCCTGGGCGCGCTTTCGCTGGCGGACGCGGGCGCCGACCTGCGGCCCATGATGCTGTTCATGGGCGCGCCGGCCAAGGCGCTCGCGCGGTCGCCGGTGCAGCAGGGGGTGCGCGCCCGCCCCGGCCGTAGGGGCCACGCTGCATGAGGCGGATGGCCGCCTGCTGGGCCCCTCTTGAGCATCGCAGTTGTTGGCAGCATGTGCGGCATGCCGCGCCGGGGCACAGCCAGTCGTGGTGAGCAGCAGAGACGGTCTGAGACGGCTGTGCGTCAGCGCTGACAGACGCCTATCGCACGCGCGCGGCAGGTATACGATGACCCCGCGACGGCGGCCGAGCGCGCGCGCTACGCCGCGGCGCCGGCGGCGCAGGTGCTGCTGTCTGGCGGCATCCTGGGCGTGGCCGGGTGGGCCGCCGCGCTGCTGGCGGAGGCCGCGACGCGCGCGCTGGGCAGCCGCGCCGACGCCGCCTGGCTGCTGCCGGCCGCATTTGCCATGTTTGGCTTGCTGCAGGTGCGGCCCGCATCAGGGATGCAAGCACAGCGGCTGCCCCTGCCGCATTGGGTGTGCAGCAGGCGCACGGGCTCGTGCGCGAGGCAAAGCGCATCATGCATGGCTCAGGCAGTGCGCCCGCTGCTGGCGAGTGCAGCGCCGCTTGCATGCACAGCGCCGACCCGCCGCGCCCGGCGCGCAGATCCTGCTGGGCGCGACCGCCAAGCGCGCGCTGCTGGGCGCGCTGACGGCGGGCACCGTGTGGCGCAAGCACGACGCGTACAACTTCCAGCGCATGCTCGCGTTCGTGAACGAGATCCCACTCTCGCACACGTTTGTGGAGGCCATCCGCGGCTCGCCCTGGTACAACGCGCTGGGCCGCCTGCGCGGGATGAGCATCGGCCGCGACGCGTTCATTGACAGCATGGCCGTCAATGACTACGACCTGCCGGCCATCGGCGACCGCGCCGTCATCGCGCGCAACGCCGTTGTGTTCTGCCACCTGGGTGCGCGCGCGTGCACGCGCCCTGCTCGCCGCATGCGCGCCGCCCTGTGCTTCCTTCAGGCTTGACCGCCCACCGCATGCTGGGGTGACCTGCGGACTGGACGGGCGTGTCTGAGCTGCCGGGCAGTCTCTTTGGCCGCTGCGGGAGCGTGTGCAGTCTCGGGTGTCGTGTGAACCTTCTTCAGCGGGTTTGTGCATGACATGGCATGTGCTGACAAAGCTGTCGCAGTCAGGGTGCAGGGTCAGTAGCCTTGCCATTCCTAGCGGCGCGCCTGCATTGCTGGCGGCCGTGCGCCCGCGCGCCGCGCGCCGACAACTCGTCGGCCCGACCTGACAGGCTTGAGCCATGCGCGCAGGCAACTACAAGGCGGGGCAGATGGAGCTGTCGCAGACGCGCGTGTCGGTTGGCGCGGACAGCGTAGTGGGCGCGCGCGCGGCCATCCTGCCGGGCTTCAAGCTGCGCGCGGGCGGCAGCCTGGCGCCGGTGCAGCTCGGGCGGTCCAGCGCCTGATCGGGCGCTGGGTGTGATACCCTATAAACGTTCAGTCTGCAGGCTGTCAGCCTGGCCCTGTTGTCGCACGCATGTCACTGAGGGCGCCGTGGCGACTCGGGCCGCGCGGCGGAGAGGGGCCTGATCTGGCGCGCGCGCCCTCTCGGTCACGTCTCTCTATTTTTGTAGCGCCTATACTGGCCGCAAGTTTTTGAAGTGTCACTGTAGCCCCTGCTTCAGTCGGGATGCGTGCGCGGCTGCCACACCATTGCGGCATCGGGCCGGGGTAGCTGCCTCGCGCTGTTTGCTGCGTCGCGCGGGTAGGCGACGAGCGCGGCTGGCGAGGGCGCAGGCGGGTTGCGGGTGCGGCCGTATCGGGCGGGTCAACAGGGCGCAGAGCGGGCTTAGTGGCTGGTGAGTGGGTTCTGAGGGTTTGTGCTTTTTCGCATTGCGCGGCCGGTGCTGCGCTCGGGCCGGCCGGCAAAACTTCCCGAGGCTGCTGGGCGGGCTCTCTGAAACTGCCCTGACTTTGCGGCTGCCAGGCGGGCAGCGCGTCGCCCGCCTCGGTCCACATTAGCGGCGTGGCTGGGCGGGCCAGTCTGGCCTGCGCTGCCTGCAGAATGCACACTGGGTCCCAGCGTGTCGTCATCTTTTCGGCTGCAGAGTGCGGGGTCCTGCGAAACTGTGTCACAGCATTATTATCCCTTAGCACCTAAATTTGTGTGCATGATGTGCAAACTTTGTTGGCCTTTTGTGTGCTCATGCTCGGGCGGCTGTCTGGCCGCGGCCCCAGGGGTTGTACAATGCGTGATCGATTGTCCCGGCGGCATGGGCTAGGTTGTTTTTCTTGCCGCACCATACGCCTGTAAGTACGCACTGCCAGCATCCCTGGCTTGCATGTCACACTCGAGGACAACCGCACAGGCCAGATGCCGAGCAAACTTTAACAACCTCATCACCCGCGCCTGGATTCAGGAGCAGGTCATGCAGTGGGCTTCACGCACAGGTAGAAGCGCCCATGCTATTGGCATGCACGCATCTCGACACGCATGATTAGGCGCAAGTCCGCAACACATGCTGACTCCAGCCTTGGGACCAAGCAGGAACCAGGTTGCCATATTCACGCCACGTGCATCACAGGTCGCTCGGCGCGTTCTGCGACAGGGCCGGCCTTGCACAGCCCCGCAAGAGCGCCTTTCAAGGTCTCCCCAGTTGCGTGCGGCGGAAGCTTTCCGGCCCCTTGGGAGGTCACAGCTTGAACACGCTTGCATGCCACACCATGCTGACAAACAACCAACCCCGCACGCACACAACGAAGACTGCCAACCCCTTGGAGGTCACACCCGATAACACGCTTTGACGCCATGCCTGCTGACAGCGTCACACAGGACGCAAGGCATTGTCCTCTCAGGGCCACGTTGAACACCAGCCAACAGCAACAAAACAGACCTCTAAGACAGGTGACCCAGCGCACTGGCTTGGAGGTGCGTTACATTGTCGGGACCTGGGTGCTCGCTTGCGGGCTGCCCGGACGCGCGCGCATGCGCGCGTGCAGACTCTTTGACGCCCGCACACTGCGCGTCCTGTCCGCCTGCGCCGCAGCCAGGCAGCAGGACGCCGGCGGCCCGGGCCGGTGCGGCGGGCGGCAGCGCGTCCGCCGCTGCCGCCGCCCCCGCCCAGGACGTTCGCGGGCTTGGCCATGCCTCCAGCGCAGCCTGCATTGCGGCTGCCACATGCGTCACGGCGTGTCCCGCTGCAGTCTGCCCAGCGCCTGACACAGGCTCTGACTCGCGCTGGCGCTGAGTCAGCGCACTCATGCGCATGCAGGGGAGCAGGAGGTGGCGCCAGGCATAGGCGCGCCTCATCGACAGCCGCGACCGCCACGTCCAGCGCCTCCACGCTGCTGGGGGCGTCTGCCTGGCCGAGCTCCAGGCCCAGCTTGGCCGGGCGCGCAGCGGCAGCGGCAGGCGCCACCTGGCCACGCCCGCATGACTAGCTGCATTCGCTGCAGCACTCCCTGAGACGACAGGCGCGGGCGATAGAGGTTGGAGCGGGCGCTGCCGAGCGCGCGCGGGGGCGCCTGCGCCCTGCTTGTGGGCCAGCGCGCGCCCGCGCCACGGCGCGCACAGCATGCGGTCCATCTGCCTCCAGGAGAGCTATCATGCGCGCTGCGGCGCAGACGCGCTGGGCAGCGGGCGGCGCCGAGCCAGGGAGGGCTAACCATCAACCCTACAATTTCCTAGGCAGGCAGGCGGACGGCGCGCCTGCACGTCGTCGCGCAGAAATGCGGCCACTGCGGCGGTGTACTCCAGGCGGTGCACGCGAAAGTGGCCGCAGTGCGGCGAGTCGCCAAAGCGCAGCTCGCGCGCCACGCGCCCGCGCCGCCGCTCCTCCTGCGCCGCCGCGTCGCCGGGCTGTGAGCGCGCACGGGATGCTCTGGTCAGGGTTGTGCTCACGCGGTCGGCCAAGGCGCGCCGGGCGCGCTCGAGCGCACCGCTGCATGGCGCACGTCGCCGCGCGCATGCTTTTCTGCATCGCAGGGCTGCCAGGCGGGGCGCGCAGGGGGCGCTGCCCAGCGCTGGCGCTGGCAGGCGCTGGCTCGCGCCCGCTGCCGCCCACCTGCTCGTTGTTGCTGGCACAGAGGCTTTACAGCAAGGAGAGCAGGTTTGGCATCCATCAGCAGCGCCGGCCGGTGCGGGTGCTGGGACGGCAGGCGTGCGCCAGGCAGCCCCACCGCCGCTGCCGGGCGGGTCCGCACCCGGACGTGGCTCTCGATGCTGGCGTCGCGCACGACCGCATCGGCGGCGGAGTAGATGTACAGCTGCGGGAAGCTCGCCAGCGCGGCCGCCGCCGCGACCATGGCCTCGATCGCGCGCCAGCGCTGCCCGCCGCGGGGCACCCACACCTGCGTGCTCAGGCGGTCGCGCGTCGCGCTGGCCCGGCCTTTGCCGGCGCGCCGTGGAGCTGGGTGTGGGCCGGCACGTTGGTTGTGTGTTGGAACGGCGGAGAAATTCACAGTCGTGCCGCTCAGGCTTGTCACAGCGGAAACCCGTCCCTGCTGCCCTCCGCACCCTCAAGGAATGTGACGAGCGTGGCGTTTGTTGATGCACACAGCCTGCATACCTGTGTGTGCGCTTTTGCATGTGCGTGCTTTCCATGATCTGTACAAACGAGCATGCAAGTTGGTGGTAGGGCCATGCGCGGAGAGGCTCGGCAGAAGCGCGTCAGTGCTTGAACCTGATCAAGCAGGCAGGGGGGCGGCGTGAGCTAGGATAGGGTAGGCTAGCTTGCGCGACGCGCCTTGAAGAAGGCGTGCAGGAGGCGGAAGGACGCGGCGCGGTCGCCCGCGCGGCGCGCGGGGCCGTGCAGCACTGCAGAGGCCGCCGCAGCCATGGTGCGCGTGGACACCTGGGCCCGCGCCGGCGCGCGGTGGGCGCGCCGGCAGGGTGCGATCGCGGCGCAGGCAGAGGAGCAGGGCGCGTGGACGACCATGCAAGCATAGAACCTGCTGGAGGCTGCGCCAGCCACGTGCACAGCACATCTTGACGCTGGCGTATCCAGCTGCTCTGCAGGGCTTTCAACTGCGCCTCATGAATACCTGGCAGGTCATGCGCAGCGCCGCCGCCTGCCAGGCGGAGCGCGAGCGGCGCGCCGGGGCGCGCGCACCGCGATCTGGGGCGCGGAGTCGACGACAGCGCCGCAGATGTCGCGCAGGCGCGGCGCGCCGCCCGACGCGGCCATGTCGCGCAGCATTGCCGCGAAAACGCCCCAGCCTGCCATGGAGAAGGCGTGGAAGAGCATGCGCGGGCTGCCGCCGGCCTCGACCACCGCGGCCTGTGCGCGCGCGCGCGCGGGCGTACTGGGGCGCAGCTGCGCCGCGTGCGCGGGCAGCGGCATGCATGCAGGGCCGGCTGCAGCGCGCCGCGCGCCTGCGCGGCAGCCAGGCGCTTCAGGCAGCCGGCCACGCAGCGCAGGCCGGCGCGCACGGACAGCGCGTCCCACTTGCTCTCCAGGCGCAGCAGCAGCGGCTGCCACCTGCGCGCCGCATCCCAGTGGCTGCGAGCGCAGGCTGGGCCCAAGGTGAGCAGGCACCCGCGGGGAGGTCAGGCACGCCCGGGGGTCGGGGTGCAAGCAGCGCACCCCTGCGCGCGCCACCACGCCGCGTACTTGGCCAGGTGCCGCTCCTCGCAGCCGAACCACCCTGCGGCGGCCCGCGCAGCTGCAGCAGGCGTCCCGGGCGCGGGTGAGGCGGGAGGCAGCAGGAGCAGCTCACGCCGATGACGTAAGCGCCTCTGCCACACAGCGCCTGCTGCGCGCAGGGGCCTCAAGCGTACCGCAGATGGCGACCGTGCCGTGCAGCAGGGGCTGCGAGTCATCCTGGCTGGCGCTCGAGCGGCTGCCGGAGCAGCTGCTGCTGCGCGAGCTCCTGCCGCTGGCGCACGCCAGGCACGCCAGCATCTGCTCCGCGCGGGCTGTGGCCCTGCAGGCTCCCTGTGTCGAGCTGGTGGCTGCTGGTAGCTGGGAAGCGGAGCTGAGCTTATTTGGCCCGTCCAAGGCTGGGTGCTGGTAATGAGTCATGGTGAGTCTGCAGTGCATCGCCACCTGGCCACCTGGCCACCTGGCCCAGCAACTCATGCAGCAGTGGCTCATTCGCTGCTGCACTCACAGTGTGACAGACAGGGTGAGCCACGTCGCGCTTGTTTGGCTGGCATGCCTGCCGCCGTCACGAAAGCGGCCCTGTCCTTTCTGGCTGCCCAGCGCAAATGTCGTGCTCCACTTCAGGCCAAAGTCTTCAGCCCAAATGCCCTCTTCACTTTGTAATGACTGGAATTGCTCTTGGCCGCTCCTTCCCAGTGCCGCAGACTTGTCGGGCCTGGAACACCAGCAATAAGGGCGCATGGCCTGTGGCATGAGGCCAACTGAACACACAACGAGGCAGGACCTCTCTTTGCGTAAACAGTCGAGTGCTACACACGCGCATCCTGCACTCATAACTTACGAGAATTGTATCAACCAGCTCTCTCAGTGCTCTGAATGTCCGTGCATCAGCACACTTCTTCGCCGCCTGCAGTGCACACCAGCGCCATGCAGAGCAGCTTCTACCGCACTTGTGCATGCCCGAAACCCCATCAGAACCCCATGGTGCCCGGGCAGCTCCTGGCCATGCTGCTCCAGCGCACTCAGTTCCCAGCATACCCGGGAGAAAGATGAGCACCCAGCGCAGGTCGCCAGACAGTCACGCATAGCCCAGAACACGCCGCAACCCCGCACGCTCACACGAAGCCTGCACAGGCATGTCGCGCCCCACGTCGCAACCGCCCCAAAAAATGTGCCCACAACTCAGCAGCGCGCGCCTTCACGCTCTCGCTCCGCCACAGCGGCGCGCGGCGCCGGCGCGGCGCGCGCGCCCGTCACGCGGGCGCGAACAGCTCGCGGCCGAGCGCGTCGACGAGCTGCTGCTTCCGCATCTTGGTGTAGCCCGTCACGTTGTGGTGGCGGCACAGGTCCTTCAGGTCCGACACCTGCCGCGCCCGCCGCGGCCCTCACACAGCTCCCTCCGCACACAGGATGCAGCTCGCTTGGACGCGTGGGGGTGCCGCTGACGACGGACACGAGGGGGTGCAGCTGACGACGGACACGAGGGGGCTCAGTGCAGCTCGCTGGCAGTGGAGCAGCAGAGCACACCTGTCCAGCCGCTGCTGGCCTCTGCCGCTGGTATGAGTGTTTGGCTGGCCGGAGCACCCTGCAGCTGCTGACGACATGAGCGAGTCCCCTGAGTCCCATGAGCATGCTACCGCATGGCATCGCTGCCTGCCCAGACGTCTGGCATGGTCATGGGAGGATCATGGGAGGCTGCAGCATGCCGGACATGACAGCGAGGCTGGCCGCAGCTGATGCAGAAGCTCCCATGAATTTACCCCAGCAGCGCCAAGGGAGGGATACCAGGCACACCTTGAGGTCGTGGAGCTCCTTCATGCTGCTGGGCGCGGGCGCCGGCGCGCCGCTGCCGTTGCCGGACGCGGCCGCCTGGCCGCTGCCGGCCTCCGCGCCTGGCGCCGCCACAGACACGCGTGAGGGCGGCAGAGGCGCAGCGAGCTTCCCCCGCTTCAGGTCTAGACTTGCTCGGAGCCTGCGTGATATCATCGCTCCCTGGGAGCGGCGGTACGGTGACAGAGGCAGCAGGCGGTGGTGCGGCTGAGCGCCGGGCGGGGCACGGGTGCGGAGCGCGTCCTCACTCCCGCCGCAGCCGCACCTGCTGACTGGTCGGCGTGCGCAGGCGACGGCGCCGGCGGGCTGGCGGGCGGCTCGGCCTCAGCCTCTGCGGGCGCCTCCTCCTTGTGCGCCTCGGCCGTCGGCTCCGGCGGCGAGGGCGCCTGCGGCGCGTCCCCGGCGCCCGCACCCGCCGCCGCAGCCTCCTCCTCGCTGCCAAACTTGTACAGGATGGTGCCGTCGGTGCTCTCTGCGCATGAGCGCGGCGCTGATCGCCCGGGCGGAGCATGCGAAAGAGACTGTGTACATAACAGGCACGCGTGTCAAGATGGCAACTGGGCGCCCGCCCAATGTGCTGTACGCCCTGGAAAGTACGCCTGGCGACAGGTTCGGAGAGTGGTCAATCAGGGTGCCTGCGTGCGCCGCGGCCGCACCCTCTTTGCTCACAAGCGCCAGCTCTTGCGCGCCGTCCATGGCGCAGCGCCGTGTGCGCAGCGGCCTCCGGCCGAGTGTGCATGGGCTCCAAAGGCATCGAGGGGTGGGCCTCGTGGCGTCGGGGGCGTGGCCGGCCCGTGGGGTGCCAGCAACAGGCGTCAGGCCCAGCACCAGCATTGTGAGTCTCTCCACAGAGCACTGCTGTTGTGTACTACTTGCAGCACTGATGAATGATAGTGGATCATTTGAGCTTTTTCAGCCAAATCCAGTCTTGTTATCTTTCTCCCCTGTTTCAACCTGCAGTTGTTGCAGTCTGATGCAGGGGCTGTGTGCCTCCACTTGATGGGCAGAACTTGACTGCCTCAGAGATAGTGAATATTATCCGTGTCAGCAGTAGTACTTGCACTCTTCCCCTAACAATAATTCCCCTGTAAGTGCGCCGCAACATCCAACGCCAGTGCACACGCACTGGCTGTTCTGCCTTGCTTCCCGCCCATGATGCCTCCGCAACAAGTGCACACTCCCCTCCGCATGCGCAGACCGCGCCGCACTCGGGCTACCGGCGTGGCGGCCTCAGCGCAGCTTCTTCCGCCACGGTGTCGGCATGATGCCTCTCCACCTGCATGGCTGCAGCAGTGCACACAGCAGCGCTTTATCTCTGTGACCATGCTTAGTTGACAGACAAGACCAGGTTCCCACCATATGATTCGTTACCATCTTGCAGCAGAGCGACACAAAGCAGCTCCAGAATGACACCAGTGGCTTCTAGCAGTGACGTGCCACAGGAATCTCATGCATCCGAGCACCCTCCCGAGGAGCGAGGGCCGCAACACCCACCAGGGCGGCCGTCATACACACACACAAGGGCACCCTGCCGCAAGCGCAGCAGTGCAGGCCTGCATGAGAGTCTCCCCTTTTGTGACTGCCCCCTGATGGACGACGGCGAGGCCCAGCCGCAGCCCAGAGCTCCGCCAGGCTGCCCCGTGCTGGCGTTCAGGGACACCCAGGCGCGGCGCGCGGGCGCACCGTAGTTGCCGCGCTCGTTGAGGCGCGCCTGCACCACATACGTGCGCAGGAAGTCCGCGGCCTCCTCGCCCTCCGCGCACAGCCGCGCCACCTCGGCCGGGTCGGCGACGCCGGCTGCTGCCTGCCGCGCGCGCGCTCGGTGGGCTCGCAAGGGCTCGGCAGGTGGCTTCAGACCGTCGCGTGCCCGGGCTGCCAGTGCTTGTGAGCCGTCTCCTACGGGGGGGGGGGGGGGC
>JAABUV010004327.1_pt1 | contig 17102 bp, 17 predicted proteins | sample 5559971 | NCBI WGS metagenome assembly JAABUV01 (sample SAMN10711881, study PRJNA513362) | rock metagenome | isolation source: Antarctica rocks | place: Antarctica: Victoria Land, Knobhead nord | collected 2015-12-19
AGGGCATAAGGGACACTCAGGCGCGTTTGAGTGTCGCTGCGGTTGTGGCTGAGAGCTTCGAGAGTCCGGCGCTGGGCGATGATGCCAAGGGTATCGATGACCTCTATGCGGAACGAAGGGGCCTGGCGACGAGGAGGGTGGCGTTGAGTAGGAGAGAGAACGGGGGAAGAAAGTATAAGCAGGTAGTGGTGCGCGAGTCTGTTGTCAAACGAGAGGAGTCGTGATGATTAGATGATTATAGGATATCTACTCCAGGGATTTTCAGCGAATATCGCTGAGAAACAGTGTTCAGATCTCTCTTTCGTTCGTTAGTCTTCAACTTGCGTAATTTATCTTCTCGCACAACCACTTTGCTTTTCTATGAACGTCGTCGGAGCTGGCGACAATTGAGAAACTTTACTTCTCAATCCTTCTACCCTTGCCGTAGTCATTGGAATAACATCGAGGTAGAGGAATATCCGACGACATAGATGCATCAGATTTCAAATGGCGCCATTACCTCTCTGCTTATTGTTTGGTTCACTGTCCACCAGTGGTTTCTTGATCTTGATATTCTCGCAAGGTAAAGTTCCCGCTTCCCAACAAGGAGATAATAGTGTTGATGCACGTGATGCTCAGGGCCTATCCTAATCGGGTTAGTCAGGGGTATCTGTTGGTTAGTTAGCTGAACCTTCACCTCCATAGAATCTACACACTTACACCTATCGCTGCTTCAACAAATAGTCACATACCTTTGCGTGGCTTTGATTTTCATTACAATAGGATGCATCTTTCCGACACGCGTATTTTGGCAAAACTATAGTCAATGGAAGATACATCTCTTCGTACAGTTCCAGTCGTTTGTGATGACCTCGGCCACTGTCTACGCGGTGGTAAGCCTGTGTGCGATCAATCCTCAGTTCATTGGACCCTGGCTTGTTGGTTGGTATGGTATTCACTGGCGGTGTACCAACAATGATCTCCTCCAATGTCCTTATGATGGCTCAGGCCTATGGTAACCAGGCTTTGACCGTGGTGGAGTTGACACTAGGGAAATCTCTGGGGCCTTTTGTGACACCCCTGTGAATAGAAGTCTTCATCGTCTTTATTTCTATGGTTCTTTAGACATGTGGCCAATAGGAAAGACAGCACACAATCGAGGTGGCCGCCAACAAAGAGTGATCTGCAAACGAAGGCCATCTAAAAGAAGCTTCACAAGCGAAAAGATGTATCTCGATCACAAAAACAACTATGCTGTCAATCATGCAATTTGCAAGAGCCTGTACCACCTTTCGTTCTAATAAGGCCTACTAATTCCATTGTGGAGCTGTAACATAGCACTAGAAGAATGAACTTGCGCGTGGGGGGGCACCCTACCGTCTCTATTCTTCCAAGTTGAAAGCGTCCTGCACAAGAAGATGGGCGAGCCATTAAGCCAGAAGCCATCATGTGACGGCGCTGATTGGTTCAAATCGCTACACATCAAGTTTTGCAAATCATAATGGGATTCCTGGCTTTGCCAAGTTGATAGGTATACCAATTCGTCAGGACCCCAGCTTAATGACTACTTTATTCAGAACAACTTCAGAGGTGGGATCCGTGTGAGAAACCAACCTACGGTTTAATCTTCACATTTAGCCTAAATTTTAGCCCTTTTGATCGCCATCCACTTTCCAGCTCCCGAGAGTTCTAGAATACCAACCGGATTGATGCTGCGCCATGCGATTATGGTGAAGCTCAGAGACCATGAGGTCAATGTATCGCAAGCGAGCCTCGAAGCCTCAACTAATTATTCAAGAATTAGTGACACTGCATCATTGATGTGACAAGAGAAGGGAAATTTCCCTGAGATAAAATTTAAGGATGCTAGGAATCTATGGGCAGATCAAGGCAATAAGGCAACCAATGACGCAATACTTCACTTTCTCGCAGCTCTTTCGCCTGGTTGCCTGCAGAATCCATAGTTAGGGAGCCTATAAACGTACATCTTCTTTCTCTGCATATACACCGCATATGAAACGTCGCAGATAGCTCTCCGCTGGTTTATACAGGTACAAAAGTAATAGTTTGCTGACGAGGACTCCGAGCTGTTCCTATTACGCCCCAATTCCCGCCCCCGCCCTATCCGACCTCGCTGGGCCTCGACATCCTCGCCGGTCCCCTCGTTATTCTCCTGTGACTGCATCACTGTCGAAGCTGTCTCCGGTAAATCGCCGCTTGTCTCTGCTCCTTGGTTTTATTTTACCGTAATTCAAGCGGCAAAATTTACGCCTCAGCGAGGGGTTGAAGGCCTAAGCATGATGAAACTTTAGGGGGTGAGTATGCATCGATGTGGAAGTGTGCATGTAAAGAAAGGGGATGAACCTCCATTGGCTCCCTATGGTTACCTCGATGCATCCGCTGAAACATTCTCGGGCGTACCGTGGCCTCATACGTTATCTGCTGAAAGGTTTTATATGCTTTTTGTACACGAGTTTATCTTCGAGCACACCTTTCATGTTATATATCTAACGACAAATTTTTCTTTTGAGGCATGACTACAAGCGCGGGCTCTTCTCAAAGTGATCTACAGCATCTTATCTCCGATCATCCATTTATCAATATCACGAGAAAATATGAAACCAAAATCGATGAGCTCAAGCATCATTCAGCCGGTAACGGACCCCCGAGACGAAAATTTCTGCGACTACGCAAGCTCTGGACGTGGTTAATCACTGATAGCTGGACCCTTGAATACGTCGGAATACTTCTGGCCGTCGCTGCCTTGGCAAGCATCGGCATCATACTTGGTCTATACTACGAGCGACCCTCGACAGAACGGAAACACTCAATCAATCTCAACATGCTGTTGTCAACCCTGGAACTTATCTTGAAAGGAGCCACCGTGTTCACCGTAGGATCCTGCCTCGGACAATCAAAGTGGATATAGTATCATCGGAAGAAAAGAAGGCTAGATAGATTCCAGGCAATTGACGTGGCATCCAGAGGGCCCATGGGCGCTACAAGGCTTCTGCTCGTCCTTGGGTTCTTCTAAATTGCATCTATCGAATGTCTTGTGACTGTGATGGCTCTAGTTTCCGACGCTTTCGGGCAGCAATCGGTTCGGTATCCTCTGAGGAAGGCTAACAACACAGCCACTGTACCGATTAGCCAATACTATGACCGATATGGTGCGGGCGGTGCCTATTCTAGGAACATTGATAGGAACATTGAGCAATCTGTGACAGCTGCAATTTACGACGATGCCTTAATTGCCAAACTATCTGCTATCTCCGCTGCCATTAACCCGCAATGCTCAACAGGCAACTGTACATTTCCTACATACGCTTCACTAGCAATCACCTCTGAGCGCATTGACGTTTGCACGCTCATCGAGGGCAATTGCGTGAACGTCTTCACTGGGGAATGTTTGGCCAAAGCCTATCAGCCAAACGGTTTGTTTTTGCAAGATGAAGGCGTTTACAAGAGTGTCTTTGCTATGTTCTCTACGCTGCCACCGAACACAAGGACATTCGACTCGTATCAGGGTAAAGTAGCTGCATTTTCCGTGATACTATATGAAGTCATCCCCACCACTTCCTTTGAGGGCTTGAAAATCCACAATACCACGAAGACCTTCGTCTATGATTGCATCTTCTTATTCTGTGCCCAGTCTTTTGTTGCTATAGACTTTCAAGAACAATTCTCGAAGACTGTATCTCAGACATATCATATGAATTATACGGGCGCGGCCTATTCCGAACTTACGATACCCCAGGGTCTAATTCCTCACGGGTCAAATTTGACGTTCAGTGCCAGCTTGGGGGCAGGGTTAGCGTTGTGGAACTGGATGAGATACAACATGAATGGCACAGGGGTAATGGAAACTACTGGCAGCGCTGGATGGAAGAATGATATTTTACGTGCGCTCTCCCAGAATGGTGCGTCTAGAGTCTCACGACTGTGGCCAACATAGCAACGACCATAACAAACAGGATGCGACTCGATTTCGGCCAGAAAATCCAGGGGATCGCTATTGCCTTGGAATCGTACATCCACGTACGGTGGTTGTGGCTACTGCTTCCATTGATCATGGTTACACTTGCCCTACTCTTCCTTATTCCGACGATCTGGCAGAGTTGTCGTTGGGGTATTCCGAGTTGGCGAAACAGCACTCTTGCGGCCATGACGCATGGGACTGAGAAGTCGGGGACGAGCTTGCTAGCTATTGGAAGTAGTGGATGCAAGGGTAAGGAGAAAATCAGTGACCTGGAGGAGTGGGCTGCAGGTTTGGAAGTAAGACTTAGGTAAGAAGGCCCTACGGGTGCGTCTTACGGACTGATGCGCGCTGGTTGATTCGGCCCTTTCGAGTCTAGTTCGGCCAGCTTGAATGGAACCAACGGGCGAGCAAAGTGGTAGAGGCGAACATGGGTACAAATATGGAGCGTACTCATCCGTTCGAGCCCGCAATCACAACCGAATTGCCAGCGTGAGCAGCGTCAAAACAGTGCATGCCTACTCAACTTTGCCAGCGGCTCGGCGAAACCGCGCGGAGAATAGGGGAACAGATAGAGAAGCGATCTACCTGTTTCTACCCTTCACTCCTTCGAACTTGGACTGAAACGCTTTAACCTCACATGGTCACTCCAGATTCTGAGTCACTTGGATCAAAGAAGCTCTTAAAGCTTTTGTGCAGACTTCTAGAAGTTCGTTTGAAGATGTCGAATAAACTTAAACACGTAGAAGATATATATCATATAAATTCAAGGAACCCAAAGCTCGATTGTACTTTGAACAATGATTTTTTCTGACAGCTCTGATGCTCAACGCTATCGTGCAGTAGCTGAATAATATTACCCACATCATACGTCTCCGCCTCGACGGCGTCTACACGGGATCAGAGGTGAAGAATCTAAAAGATCCAACCGAGAGATAACGGCAGGCAATATACCCTCATCAAACCCGAGTATACTGTGATCTCTCTCGATGCCGAGTGCCATGCGATTCTTGCCTGCTCCCATTCTCTCCGCATCCATTCGAGGATCAGTTTGAGACACCTTCCTCAGGCGTATTCATGAATGGCCAAAAACTCTCACCAAGAAAAAACCCCGAGGTGATATCAATGGTCCCGCTCCAAGATATGCGGGAAAGCCGAGAAGGCCCCTCCAACCTCATCATCATTATTTCTTAACCTGGCCAAACGCAGGACGACGGCCGTCAGACCCGACGTCGTTGGTCCCCCAAGCGGAGAAGCAGGAGCTGGGGGACTCGACCCGAAGCAAAACCGGGTTTCCTGCAAGCCACTTAAAGCCTACCTTAGTCTTGGAGTTTGACCAGAGAGAAAGGGGAAATGAAGATGGTAACCACTATATGCACACCACCCGCCTTTGCAGACACACCACCTGAACTTTGCAAAAACACCACCCCCCGCCACTAAGCCTAATCAGGTAATTCCAGGATCCACCGCGGTGTTTATCTGAATATTCGCTCCACTTTTTACCTTCATTGCTATCCACCCACGTCACCGCCATGTCTATGCAATTACTTCCTTCTTCAGAGAACCTTCACTGCTCAATTGAGCTTCTTATCAAGTCAGTCAATGAACACGCTGATTCTCAAGGCTACGCCGTCACGAAGAAGCGCTTCAAGAAGTTCAAGAAAGGCGTGATCATGAAAGTCTGACTCTGTTGCAATCGTGTCGACGTGACAAAGATCAAAGATCTTGAGCATCATTTTCACACTTTCAGCAGACGCAACGAATATTCTTTTGAAGTCATCGCGAAGCTAAATGACAACGAAGAAGACTTGACTGCTGAGAACGATTGTTGACATCTTTTCGTCAAATGTCTCAAGCATAATCACTTCGCAACTCTTCTAGAAGCTCATTCAATGCATCAAAAAGTGATTATGACTTCTGAGATTATATGAGAAATTGAAAAGAAGATTCGAAAGAGCAGCGTCGCTGTCTTCATTATGACAGAACTTCGTCTTGATCTTGATGAAGAAAATTCAATCTTCAAATCTCAAAATATATGAAATGCGCGCGCTCAAATCAAAGCACAATCACTAGAATCATTGATATCTATTCAGACTGTAATGAGAGCTTTAAACAATAAGAAAATCTGACACATAAAGTCAAAGAAGAAGTTTTATAACGAGAAACTAAAGTTCTTATTCTTTACTTCGAAGTGCATGCAGAAACTTCTTCACGAAAATTTCAAGATCTTAATTATGAACTGCATCTACAAGATCAATAAGTACAAGATGTTGCTTCTGATTATCATCAATGTCACGTCTTTGAACATCTTTTACTACATCGTCTTCTGCTTCATAAAAGATGAGAACTTTGATGATTATGTGTGAGTTATGAAAGTTCTGAAGCAACTGTATGAGAAGCTTGTACTGTTTTTTTCAGAGATCATACTGTCAGACGATGACAAGACTCTTGCATCTGTTATACAACATGTGTTTGAAGACTATGATCATGTTACTCATGCTCTGTGCATCTGACATATAAACAACAACGTACTGAAGCATTGCAAGAAGTTCTTCGTGATTCAGAAAAACTTTGAACTCTTTCTGAAGCGCTGAAAAGCACTTGTTTACTCTTTCAATGAAGAAGAACTCATTGACATCTGATATGCATTTAATAAGATCTACAACGTCGTAAATTTGAACATATGCAAGTACATTGAGAAGCATATATGATTGCAGCGACGAAAATTCATTAAATGCTACATCGACAGACTTTTACACTTCAACAACATCATTACTTTGCATGCTGAAAAAAAGCATCAAATTGTTAAACAACGACTTCAATTTTCAACAGATGAGCGTGAATTCAACAATATTGAATCTCGCTGATCTGATGCAAATGATTTAATGATCATCATTGATAAATTAAATCTTCTTCTACTTGACTACTTGATCAACATTATAATTACATTCAGAAACTTGAGAAAGCGAAGACTCATTTATCATTTGAACTTCATCTTTCTATCTTTTAAGATCTTACTGTCTTCGTTACTTCGCATGCACTTCGTCAGATGTATCAACAATACAAGCATCTCACTGTTGAATTCATGATGATCGTGACTTGTACAAGCACATTTACAAGAACAACGAGACTCATATGCGCGCACGAAATTCAGAATTGCATGTACAATTAAGCGAGCGATGATACATTGAAGTTAAAGAACATACATTCTCACTGAAGATACATCAACTATCAAGTCGCTTTGAGCGACTCAAAAAGAGAAGAATCACACAATGAAAGAGAAAAAGATGATAGATATGTCAGTCATATCTTCATTCATCGTCGTCACTGCTTCTATTGCTACGATGACTTCGAAAGACATACTACGCGTTCAGAAGCTCATCATTGTCAGAGCGAAAAAGCGATCATGAGACTCATCTAATCGTGTACGATCAGAGATCTCTCAGCGACGACAGCAAGTCTTTGAAGAGTCTACACAGCGAGAGTCGTCTGACTTCGAACTCGTGAAAGAGCTTTCGTCGCGCGAGACTATTCAGATGACTCAGTCTCAACAAGCTTCTCGAAGTCGTAAAGAACGAGAACGAGAACGAGAACGAGAACGAAGTGAAGCAAAAGATGAAGCAAGAAGTGAAGCAAGAGATGATCAAATTGCAGATGTTTCAGACAGCATGATGATCTTTTTTCAGATGTAAATAGATTTAATTTGAAGATGATTTGAAGCGTTCAAAAGATATGTTTCAGATTTTGATTATGCTCTTGAGAGCGAAGAGAACGAGATGCTTTTCGCACCAAAAATCGACTGTTTATGTGATCTTTTCAGCGTTCTTCTTCAAATCTCTTTCAGAGATAGAACGATTACCTGATTAGACTTAGTGGCGAGGGGTGGTGTTTTTGCAAAGTTCAGGTGGTGTGTCTGCAAAGGCGGGTGGTGTGCATATAGTGGTTACCATGAAGATTATCCGCGACGTGTTTTGCTACCATTGTGGACATGCCCTCCGTCACGGAAATTCTTCGTTCCGAAGACTTTGTGTCTCACACTTTGCTGTCTGAGAATGCCTACAGCAGTATGTTTCGATGTGATCGGGTGATTTTGTTTGCCTGATGCAGACAGCAGAACGGCACTGCAGCAACTACCTTGACCTATCGAGAGGAGAAAGCGTGACGGGTTGTTGCGTACCTAGATTCTAAAGCCAAAGGTTCATATAACTGGCGGTGTGTTTCAAGTTCCTCTTCATTTGTTGTGATGCTTGAAGTTATCCTGAATGGAGAATTTTTCAAGTTGAGGCCCAAACATTTGGCTGGTTAGAACGACCTCTTGCAATTGCAATTTTGCTCGAGTTCCTGATATGTTTTCCATGTCTTCCTCCTACAATAGCCATTCACCGATTTATCGCCATTCATCACCCCATCGCCTTTACGATTATGAGTACCCCTGCAATCAACATATTGCCAAGCGAGCTCCCTCTCCCCGTTTAACCGCGAACCCCACCCCCTAATTAAATTCCCAGAATCATCTCGAGTGTCTTTCTCGTATAACTTGATAAACATATTCTTCCCCTTCAGAAGGCCCTCTAACCCATCATTATCGCCGCGAATACCATTAGTAGTATTCCTGCACTCGACATAATCAACAGCAACCCAGCTTTCGCTCTGTACTCTCTGCTTGCACCCCCAGTGAAAGCCACGGGGCTCACACCAGGGCCTAGACTCAAGGTCTCATTCCCCACAACTACTGTCGTGGGCGTGGCGCCTGCGCCAACAGCATAGGTAGTGCTACTGAGCACTATTTCTGATGCATCTGCAGAGAATGTGACTTTGTCGATGGTTAGTGGAGACAGCGTTGAAAGTTGATTGAGATCTTTAGCGGCATTGACGGTTGGTATGGGAGCTCGACCTACGGTCCCAAATGCATTCATGATCAGCGACCCAAGGCCAGCTGTTTGGGTGCTGGTTCCCAGAGTGACTGCGGTCCCTTTGGCATCGATGGAGATTACAGTTCCGGATATGGTGGTGGCGGAGTCATTAGCAAGAATTTGGCTATTAATGACATACTCCAAAGCCGCGTTGGCGGTTAAGACAGAAGATCCATGGGTCACCACAAGTTGGTTGCGTGTTGGGCTTGAAAGCCAAGATGTACTAGAAGCTACTACTATGCCGGAGGCGGATCGCATCAGGCTAATCGGAGTGCCAGATCTAGTGACGGCAGAGCCAGGAGCCAGGGTTTGACCGTCAATGACATAGTTCGAGGCTGCGTCGGCGGTGTATGCGGAATTTCCAACGGTTATTACAGGAGCGTTGTGCGGTGGAGTTAAGAACAACGATGTACTAAAACCTAGTACTATGCCAGACGCAGATGGCATGAGACTAACAGGAGTCCCCGAGATGGTTATTAGACCCCCTGGGGTGAGCGTTTGGCCGTATATCGTGTACTGCTCTGCCGAACCCGCCGAGAGCTTTTGATATCCTATTGTGGGGACTGGTAAATCAGGTCCATGACCAATTATTGTGTTGCTTGAGCCAGCCACAAGAGCTGCAGCTGAAGGCGTCGACGAAATAGGTGTTCCAGACACAGTGATCGGCGCACCTCCTGCAAAGAGGGTCTGGCTTCCAATGCGGAAACGTGAGGAAGAATCATCGGTAACGACCGAATTCCCAATTGTGAGAACTGAGACCGGAGTGACGATCGGAGAGACGGTACTAGGTCCAGGTACGACTATGAACACTAAGCCATTTACAAGTGTTGTAATGGAGGATGATGGGTTAGATTCGGTTTGGATTGATATTGCACTATTGTCAACGTGGAGAGAGCTCGAGGAGTATGCTGCGACCTTTTTACCTTCTACGATCGAAAAGCCTCCTGGAGTCATGCTTTCACCACTAACATACACCACCGTTGCAACGGAATTGGTGAGTGGCGCACTAGCCCCTTCATTGGCCTGAACAAGCTCAGCGGTACCTTGTTCTATTGAATGGGCGACCTTTGACGTCTGAACAGTAGGCACATTTGGTGCCGATTCCGATGAGGGTTGTGTTGGCTTACCTGAGTGGGATTGAGACAGACTCGACTGTATCGTGTTCGATTCAGGAGTCTGTTCCGCTGGCACTGAATGGTTTGGTGGCTGAGGTGTCGATTGTTGGGTATTGCGAAGGTTCGGCAGATGATGGAAAATACGAGCTAGACATTATTGTTGCGCGGACTGTAGGGGAGCTCAACGTGGGTGATGGCAGGATCTTGCTCAAGGTAGCTTGCGGTCCAATATAGCTCATTGAAACAGCCGTAAGTGTCGAGACGCGCAGCAAGAATCTCGGAGGGCTAGCCATTCCAACATCGCATGTTGAATACAAGGATAGAGGGTCCAGAGGAGCGTTGGAAACGTTCTCGAACCACCCACTCAGCTCGATTTTCGTCCAAACACAGCTCACAGAACCAGCGCTGTTGGTCGCTGGAAATGTACTATAGATTTGAACAGCTGCAATGCCTTGATAGACTGTTGGGTAAGTACTAGGGATGTTTTAGTTTAGACACCTTGTCCAGCCTCGGGAGAGAAATCTTACAGGGTGTATGCAATCCCTCCTAGGGTTGTTGTAGCCAAAGGCTCCGAGACAGTAGATGCCAAATTAAACTTAAGGCTGTCGGGGATTACCTAGGTGCCTGCTTGAATTGTTGAAGTCTTGGTAATGTTGGTTGAATTGTCAATCGCAAATACGACTGTTGCAGCGGTATGGGTGAGCAGCTCGGTATACAAATCATATTCAAAGGCATGCATAAACATAGAGCATCTACTACATGTTGTTGTCGGTCTTCGTAGGGACTGTCTAGAAGTAACGTTCAAGTACGCACCTAGAGGGTGTAAATAGTATAAATCTTGATAGCAGGAAGGATCACCAACTAGTCGACGCGTTGGCATCAAGAGCATACCCAATGCAAATTCCGCAAAGCTGAAGTATTGGAAGCAGCGAGATCATCTTGTGTAACAGTTCTTTGGTTCTAGGCGTACTAACACAATGAACCTTGAACGCGGTAAAGCCGGCGGTCTGGAAGGGAAAGCAACCCCTAAATTGAAACACTTCTAAGATGCTCAATAGTGGTAAGAGCTCTGCTAGTTGACCAGGGAATCTGAACTCCTTAAGCCTATATCAGCTTACAACTGTCGATGGACAATCGAGGCTGAGGGAAGCACTAGATTTGGAAGACAAGGAATCTTGCATAGTAAGGCAACCGAGCCACAGAACGCACAGGATTGGAAATAGCTTTATGCATCATGCATGAAGAATCAATAATAGCATCTCCCCACTTGACATTCAAACATCGTGTAGTTCCAGGATGATTTACTCGCAGGTTGCATTTCTCGGGCTTTGGCGTGTCACCATGGTTGTATAACCCTTAAGCTGAAGGGTGCCTCCATCATAAGGACTGCTTGACTAAAAACAGGGTCGACTCGAGGAAGATTTGGAGAGAAAAGCTAGGTAGCACCTACATTATCATCAAGCTCATATCATTGGAAATCTGTAAAAAAAAAGCTAAGACTGGCTTGACGAAGAGTAATCACAGATTTGGGGTAAAGTCGTATCAGCTTACGAGGCTTGACTTCCTTTATTGCTGCCAAATTAGATATCAACAAATGAGACTCCAGCTCTCGAAGTCTTAGCCATTCTTTGGTGTTCGAACAGGCCTTGCAAATGGATGATTCGTAGAATGGACGTGAGGTTCAGCGTATGGAACATGGGATGTTGTTGCCTGCTCCGAGGATGAGTGATAGGGTCAATCGAATATTGATATATTCAACCCTGATAACCTTTCTTTCAATCCTACTCATCGCAAGTTCGAGAAATCGTCCCAATTGGTTGCGACCACGGGCCCAAGGGCGTCGAAGGCGGGCGCAATGGTCCGCATGACCTTGCTCTCCAATGGTATGCAGGAGAAGTGGTTCGCAGTGAGATCGACAAGGCAAACCATCGTGCCATCTAGGCTGCCAATATAATGTCAATATCCTGTTTATTGTTCTACTCGTATTGTACTCGTACCTGGTGTAGCATCGCTCTTCCCTCCACCACGCAGAGGCTTCAACCTCGAAAGACCTTCACGATGACGGTTTAACAACCCCAAGTCGGTAACACACTTTGAGTAAAGTACGTGTATTTTCTGGTAGCTGGAGGAGATTGGTCCTTGGGATGCCCCGCCCATGGGAGCGAGGGCGAAATACCAGGCGGGCGCGTTCCGCCGGCAATTCACGATGCTCGTCACCATCTGATCAGATCCCGCTCAACGTCCTGCATCAATCTTTCGTCCAGAACTCATCCGCCGAGTCTTCCAATCTATCATCGTCACACTCTCCATCTACCACGCCTCCTTCATCGGCCGAACAGTTACCGGCACAAGAAACGTGGCCCTCCCCAGCGAATGGCAGCCAAGATCCGTCTGCAGCGACATCACCCCAGCTGCCACAGCCTCCTCCTACTACAGAAACATGCGCAGAAGCAGCTGCGTCCCACTCGGATTCACAGTCTGTCTCACTGGGGGATCATGGTAACCAGGCAACGCCGGTTTTGCAGGAGCAACAAACGGGCTCCCCGGCAGACGCCCAGGGGAGGGCGTGGCTAGGACTCGGTAGATGGGTTTCTAAGAGGGGTTGGTTCCAGTCTATACTTGGGATTACCTCTTTACTAGTGGCGATGGTGTCGCTGTTCGTCTATGGGCTTAGGTCCTACGAAATGACTAGATGGTCCGAGCGTAACGACCTTTTACAGATGTGTGCGGGCTTGATACAGGTAACTCTTGTGCAGGTTCGAAGATGTATACATGCTTATGGTTTCAGGCGAACGTTACCGGAGGTCCGGAGTGCGAAAGGGTTCTCAGGGAGGGTCCGACTTTACCACCATATTCTAAAAGAGCTATGATGTACACTCCGGGGGTAGGTGCTTATAAATTGACCAAAAGAGCCACCACTTCGATGCAACACGTCTTTCACATGGATTGGACCGCACATACAGCGGCGGATTATGGCTTCGGCGGGGCAGGAAATTGGACTTTAGCCACACTCTCTGCCTTGGTCATGGCCGGGGGCGTTCTGGCATTACTCCGCTCTCGATCACCTGAAGAAGTAGTCTTCACAAGCGCAGCCAAATCAGAAGGAAGTGTTAAAGTGACGCGGCATTACGCCGAAGGACCAGAAACGATGCAAACCGAGGGCCCAGTGCAGATTACCCGGCGTCACCCACCAGAGGATCAAAGCCCAGGGGATCTTCGTCGCCGTATCATCCAAGACCGCTACCGTGAAGAGGAGGACACACTGGACAACGAGGGCGGGTTCCTGTGGGAACCCAGCCTCAACAACCGCTCCGAGGACACCTTGGTGGCTGCTTGGACAGAATCAAACAGCAGGGAAGTTTCGATCGCAACTGGCCCTGACGAGGGACTCCATGAGGGATTGATCGAACTGAAACCCACCGAAAATACGAAGAACTTTCTTGATCCTGAGACTGGGGTCTCTTACCACATGTCGCCTTGGAAGAGTACCCATGACGGCGATGAAGATGACAAGCTCTCCCTTCGTTCTAAATCGAAACCAGAGGGAACGGTAAAACGCGCTATTCTTGGGATGAGTGTGGGCGGCGCCGCGCTTGCCAACGGTAAGGCCATAGAGGACAAGATCGCTCAGGTGTTGGAAAAGGAAGAACGCGTACCACAGCAAGCAGGAGATTGCCTTGCAGGAGAAGTCACGAATGAGCCTCCTACAGGCAAGCCCACACTGGCTTGAGATGACTCGGCATACTCGGAACGCCTATCTGATAGGATGGTAGTTATTGCGGCGCAGCTTTGGACATAACTAAATGGTAGGATATAGAACAATCCGTGAACACAGTACCCGGAGTTCTTATGAGCGTTGTTATTTTTCTTGTATACTTTTCCTTGAAGACAGTGTTTCAAGATCCATAAAGGCGGCTTAAGCACGGGATGATCACCATTGTCTAAATTTTATGGATGTTAAAAGCAAGACTAGGGACTCTTGATCATTTGCTTTGTATATAGACATATGGCTATGATCAGATTGTATCATGTTGGGGCAAGGACTGGTCTTGCTATCAGACTTCTTCGCTATCTACTTCCAGCAGGACAAGCGTCCATGACATCCTTATGATGAACAGCCTTCTGTGCTATGTGTTACAAAGCATGAGTGCATGGTATGGGACAGTTGGAAATAGGGGAGATGGTAATCTCCGCCTTCATAGGGCTGATAGGGCTGGGGCCCGCTAGTAGAGTTTTACCTGCTCGCTCCTAGATAGACTCCTATCCAGCTTCAACCTAGGTACATACCAAAATGCCCCATATGGCCTCGTCCTCCAACATGGACTAGCAAATTTTCTTTTTTCCTATGATCGCAAACCGAGCTGTTCAAATTCGCAGTAGAAATCGCCATTCCGAGGATCCTTGGGAGAGTGAACCACGCAGAAGGTCTGAAAATAAACTCAAACCCATCCATCAGTCTCTCTCAGGCAGGCCCTCTAACCTCTAGGGCTGTGGGCTCAGCGAGCCAGCGGAGTCGGGCTGCGCTGTCGGCAGTCCATCCGGGAAAAGTGTCGAGACCTCCTTTAAAAGGTATAGTAAGGAGTTGTCCGTCTGAATTCGAGATTAGCTCTAGAAGTTCCGCTTGCTCCTACTTTCTATATGGGCTCACCTCAAGTGGTATATCCATCTCTACCATTCATGTTCTCTTATCTTCTTGTTGGCGAGCATTATGTTCCGTCACGAAGCGACCAGCTCAGCAGGGCGCTTGGAGAGTGGTCCGCAGGTTCCTAGCGTCCATACATGGGCTCCCCCTTTCGTTTCCACTTTCGACCGACGAGAACAAGGACGATTATCAGGATGGTCACGACCACAACAGCGACGACAGGTACGACGATGGCGACATTGACACCAGAGCCGCTAGAATCAGTACCTCCGCCCCCGTCTCCTCCACGGCCACTTCGCGGGACAGGACTGCGTCGGCGCAAATAGTCGGGATTTGGCGTTGCGATGTATAGAGTGTGTTGCGAGGAAGTACAGGTGTTCAAATTCTGATCCGGTGGGTAGTTATTAAAGAGGGACGGACGCCTTGAGTTGTGGTGGAAATGGTCCTTTGTTACATGTTTTGAAGTCCCACGGGAGAGAGAGTATCGCCAGCAGCTGCGCATTGAGGTAGGAAAAGATTGACTTGTAAAGACGGCGCAAACGATTCTGCCATGGAAGATGGCTCCACCACCCCCCTTAATCTGGCGCCCCACAGACATTCCAAAACACCGACACGAAGTCGCAGCCAGCAAAACTTTATCAAATTCCCATTTATCAAGATATGCAAACATCACAAATCTACACGAGGAGCCAGTGTAACAGAGGAGAGTCAATAATGTAGACATGCAGAAAACCTTTCAAACCCCAGGCTTCCCTCAGCTGCCTTTCTATCAATCATGGCATCCGACGAATGAGAGTGACAAAAGAGCAAGACTTCTGCAGGTAGCTGAATAATATGAGAGGGCCGATAGCTTTACTGGTCTGTATGAGTTCTATGGCCGTTCGATTGCTCTTTGGCCTGTCCATGCTTGGTTAATAAACTTGCGGGATGCACAAAGGAAAACAAGTAAGGAACGAGACCAGTTCGCCGACTCCCAAGCATAGATTCAGGAGTCTGAGCATTCCTGTCTCTAACACGCGTGACAGGATATCAAAGGACTACCGCATATCGACATCAACTGATTTCTTGGCTTTGAGCTCAACCAGGACCTTCGATCGTTGTACATCTACACATACAGCAACCAAACCTGGGGAACACGTAAAACATTCGTTCTTTGTGCTCTGTACGGGGGTACTGAGTATGTTCAGAAGCTTTCGGAGATTTCAGTGATGAAGTGTAAATCTGATAATTGCAAAAGAGGCTCAGATTTTCACATGGGGTCGAAGCATACCACCGCTAGTACTGATCAGGTTAGCAGGTAGTGCAATATCACTGCTCCTAGGTACTATTGCTTCGACTCCCACTGCTCCTTCTGTTGCTCCTGTTGCTTCAACATTCAGTGCAGCAGTTATGTACGAATGGTTATAATTAATTGCCTGACGCTGCAATGGGACTGCAGTCGGTTGAACTTACTGCAACGAGGAAAAAAGACAGCGGGGCAGTTTCCGCTTCCGGCTATTCGGTACTTCGCTTCGGAGCCTCATCTGACCTTCCGTGATTGATTGTACGCATTGCAAGTGAAAAGCTGCACATTGCCGCTACGCTACCGACAAAGGGGGAAGAAGCTTTTTCATCCAACGACCAACGGTCTTGGCCTTCAGTGACTTTGAATGTCGCTTTGAACGTCACACTGCGATACCTTACGATTAATGAACAATCACATCTCAAATTCTCAATCATAGAATCATGATGAATCAAAATCGGGTGAGAGACTTTTCACATTCGGAACACGGAATTCTCCGAGCGGCTTATTCCGTATTCTCCACGTCATCTGATTGGTGCAATGCCGTGCACGTCACCATGACAAAGCTTCTTATTGTTCCCCGCCGCCGAGGGAGGGGCAAAATATTTTATATTATTTACTCCGTACGCCTCCGTAATCTACTCTCCCGCCTCTTACAATTCTTCATTGCACTGCAGCTCCCACATACTTGCACTGCCAGCCTACCATCTAGTCCTTCTCACCATCTAGACACCCAACACACTACATACGATCATGTCCACCCAAGCTGGGGAATCAGGGAACCCGGGCTCTGCAGGTGTCTACAGAACCTACGAAGACGATCGCAATGCTTCCTCCGAGGACACCATCTACACCACTGGCAATGGCACAGCTTGTCCCCACCCATACGAAGCTCAGCGAGTCGGTGTCAATGGGCCGCTCCTACTCCAGGACTTCCACTTGATCGACCTCATCTCCCATTTCGACAGGGAGAGGATCCCAGAGCGTGTCGTCCACGCCAAGGGCAGCGGAGCTCACGGAACCTTCACGTGCACAGACCCGATGGACGACCTTTGCATGGCGGATATCTTCAGCACCAAGGGAAAGACGTGCCCTCTGACGGTGCGCTTTTCTACCGTTGGTGGCGAGTCCGGCTCTCACGACTGTAAGCATACCATGCAGCTCGATCTTTGCTCCAGACGCACAAAGGACTCAA
>JAABUV010004329.1_pt1 | contig 17097 bp, 26 predicted proteins | sample 5559971 | NCBI WGS metagenome assembly JAABUV01 (sample SAMN10711881, study PRJNA513362) | rock metagenome | isolation source: Antarctica rocks | place: Antarctica: Victoria Land, Knobhead nord | collected 2015-12-19
AGGGGCTGGCTGTTTGACGGTGCCGCCGTGTCGGCGTTCTTCGCGCTCATCATCCTGATTCTCTTTGCGGTGCGGCCCTGCTGGAGTCCAATGCTTGCGCCCTGTCGGTGTCGCTGCGTCTCGGCGCCCTGACACGCGCGGGCCGCGGCAGTGCTTCTCGATCTACTACATGCTCCTGAGCCGCAAGCCGCTGTCGCACCCGCGGAAGAAGTATGGCAAGGGCGTCCTGGTGGCGACCAGCCTCTTCACGGCGCTGCACATCGCCAACATCGCGACGCACGTGCGTCTCTGCTTCCGGCAAGCAGGCCTGCGCGTGGTCCTCCTCAGCAGCGCTGGGAAGCTGACACGTTGGGCGTGTCCGCTCGCAGTTCCTCAGCTTCACGCCTCTGATGAACGCATGGGTGGGCACATACGGTGCGCGGCCTGAACCACGCTCTCGCTGGGCCGCGTCAGCGGTGCGCTCCGCAGCTCACACGCCTGGCGGTGCCGCACAGGGGCCAACTTCAACCGGCCTCTCCTTGTGGCCACGTGCGCCTCCCCTGCTTGCTGCCTATCATGCATGCCCCAGTCGACGAGCTGCCCAGCCGCTAGCTTGGCAGCCACAGCGCAGCGGTGTGCAAAGAGCATGTGCGCTTGACCGGCTCGATCGACGGCGCCGTGCGGTGCAGGTGGGGCTTTGGGTACATCTCTGCGGCCGCGCTGCTGGTGTTCACAATCATGCTCACGTGCTGGCGCGACCGCGAGGCTGAAGCCATGGACCGCGTCGCGCTCTCGCACAGTGCGCGCCCCTCGTCGTCCGCGCATGGGAGTGCTGCGTGATGTGCTCCAACACCCTCCGAGGGCCCGGTGCCTGGACATCAGTGCCGGTGTGCTGAGATCGCTCGCACTGATGCGCAGGCTCGGCGTGATGCGCTGTGCAGGCGAGCAAGGCGTGCTGGGCGCCGGCGAAGGCGTGCACATGCGCGTGAGCTCGCGCGTACCACCAGCTGCCGGGGCGGCTGCCAGCAGGCACCTGACAGTGAGGACACGCTGAGCTGGAGCTCACCACGTGATGCTAGGGCAGGGCAGGAGCGGGGCAAGCGCGTTACTTGAGCAGGACTGGGTGTGCGGTGCTGTTTGCCTCCTGCAGTACCCTCTTGTGTGCGGCTTATAATGTATTTCTGTATTTAGCCAAGTATTAGCATGCCAAAAGATGCCGAGTAGCAGGGTGAAGTGCATGTCTGTATGTCAACACTGTAGGGGTTGCCTGGGACTTTTTACTAGTTGAACTGACATAGGTGCACTGCAGCACTTTCTGCCTGTCTGTTTCTTTGTCCCCGATGAGTGTAAGAGAGAGCCATGCCGTCACCAGCGTCTCCCGCACCTGAGGCACCCGAGGCAGTGCTGCTGAACGCGAGCGCCCCGCCTTCAGCAGGGGCGCGCGCAAGTCTGCGCCACAGGGGGCCGCACGTGTCCTACGAGGATGTGTCAATCTCGCTGGCGGCATCAGAGAGCAGCAGCAGCGACATCTACAGCGAGCAGCAGCAGTCGTTGGAACGCCAGAACACACATGAGCCGGTGCGTCGGATGCGCTGTTGCTTGCAGCTCTGGAGCGGCGCCTCTTGTCGCCAGAGGTGGGCAAGTCCAGCTGCGCGGGTTCTGCAGGAGACCGCACCGCCGGAGGGGCGCCTCCCAGCCCACCCGATGGACCAGCAGGAGCAGACCGAATGGGAGCAGGAGGACCAGACCGCCCATGCCTTGGGCTTCCACTATGCAGAGGCGCACGAGACGGAGCGTAGCATGCTGCTCCCTGGCGCGGACCAGGAGCTCTATGCGCAGGCGCGGCCGGTCTCCGCGTGGCTTTGCGGCGGCATTGCAGTCAGAGCGCACGCTCCGCTTGTGCAGCACTCGGCGACGCTCGCTCGCTGAGGAACGAGCCTGGCTGCGCGCAGGCACGCAACTATGTGCTCACGCGCTGGCGCCAGGACGTGTCCAGGCGCGTCTCCATCCCCAGGCTGATGGCCACGCACCCCGGCGCGAGCACCGCTGTGTGCTGCCCCACCACTGCGCCGCCTCGAGCAGGCCGCCGCGGCAGGTATTTGACCGAGGGCGCGGCAGCGGCGGGCGCGCGGGCGGGCTACCGCGAGTACGCGCGCGCGGCCTGGCGCTTCTTGAACAGCCACGGCTACATCAACTTTGGCGTGTCACCGGAGCTCATCGCGCGCAGCCTGGCGGCGCCGGCCGACAAGGGGCACGTCATCGTCGTCGGCGCGGGGCTGGCAGGCGCGCGCGCGCTCGGCCCAGCGGGACGTCCGCGGCGCGGGCGGCCTTCGCACGCACGGACAGCGCGCGCATGCGCGGCGCCGCTGACCGGCGCGACGCGCCTGCAGGCCTGGGGGCGGCGCGGCAGCTGCGCATGTTTGGCTACCGCGTGACGGTGGTGGAGGGGCGCGCGCGCCCGGGCGGCCGCGTGCACACGCAGCGCCTGGAGGTCCCGCCCGCCCCGCCGGCCCCGCCCGGCCGCCCGGCGCTCCCCGCACCGCGCGCTGCATGGCAGGCAGGCAGGACAAGCTGCCGTCCCGTGCCGGCACGGGCTCCAGACGCGTCGCACGGCGCGCGGCCTGCGGCGCACGCCGCTCCCCCCTGCTCGCTCACCCGGACGCCGACCGGGCCTTGGAAGCGGCGCGCAGGGCGGCGGGCACGCGGCCGTGGCCGAGCTGGGCGGCAGCGTCATCACCGGCATCGACGGCAACCCGCTGGCGGTGCTGGCGCGGCAGCTGCGCATTCCCATGTACGCGCTCAAGAACGGCGAGGAGGAGGAGGCGCCCATCTACATGGACGACGGCACGCCGGCCGACCCCGTGCTGGACGCGCGGGCGCGCCCCAGGGCCCGCGCGCCCGCGCTGGCAGCGCCCCGGCATTGACCGGTCCTGTCAGCTCCATGGCCTGCGTCGGTGAGCGTAGCGTCTGCGCTGCCGCGCATGCCCGGGCGTCGCCGGTACCCCTGATCAGACCCGACTCCCGACAAGTGTTATACTGTTGTGTCAACGACAACGCAGTCATGCGCACCGCTCATGCGCTGGTGCCGCCACGCCCATGCACACCCTTCCCACACCCTAGGAACCCCCATCCCCGAGACCCAGCCCGCGCGCGCGCAGGTGGAGGCCGAGCACAACGCGGCGCTGGACGCGTGCGACATGCTGCGCGACCGCATGGGCGAGGTCGCGGAGTATGTCTCGCTCGCGACGGCCTACCGCACCATGCTCGGCAAGGCCGCGGCCGCCCGCGCCGCGGCCGCAGGCGCGCCGCGCCCCGCCGCGCTCGGCCGCCTGACGCACAGCAGGCCGCCGCCCTGCTCCGCCACCCTCCCGCGCTGCGCTGATCGGGTCTGTCCGCCAGCAGTGCGCAGTGGCCCGCACACCGAAGCACGGTGCGCCGCTGCAGGGCGCCGCAGGCGCGCGGTATGGCGCAGGGCTAGCGAGAGCTGGTGTGGCGGCGGCGCCGCCAAGGTAGGCGCGCCGGTCCGCGCGCGCGGGGTCAGGAGGCGCGGCAGCGCGCAGGGGCGGCGGGCGGCGCGCCGGGCGCGCCGGAGCGCGCGGGCGAGGCGCGGCAGCTGCTGGACTGGCACTGCGCCAACCTGGAGTTTGCCAACGCGGCCACGCTGGAAGCGCTGTCGATGCGCAGCTGGGACCAGGACGACCCGCACGAGCTGCTGGGCGCGCACGTGCTGCTGCCCGGCGCGCGCCCGCGCCGCGCGCGCCTGCTCCAACGCCCCGCCCTGTGCGCACGGAGAGCACCCCCTTTTATGCTCCTGCGGCCTCGGGCAGCGCCGCAGCTCTGCCGATGGCGGGGTGACAGCCTGCGGAAAGGCAGGGCGCGTTTGCGCAGCGCCAGCGTCGAGCGACCGCGCCCGCACGGCGGTGAACTGCGCGGCGCAGGCCGTGGCGCGGCCGGCGACGGCGCGCACCCGGGCGCGCGGGGCCGCAGCGAGGCCGCCTGCGCGGGGACCCGCGCCTGATGGACACATCGGCGGTGGTCCTGCCGGCGGCCTGCCAGAGCTCCGGTGACGCGCGGTGAGGCGGGCGTGCGGCCGCGCAGGTGGCAACCTGCGCCTGGTGGAGGCGCTGGCGGAGGGCCTGCCAGTGATGTATAACAGCGTGGTCACGGACGTGGCCTACTCGCGCGCGGGCGTGCGCGTGCAGACCGCCGGCGGCGCCTTCACCGGTGCGCGGCCTGCCCTGCGCAGCGGGTCGCGCGCGTCCGCGTGGCTGCGTGCCAGAGCAAGCGCGGCGACCCAGGCTGTGACAGGGCGGCCGCGCCCTGGCCGTCACATCATGCCGTGACCATGCCGCCGCCTTTCGTGACACTGCTGCTGAGCTGCAGAGGGTGGCCTCCGCGAGCGCAAATGAGAGGCTCCGCGGGGCGAGGCGCAGGCGACGCCGTGGTGGTGACGGTGCCGCTGGGCTGCCTGAAGGCCGGCGACGTGCGCTTCCAGCCGCCGCTGCCGGAGGAGAAGCAGGCGGCCATCCGCGGGCTGGGCTACGGCCTCCTCAACAAGGTGCCGCGCGGCCTGGCCCCTTCCCAAGCGCTTCGGTCCCGAGATGGGCTGCGGCCCGCTTGACAAAGTGCCGCGAGGCCTGCCCCCGTCCTGGCACCTCGCTCTTAGACTGGGCTGCGGCCCGCTCAACAGCGTGCAGCGGGCCTGAAGTCGAGGCCCGGGCTCAGCCCACAGTGCCCAGCAGCCGGGTGGTTGTGCGCGGGCGAGTGCGCGCTGCGCTCCGTGCCGTATGTGAAAGCAGCACCGTCCCTGCTCCCCCAGTGCATGGGCCGCCCTCGTTGCGCTCCCTGTACGGCCGCGCCGCGAGGCGCCAGCAGCCGTCGTCGGCCGCGAGTCGGGCATCCGAGCGCGGCAGCGCCCGCGCCGGCGCTCGCGCCGTCCCGCGCCGCCCGGCGCCTCTTCCACACGCAGCGCGGCGCGCAGGTCGTGCTGCTGTTCCCGCGCTGCTTCTGGGGCGAGCGCGACATGTTCGGCCGCGTGGCGCCCAGCACGGCCGAGCGCGGCCAGTTCTTCCTCTTCTACTCGTCCGCCGGTATCGCGGGCGGCGCCGTACTCGTCGCGCTGGTCTCCGGCCGCGCCGGCGTGGCGTTCGAGCAGGCGCGCCGCCGGCCGCAGAGCGCGCGTCGCGACCCCGGCCAGCGCGGCGGCTGCGGCGCTGCGGTTGCTTTCTTGCTTGCGCTGTGCTTAGCTTGCAGCGGCCTGGGCTCGATGCACCGGCGCAGCTGCCTGCGTTCGCCCGCAGCCGGTGCACGCGTGAAGGCAACCAGGCTTCTGCGCTCGCCATGCAGCAGCTTGTGTCGCTGGGCTGCATCGACGCTGCCTCAGCAAGGCCCGGCCGGAGCACGCGCGGGCGTCTAATCCCCCCGCGCGACTGCGTGCGCGCAGGTCCCGGCGGAGGAGTCTGTGGCGCAGGTCATGCGCTGGCTGCGCCGCGCGTTCGGCCGCCAGGGCATCGACGTGCCGGACCCTATTCAGGCGCGCGTCATGCCTGCGGCCGCCGGGCTCCCTGCGAGCACGCGCGCGCCGCGCTGCGCCGCGACGACTGCGCGCGGCCGCGTCAGTCCCCCAAGCGGCGCGGGCAGCCGCAGGGCCGAGGACCTGGCTCGCTTGTGGCCAAGGCACTGGGCGCGCAGGCTGGCTGGGTCCCGCCCGCACGCGCGAGGGACACGTGAGGACGAGGCCTAAGTCAAAGGAGTAGGATAGGGTCATGGCTCTAACCTGAGGCGCGCGCGCGCCGGCCGGCAGGCGGTGTGCAGCGCACGGGCGGCAGACCCGCTGGCGCGCGGCTCTTACAGCAGCGTCGGCCTGGGCGGGCAGGGGCGGCGGGCTAGGGTAGGGTACGGCCCTATGCTGATGCGCACGCGCGCCGGCAGGCGGTGTGCAGCGCGTGGGCGGCGGACCCGCTGGCGCGCGGCTCATACAGCAGCGTCGGCCTGGGCGGCACGGGCGGCGCGGCGTACGACGTGCTGGCGCGCCCGGTCGGCGGCCGCCTCTTCTTTGCGGGCGAGGCGACTACGCGCCGCTATCCGGCCACCATGCACGGCGCCCTGCTGTCCGGCCTGCGCACGGCGCGCCCGGCCGCCGGCGGCCGCTTCCTGGGAAGCCTTTGTGTGTGTGTATGTTTGTGTGGTTTTGATTGGAGGAGGGGTGTTGGTGGGCGCTGCAGCGCGCCGCACGCGCTCTGCGCTGCTCTGCTGCGCACGGCCGTCCGCACCCATGCTCCCAGCCGCACGATGTCACCTGCACCTGTGCGGCCATGTGCGGCATGTCGTGCGCCGGCACGCATAGTGCGCGGGGCTTCGCCCCTGCACTAGATCATACAATCAAGGAGGCTCGTGCGACGCGCGTGCGCGCTTGCAGGCGGGCGGCGTTGCTGCGGCGCTGGAGAAGGCACGGGACGAGGCGGCGGTGGCCGCGGCAGCAGCGGCAGCGGCGGCGGCGCGGTCAGCAGAGGCGCACAGGCGCGCGGAGGCCGCCGCCGAGGCGCAGGCCGCCGCGGCGGAGGCGCGCCGGCGCGCGGCGGTGCCCGACGCTGCGAGCGTGGCCGCCATGCGGCGGCTCCTGGCGCTGGCCCGGGCGCTGCGCCAGGCGCGCGGTCCCGCAGGGCGCTGAGCCGGGCGTCCTGGGGATCCCCGGGCCGCTGCGGGGCGTGCCTGCCCGCGACTCCAGCTTCATGTCGAGGTTGCCAGGCCGAGCGCGGCGTGCACAGGACAAGCACCTACAGTCGTGCGATACGCAAACTTACGAACGAGGACCGAGTAATGGGGCCCACCTGCGCGCGCTGTACAGGAGACGCCCGCAGCAGGCGCGGCAGGCCGCGGGCGTCGAGGCGCACGGGCGTCAATTCCTGGCTGCCGGGGCGCGCAGGCGTTTGCCGACGCGCCGCCGGACGTGCAGTTCGGGCGCTTCTCGGCGCTCTATGCGCCCGGCGGGCCCGCGGGCGCGCCGCCGCGCGAGGCGCTCGTGCGCGTTGACATGGACGCCGGCCGCGGCGCGCACGCGCGCAGCCTGCCGGTCTTCATGGCACTGGGCGCGCAGGACCTGGCCAGGCGCGCCCCTCGCGTGCGAGCGCAGGCTAGGGTGTTGCCCTGCATGCGCGCACGGAGCCGGCGCGCAAGACTGTCTCGGCCCACGCCTGGCCTGCAGCAGGGCTGCAGTCACTGTACACAGCGAGGTGCGTGAGCCCGGGCTCGCCGCCAGCGCGTGCGCCGCCTGGCATGTCCCGGGCACCGGGGGCCGGCGCGAGGCGAGCAGCCGGGTGAGGCGGGCGGCGGCAGCTACGCACTCTGAGCCATGCGCTGGGCGCCAGCGCTCCCCCGCCGACGCTGCTCGGGCGTGCGGGCGGGCAGGCTGCGCGACCTGCCGGGCGGCGACGAGGCGCGCGTGAAGGCGCTGGTCAGCGACCTGGGCGTCGAGCTGGTCGGCCGGCCCGCGCCGTCGCAGCGCGCGCTCGGCCTTGCGGCGGCCATACTGCGCGCGCGCGGCGTCGCCGGCGACTGGTGACCCCGGTACCGGCGGGCGCCGGAGCAGCCCAGGGCAGGGGCTGCGGGTGTTGCGGCATTGCAGGCTCCCTGGTGCTCGGTCTGCCGCGGGACGGCGTCTGTATTCCTGGTGAGCCGCAGGGGTGCCGCGCTGTGCGATGATTCCGGGAGCCTTGGCGAGACCATCAGCCTCGCGAGGCATGTACTTTGGAATGATCATGAGGATCATGCCGCGCATTGTCAATGTCGCAGTGTGTGTGCATGCCGTACATCAATTGCATCGCGTTCCGGGAGTGAGCGCGAGATCACGCACGCTGCTCACTGCTAGCTGCCCCAATGAGCGTCATCTAAAGCAAAACAGACATGCAGATGCAGTGCATGGACGCCTGCCACACCCTGCTCCCCAACACACAGCCAACACGCAGGCAACACCGTCAACAACACAGCGAACACACAGGCAGCCCAGCCGACACGCAATGCGGCCGGCTCGCGTTAGGCGGCGGGGGCCGGGACAACCAGCGGCTCCACGCAGCCGCGCTGCCGCAGCCAGGCCAGCAGCGCGGCGAACAGCGGCACCTCGGCCAGCGTGGCCGCGGAGCCGACAAAGAGCAGCTTGCGCTGCGCGCGCGTGACCGCCACGTTGATGCGCCGCCAGTCGGCCAGCAGCCGGCCCGCGCCGTTGCAGCGCACAAGCGACAGCACGACCGCCGCCTTGTCGCGCCCCTGGAAGCGGTCGACCGTCAGCACCTCCAGACCGCCCCAGCCGCGCGCCTTGGCCTCGCGCTGCAGCAGCGCGACCTGCGCGCGCACGCCGCCGCGCGGTCAGGCGGCGCATGCACCTTGCTGTGCGCTGGCCCCTGCGCTTGGCTGCGCCCTCGCTCCCGCACAAACGGTGCATTGGCAGGCGCGCCGGGCGGGCGCGCCCCCCGCGCGCTTGGACAGGCCAGGCGCAGGTGCGGGCCCGGCCTGGCCGGGCGGCGCGCCTGGGAGCGGTAGGGCGAGATGACGCCGACGGCGTCCAGCGGCACGCCGCCCGACTGCAGCGCGGCCACCAGCTGGCACACCACGCCCGCCTCGGCCGGGTTGCACAGCGTGTCGCCGGCCTGCCGCTCGGCCGCGCCGGGCCCCTGCAGGTCCAGGAACAGCACGCCCGCCTCCGGCGCCAGCGCCTGTGCGCCCCGCGCGCGCGCGCGGTGAGCGTGCTGTGTTGTACTCTGCTGCCGCAGCAGCGCGCAGCAAGAGCGGGCGCCCCCGACAGGCCGGCGGCGGCCACGGAGCGAGACTTGCATGTGTTTGGACCCGGTTGGGGCCCTGCGCGGCCCCCAGCCGCCTCGTGCACAGGTCGGGCCGGGCGTGCGGGCACGTGTACCCCACGCGCGCTGCAGCGCCGGAGCGGCCGCGGCCAGGGCCGGCGCGCACCCGCTGGAGCCATGCGGGCATGCCCGCGAGCGCGCCGGCGTCGAGGTCCAAGTCCAGGCGCGCGGCCGCCACGGCCGCCGACCCGCACCGCAGCCGCCCGTTGTACACCAGGTGGTTGGCCAGGTCCATGATGCCCTGCGCCATGCGGTACTGCGTGCGCAGCGTCACAACTGCCTGCCGCACGCAGCGCGCTCTGGTCAGGGTTAGGGTTAGGGTGGCGGGCCAGGTTCATGCTGCCCACGGCCATGCGGTACTGCGTGCGCAGCGTCACGACGGCATGCCCCGCGCCGCACACTCCGGTCAGGGTTAGGCTCAGAGTACCCAGTCCTATGTGTGCGCCGCGACGGCGGGCCGCTTTTATGGGCTGCCCGCGCGCGCCGAGGGCGCGCGCGCGGCGCGCGCGCTGCCGCACACGCTGTGCGGCGGCGGGGTTTGGGGCTGGGGCGGGGCGGCCGCGGCGGGCGCACCTGCGGGTGCACCTCGCACAGGCGGCGGAAGAGCGAGACGGCCAGGCCTGCCCGGCCGGCCGCGTCGCTCTGCACCAGCGGCGGCAGCTGGTAGTGGTCGCCGACCAGGCAGAACGCGCGCGCGCGCAGCAGCGGCGCCAGTACCGCCGGCAGCGTCAGCTGCCCGGCCTCGTCGACCAGGCACACGTCGAACACGCGCCCGCGCAGCATCGCGTGCTCCGCGCCCAGGCACGTGCAGGCCACCTGTGCGCGCGCGCGCGCGGCTCGGGCCGCCGCCCGCGGCGCCGCGCTGCCCCGCCGGCCCTGCGGCCGCGCGCTCTGCGGGGAGCGGCCGCCGTGGGAGCTCTGAGCCGTGTGCGGAAGTGGTTGAAGTGGGCTGCTCAGGTGGTCCGGCAAAACAGGGCAGCGGTGTTGGCACGCCAGGGCCGGCGCGCGGGCGGGGCGCGCGCCACGCTGGCGGTGAGCGCGAGGTGGCGGCAGGCGGCGACGGAGGCGCCCGGGTTCTCCGCGCCGCCCGGCAGGTAGCCGCGCAGCGCCGGGTGCACCGCGGCCGGGCGGCCCAGGCGCACAAAGGCCACGCGCGCGGCCGCCAGCCGCAGCAGCACGTTGTCGACGGCGCTGTTGGTGTACGCGGTGAGCAGCACCGAGCGCCCGGCGGCCGCCAGCCGGCCGATGGCCGCCACCAGCGTGCTGGTCTTGCCCGCGCCGGGCATGCCCAGGATGAGCGTGTAGTCGCCCGCCGCCAGCACCCTGCGCGCCGCCGCCTCAGGTGCGGTAGGGATAGGGTAACTGTAGGGTAGGGTTAGGGTCAGGAGGGCAAAGAGCGGATACGGCGGGCCATAAAGAGCACCGCAGGTATGCCTCTGCGCGATCGATCGTCGGCGCGGGCCATGCGCATCAGACGGCGCGCGGGTGGCGTCTGCAGGGCTGGCCGGCGAGATTGCCGCCGGGCGATTGACAGAGGGAGCGGGCGCGCCGGTCCACGGCCGCCTGCTGCTCGGCGTTGAGGTCGCCGGGCGCGGGCGCCGGCGCGGCGAGCGGCGTCGCGGGCGCCTGCAGGTCCACCACCAGCCGCCGCAGCTTGCGCGCCTGGGCATCGCCGCGCGCAAAGAGCCCTGCGGGCGCGCGCGCGCCCGCAGCTGCAGCCCACCCCCGTGTGCACCTTTGTGCCTGAGACCATCCCTTTGGTGCAAAGCCGCAGACCCTGCACTGCAAGGCGGATGAGCGTGCGGCACGGGTGTCGCGCTGCGAGTGCCCGGCCGGCCTCATGGACAGCCGCTCGGCTAGCCGCGTGAAGAGCGTACGCATGGCACGCCCGGGCCTGCACACGTCGGGGCGCCCGCCCGCGCGCACCCATGAGGCTGCGGCGCAGGCGCACGAAGATGGAAGACGCCTCGTCGCGGTCGATGCGCCAGCAGTGCTGGCCGCCCTCCGCCGCCGCGGCGAGCAGGCCCGGCCGCAGCGCCTTGCCGAGCGCCAGCGCCACCGCGCCGTCCGCAAAGCCGTGGACGCGCGCCCGCGCAACGGCCGCGTGCCGGCCTGCGCAGCGCGCGGCCGCACGGCGCTCGCGGCGCGTTGGGGCGCCGCGCGCGCGCGCGCGCGGCAGGGCGGCGCAGGGCGGGCGGGAGCGGCTGCGGCGCCGGCTGGGGCGGCGGTCAGGGTAGGGTAGAGCCGAGCGCGCACCCTCGACGCTCAGCAGGACCATGTCGCCCTCAGCGAAGCCCATGTCCTCAAGGATGACCGCCGGGCCGCCGGCCTCGTCCTCCTTTGCGAAGGCGTACACGTGGTCCGCCCCGTCCTCGGGCGCGCCGGTGGGCGGCGCCCGGACGAGCGCCAGCCCGGCGATGCAGCGGCCCAGCGCCTCGCGCTCGGCGCCTGCGCCGTGGCGGCGCGGCGCCTGTGACGCGCGCTGCGGCAGCCCGCGCGCGCCGCGCCGGGCGGTGCGCAGGGCGCGCCTTGGCGGCGCACGGCGCGAGGCGCGGGCAGGCTGCGGCACATGCCAGGCCGACGTTGCGCGCTCTGTAAGGTCGGAGCCGCGGCTAAGAGCTGAAAGCCTTGTGCGGGCCACCTCCCGGCGTCGCGGCGGGCGGCCCCGGGGGCGCGCGGCGCGCGCCTGGCATCGCCCAGATCTCGGCCCGCCGCGCCGTGAGCCCGCCCTCCTCCACATCGAGCAGGTGCAGCCAGTGCCGCAGGAAGGCCGCATGCGCGGGCGCCAGGTGCGCAGTGTGCTCCTCGAACGCCGCGCCCATGCCCGCCGTCGCCGCCGTGCCCGCCTCCTGGGCCTGCGCGCGCTGGCGCCCCGCATCGCCCCGTGCCCCGGGGCGGCCGTGCGGCGCCCCGACGCGCCCGCTGGCGGCGCACGCCTGCGCCGTCCTCGCGGCCCCACGCCCACGCGCTCGCCAGCGTCGCCGATGGGGCGCGGCGCATTGGGGCGCAGGGTAGGGTAGGGTAGGGTGAGGGTTAGGGGGGCCAGCGCGCCTTGTGCAGCAGCGCGCACGAGGCCAGCTGGAAGCAGCCGGCGCAGGCGCGCTCGCTGCGCAGCAGCGGCGGCAGCGGCGGCCCGCGCGCCAGCGCGGCCGCCAGCCGGTTGCGCTGCATCAGCAGCGCGGCCACCTCGCCCGGCGACCGGCGCACGACCTCCGGGCGCGCCGCCGCCAGGTACCACAGCACGCCGCGCGTCATGGGCACCCCGTACCGCTCCTCCAGCAGCAGCAGGTACAGCGTGACCTGCGCGCATGTGCAGGGGTCGACCGCCTCTCGGCGCAGGCTCCGCGCTCGGGCTTGGGCTGACGCGACGCTGTGAGGGGCCGGCAGGGGCTGCGGGCCCTGCGCGACGCGCGCGGCCTGCAGCGCGCGCGCCAGGGCACGGCCGCGCGGCGCGGCGGGCGGCGCGCCTGCGCGCGGTGGCTCTGGTGCGCCTTGCCGGTCTTGAACTCAAGCGGCGCCAGGCCGCGAGCAATGGCCGGCGCGACGTCCCCCGCCGCCTCCCCCGGCTGCGCGCCCCGCGCATGCGCGCTTCAGGCCGCTGAGCGAAGGCGAAGTGGCGCCCCGCCGCGCGGCTGAACGGACACAAGCGCGAGAGCGGGCACGCCAGCAACCACACCCGCGCGACATGGGTACAGGGCCCAGCGCCGCTGCCGGAGGCGGTCTCTGGGCAGTGCAGCGCCACTCACTTTGAGCCGCTGGGCGAATACATAGGCCGGGAGCGGGCAGGGCGCGGGGTGCGCGCCGGCGGCCCAGCGGCAAAGCCGAGCTCGACGGACGCGTCGACCATGCCCTTGAGCCCGTAGCGCGGCGCCCACACGGCCTCCTCGATGTCCACGACGCGGCTGACGCACATGCGCTCCTCCAGCCGCCCGGCCGCGCCCCAGCCCAGGCCGACGCCCGCGTGCGGCGCCGGGTCCGCCCGCCGGAACGTGGCCAGCCAGGCCAGCAGGCCCGGCGCGCCGGCGCGCATCACCGCCAGCGCCTGCGCGCCCGCGCCGAGGCCCCACGTGAGCGCGCCTTGCACCGGGCCCTGCGGAACGCGCGACTGCACAGCGCGCCGCGCCGCATTTGATGCGTGGCTCCGCAGCGAGCGGCGGGCGCCTCGTCACGAAGGGCGCCACCATACGCCGTGCGCCCCGCCGCACAGACCGGCAGATGTGCGGCGCGCGCGCGGCGGCGCCGCGCGGGGCGCGCAGCGGCGCCGGGGCCGCGCCTGGCGCTCGTCCAGGCCGACCTCGAGCAGGCGCTCGGTGTGGCGGCCCGCGATGCGCACGGCGTGCGCGTCCAGGCCGGCCGCGCTCGGCGCGTCGTCCAGCAGCGCGGCCTGGAACAGCTCGTGCAGCAGCGTGCCCTCCACCGCGCGCGCGCTGCTGTCGCCGCCGAAGCGCTCCTCCAGCACCGCCTGCCGCGCGCACCTGCCGACCCAACCCAGGGGTCATTCTAGGGATAGGGTAGGGCAGGCTGTCACCGCCAAAGCGGTCCTCCAGCACCGCCTGCTGCGCGCACCTGCCGGCCCGCCCCAGGACTTATTCTTCAGAGTTAGGGTATGGTAGGGCGCAGTGACGCCTGCGCAAGGGTTAGCCCGGGGCTGCCCTGACCCGATGGCTGGCAGGGCCGCGCGCACTTGAAGCTGGACGCGACGCGCGTGCCGGACAGCAGCACGTCCGGCAGCAGCACCAGCGCGCCTGCCGCGCGCGGCCCCCAAAAGCTGTCAGCGTGGCCAGGGCGGGGGGGCTGCCGCGGACCTGCCCGGGCCGGCCGGCGGCAGCCGGGCCTTGCGCGACGGCGCGGCACGGCATGCAGGAGGTGATGTGGTCGGTTCTCACAGACCTTGGTCGGTTCTCAGAGACCAGTGTCAGCGCAGGCGTCGATCATCAGGCGCTGGACACAGCACAGCGAGCGCAGCCAAGCACGCTCGAGGCTGTTGCCAGGAGAGGGCATGGGCTGCGGGGCCTGCTGCGGGTGCGCGCGCAGCGGCAGCGCCGGGGCGCACCGGTGCAACTGTCGCACACGGCGTGCAGCGCGCCGCCGCCGGCGTCCTCCACCGGCGCGAGCAGGTGCACCAGGTCGCCCGGCGCGGCGGCCGTGTCGGCCCAGCCGTCGCGCAGGTGCGCGATGACCTCGCGCCCGTCGGCCTCGCGCAGCAGCCGCAGCACCGCCTCGTCGCCCGCGGCCGCGGCCTCCAGCACCGTGTAGCGCACGTCCGCCAGCGCGCTGCTGCCGCCCTGGCCGCGCACCTGCACGGCGCCTCGCGCTGTCAGCCGCGGTTCGCCCTGCATGCATGGACCTCCCAGGGTGTGGACATGCGGCTGCCTGGCTGCCAGGAGGGGCGCGGCCGGCGGAGTGGGACGCGGGGAAGGCTAACCCGCCCAGAGGCGCAGAGCGGGCGCGCGTGGAGCCGGTGCGGCGCCCTGCGAGCAGGCAGGGGCTCGCTCACATGGACACGCATCAGCACGGCATGCCATGCATGCGGTCCCATGCAGCTGCTGCGATTGCCGGGCTACGGGCTCTGGGCGCGGCGGCTCGCTGCTCCCCACGACGAGCCGCACCATGCCGGGGCAGCCGAGCTCCGGCGCCACGCCGCCGCTGCCGGGGCCCGGCCCGGCGGCACTGCAGTCGGCGGGCGGCGCGGCCGGGCGCCCCGCCGCCGCCACGTCCATGAGCAGCGCTAGCTCTGCGTCAAAGTCGGCGCCGTCGCCCTCTGCGCCGCCCGGCCACTGCCCGCCGCCGGCCCAGCCTGCGCCGCCGCCGTCGCGCGGCCCGCCCGGGACGTCGCCGCGCTGGCTGCCGCAGCGCGCCGGCGGGCGCATGTCCGGCGGCCCCGCCGCGACCGCAGCCCCGCCGCACGCCGGGCCGGGCACGCCGTCTGGCTGCGATTCGTCGAGCCCGCAGCCGCCGTCGCCGCTGGCGTCCCGCATGGCCGCATCTGCACAGCCGGCCCCGCCCCCGCACGGCGCGCCGGTCGCGGCGGCAGGCGCGCCGCCGCCGGGGGCCGCAGGCGCGGCCGGCCGCTCCTCCTGGCTCGCGCGCTCGAACGCGCTCGGCGCCGGCGGCTCTGCGGCGGGCGCGCCGTCGCCGTCGTGCACCATGAGCTCGACCTGCGGGCGGCGCGGGGTGTGACCTCCGCGGACGTCGCGCAGGCGGGCAGGGCGGGCGGCGCGTGCTGGGGCGCCGGCCGCACCTGGTCCAGGAACGCCAGCAGCGCGTGCCGCTTGCGCGCCGCGTCGCGCTTGCGCGCGCTCGCTGCCTTGACGCCGCCTGCCAGCGCCTGCGGCGCGACGGCCCGTGAGCGCGACCGCCGCGGCGCCACAACGAACACCGCGCACTCCAGCCTGGGCCCGAGCACCGACGGTGCGCACGCGCAGGCGGGCCGCCCGTGCGCACCCGGCCGGCGCGCCCGCCGAGCGCGCGCCCGGGCGCAGCGCCGCTGCGGCGGCGCGTGGACGGCGGCGAGTTGCTCGGCGGGCCGGCCGCCGGCGCGAAGGCCACGCGCTTGGGCGCGCCGCTCGAGCCCGGCAGCGGCGCGCCCGCGCGCCCGGTCGACGCGGGCGCCGGCGTCGCCGTTGCGCCGGCCGCGCCGCCGCGCTCGCCGCTCGCGGGCGCCCGTGCGGCCGGCGTCCGGGTGCCCGCGGCCCCGCCCTGCGACGCCGCCCTGCGCCGGGCGCGGCCGCGGTCGCTGACCGCCGCCCTGCAATACAGGCCGCAGGAGGGTGGCTGCAGCTAAATTGGCGCGCCTGCTCAGGGCCAGCTCCAGGCCCGCGTCCTCGCCCGTCGCCGGGAGCGCATCGCCCGCGCGCTGCACGGCGCTGATGAGCCGCTGACGCGCGCTGCCCGCGTCCTCGCGCGCGCTGCCCCGGGAGCGCTGCGAGGGCGTCGCGCCGTACCCGACCTCGCAGGCGTCATCCTCGCCGTCGCGCGCGGCCGGCTGGTCGGCCGCGCACGCCTGCGCAGCGGCGGCGGCCGCGGGTCGCGCAGCCGGTGAGGGTACCAGCGGCGCGCGAGCCGGCGGGCATCGACCGGGGGGCGCCCGGCAGTGCGGCCGCACCGGCGCGGGCGTGGGCGGCCGGGCTTGCGTGCTGCCGGCCGGCGCGGCGGGGGCCGGCAGCAGGGCGCCCTGAGCCGTGCTCACAGCCGGGGATCCCGGCGCCCTGTGCTCGCTCGCCTCATCCGGGTCGGGGCCTGCGGCGCGGGCGGCCCCGTGAGCGGCCGCGGCCCAGCAAGCGGACGGGCGGCGCGGCGCAGCGGTGCGGCGCGGCGGCGCGCACCCACGACCTGCGTGCTTTGCAAAGCGCGCGGCGCAGCAGGCGGGTGGGCGGGCGGCGCGCTCGTCCGCTGGGCGTCTGCCTGCGTCGAGGCGGGCGCCTGCGCCGCCTGCGGCAGCAGCGCACAGCTCTGGCAGCGTGCGCGCTTCCCGGCTGTGCCAGGCCGGGCATGCGGAGCGGGCGCCCTGGCGCGCACCTGGGCGCTGGGCCGCTTGTCGAAGAAGGTGAGGATGCTCTGCCGGGCGGGCGCCACGGGCAGCCTCTTTGCAGCAGGCGCCTTGCTCGGCTTCTTCTTGGGAGCGAGCGGCATGTGGGTGATCTGCTGGCGGCGCAGCAGCCGGCGCACGCATGCGCAGTGCCCGCCCCCTGTCCTGACGTTTGGACACAGCCGTGGCTGGCACCTGCTCTCTGTGCTCTGTCCGTCTTGTATCTGCTCGGCTTTAAATCGAAAGTGCACCTAAACCAAGAAGGTGGGCTCGCTCGTGCGCTCGCTTCTGTGCCCTCCTCATTGGCCCCATCGTTGACACACTGTCGATTGGCACATCACGCAGTCCACTGCCGGCTGTTGACGAGAGCGGCGGTCACGCGCGCATCTTGCAGTCTTGAGCGCGTCCACGCCGCACCCAGGTTGCGCTCTGGTAACGCCGCCGACGCGCCGTATGCTGCCCACGCCCTGGGGCCTAGAAACAGGGCGGAGCTGCCGGCGCCCTCCGCCGCCGAGCTAGCCGCTGCCGGGCGAGCGGCCGCGCCCGGCGCCGGGCGCCGCGGCGGCGGGCGGGCGGCAGCGATGCGCTGGCTGGCATGCTCCGGGACCGCGTTCCAGAGCCCGCCGCCGGCGCGGATGGGCCACGTGGCGCTGGCGATCACCTGGGGCGGCGGCGAGGAGCTGCTGCTCATCCACGCCGGCCTGAGCGAGGAGAAGTACGCGCTGGCCGACCTGGCGG
>JAABUV010004330.1_pt1 | contig 17096 bp, 20 predicted proteins | sample 5559971 | NCBI WGS metagenome assembly JAABUV01 (sample SAMN10711881, study PRJNA513362) | rock metagenome | isolation source: Antarctica rocks | place: Antarctica: Victoria Land, Knobhead nord | collected 2015-12-19
CGGAGCGCGACGCGGCGTCGGCGGCGCCGCGCGCCAGCCGTGGGCGCGTGCGCGCCTGGCTTGCCAGCGCCCGCGTCAGCATAGACGCCGCTCCGCGGTGTGCCTCCGCTTTGGGCATCCGGGACGGTATCAGTACTGCACTGCGCCTGCCCATGCAACGCGCTGGTACCACACGTTCGAGCACCAACGCCGACGCATGTCTGCTGTGCAGCGTGTCCTAGGCCAACTGCGCAGCTTCTGCACACAGCCTCTCTGGGTTGATACCGAGAGGGCTTCAAATGTGTGTCTGCAGGGAGCGGGCTGTCGCATCGGCGTCCCCCAAGCTGCCACGGCCCCCAGCAGTGGGCACGCCGTCGGGCGGGCCGGCTCTGCACAGCGGCGGCTCGTCGCCGCTGGCACCTGGTGCGCTATTGAAATGCCAAGGCGCTCACCAGCAGTGCACACTTCACGAGAACCTGCGGTAACATGAAAATGCAAATTATTGGATGCTTGCTGGATGCTTGGCTGTGCGGACTCATCGTGTGCTGGCAGCTAGCGAGGCACTTAGAGTGTGCAGCACTGTTGCTAGCGGACATGCAGCAGCCTGTTCACATGGCGCCGTTCAGATAACCTCTTTGCAGCAATATGCACAGCAGTTGCGCTGCCGCGGCAGTGGCATGTGCGGACGCCATCGCCGGCCCCGCGCTGGCGCCCCCAGAGCTACCCAGTGCTTGATGCAGCCTGGGTGGCCCGCGTCGCTCCAAAGCCCTCGCGTACATGAGCGGCAGTCCTCAACCCAAACAGTGAGCAGCAGGGCCGGCTCGGGCGGTCGCCTGCCCCGCCTGGCAGCCTGGTAGGCTGCTTGGGCGAGAGTCCATCATACTATTTACGTCGTACGTACGTACATCGTACTAATTATCTCTCTCAACAGGCCCGCCTACTCTAGTGCCTGGCGCGCTGCCGCGGCGCTTGGCAGAGCGGCCGTGGACCGCACGGGCGCCGGGCGCCGCGCGCGGCGCGGGCTTCTCGCTGGAGCGCCGCAGCAGCCTGGCGGGCGGCGTGGCGCGCGCGGCGGCCGCGGGCGCGGCCGCGGGGCGCGCGCTGGCGCGGCGCCACTCGTTCAGCCCCGGCGCGCTACAGGTAGACGAGACGGGTGCGCGCGGCCCCTCTGCTCCTCGACGTTGACAGAGCACAGCGCTTGCTCCGCCACTGCGCGCTGTGGTTGCAGTAAGTACGCATGCGCGGGTGTTTTTCCATGCCACAACGGGTTTTGTGCCTTTCCCTTGTTGCGATGACGGCGCTCTCACGGGAGAGCGCAGGTGACGAGCTCGACCATACGTGTTGAGCCAGCAATGGTGTAGATGCGCCTATGCGATTTGTATACAGACACCTGTGTGTGCCTGCATTGACACTCTGTGGCGGCGGCGGCGCGTAGGCAGCAGCGGGTCAAGCGGTGGGGGCTGGGCGCGGTCGCCCCTGGGGCTGGAGCCCAAGCGCGGCGCCAGGTTTCTGGCGCTCCCGTCGCACACGTCGGCGCCCACGCGGCACGCCGGTGCCCCCCTGGCAGCGCGCGCGCCGACGCCGCCCCCGCCGGCCTCGGCTGGGGGCAGCTTCAGCAGCGCATGCCCCGAGACGCCCGCCGCGGCCGATGCGGCCGCTGAGAGGGCCCGCCGGGCCTGGCCGGATCACGGGGCTGAGGCCTGGCCGGAGGGCGCCGCGCGGGCTGCCAGCGCCTCCGCCGCGACAGCGGCGGCGTTCGACAGCGCGGCCGCGTCTGCCGAGCTGGCAGAGCTGCGCGCACGCGTGCGGCTGCTGGAGGCGCGGCTGGCGGCGGCCGAGGCGCCCGCGGACGCGCCCTGCAGGCCCGCCCCGGCTGCGCCGCCGGGCGGCGGCGCGCCGCGAGGCGCGCACCAGGCGCCCGAGACTGATGAGCTCGCGGCTGGTGCGGACCATGGAGACGCGCGCCCGCTGCCTCGCCAGGAGTCAGGGCCGGGGCATGCGGCGCCCACGCCTGCGGCACCCGGCATGGGAGCGCACAGTGCGGCAGCCGTGGCAGCGTCCGGCCCCAGTGCAGGCGCGCCCGCTGCCGTAGCCGCGACAGCGGCCGAGTGTGCAACTGCCGCCGGGCCGCCCGCCGCCCGCCCCATGGAGCTGCCGCCTGGAGGCCCGGCAGGCGGGGGTGCCCGCGCTGCCGCGCTGCGCGACAGCGCTTCTGTGGCGTGGCTGGCGGGGAGTGCTGTGCAGCAGAAAGACCTCGCGGAGGCGGGCGGGGTCCCCGCTGCGGCAGAGCCCGCCGCTGTATGCGCCGCCCCTGCGTCGCCGGGTGCACAGCCCCCGTGTGCGCCTGCGCCTGCGCATGGCTTGTATTAGTTTGCATCGCCAGGTGTGTTAGCAGCCACTCTGCTGCCACGCAGAGGTGCAGACTGCATTCGGGTGTAGAAATTGTGTATGTTGACCTGAAACCTTGTAGTGGCATGCACATTTGCCCCTCCTCCCCACCAAGTCATGTGTGGATGTCTTTGTGCTGCATGCACGTGATACGCGCTTGGGAGCATGATTTGCACAAGGAGTGCAAAGCAAGGCTGCAGGGTGCAAAAAGGCATGTGTTTTGGAACCCTTGTTCTTTAGCTAGAACGCTTAGCGAATAGTATGGACATTTAATGTTGGTGGTATCAGCATGCTTGAGAGGCATTAAAGAAATGACGAGATGCAAGAATTGTGTATGTGGTAGGGTCGTTCAAAGAGAGGGTTGCAGTCTTTTACAAAAAGCAACAAGCTGTTGATAAGCATGGCGTCATGACAGCGTGCGCAACGCTTCAATACTTGTGCATGCCCTGAGGCAATTCCTTGCCTATCCTGTAGGTTGCATTTGCACAATGTGGTGTGGTCTACAGCAATGCATCTGCACAGTGTGGTGTGGTCTACAGCTTCTTGAGTCGTGCACACACCACCTCGCTTGTCTGCAACGTATCTGGTCGCTACCAGTGCCAACGCACCGCGTCTGACGACCCGCAGATAGGCTACCCCGCCTGCGGTGGAGTCAGGCCAAACACCAGCAGGCTGTTGATGTAGCCGACATATACATAGCCGTTGGCCACAACAGGGACGATGAACTTGACCGGCCCGCCGTTGTTGGCCCGGAAGATTGTCTGCACAGCCTGCGGCAGGTTGCTGCTGCTGAAGAGCGGCACAAGCTGCCCGCTGGCGTTGGGGTCGAACGCGCGGAGCAGGGAGCGGCTGCTGACCCAGAGCACACCGTTGGCCCCCTGGTTGCTCGAGATGGTCATCTGCCCGCCCAGCATGCTCTGCTGGTCCTGCAGCAGCCAGCCCATGCGGTCAGATGCATGGTCCAGGCGGGGCGCTGGCTGCTCCCTTGAAAGCAGCATCTCGTGCAGGCAGCTGTCCGCACATGCTCTGACAGGGACTCAACCAGCATGTGCGGCATATGGCTTGACACCGTCATGCAAAGAGAGTTACTCGCCAAGGGGGATGCAAGCACTGCCAGATGCGCCGTGGCAGGGCGGGTCAGGTGTGTGATTCAGGCAAGCTGCTTCGCATGACGAGGCAAGAGGGAGCCCACCGCCCATGCAGTGGGGCCCGCCGAGAAACTGCCCGCCGCGTAGTCGAAGGCCTTGAGCGTGGTGGTCTGCATGCCGTTGGCCCACATGCGCTGCAGGCCCGTGCTCGACTGCCACCAGATCGGCGAGCTGTGCCGCCGAGCAGACAGTCCGTCAGCACCGCATAGCTTTCAGTCACTTGATTGGCCTCAGCCCGTCGGGGAAGGGCGGTGGTGCGGTGCGCGCCTGTAGAGCAGGCCGTTGCCGGCGGCGCTGGTGACGAAGGCCGAGCCGTTGCTGGGCAGCGCGCCCTGCGGCACCAGGTAGACGATGCCCGGCTTGCCGCCTGGGGCGCCGGTGCCAGGGTCATCATAGGTGGCAAGGAGCACATGCCTCAAAGGGCGCGAAACATCAGCAAGCAAGGGGGCACGGAGCACCAGCGAGCAGGTTGCGCATGCCCCAGCGAGGGGCACGCACAGCGACAGCAAGCAGGGCATGGCGGCGCACAGCGCATGAGCTGGTACGCCACCGCATGCACTGGACGCCTGGCACCCAGGCAGACGTGTGGGTGCACGTCCGGGCGCGCTCGCCTGAGAGCACCATGTCAGTGCCACCCACGTTGACCAGCGTGGGCCCCGAGGAGCCGTAATCCGCGTCGCCGACCGGGTACGCGGCGCCCATGGGCTGGAACACGCCCGTGACCTTCCACGCCTGGCTCCTGCGCCGCCGCCGCTGCCCCCGATCGGCATTCTGCGCCGCGCGCGCTGCATGCGCGGCCGAGCATGGGCGCAAGCGCGGCGGCTGCGATAGGCGGGGGCGCACGGGTTCATGGGCGGCCGCAGCTGCAGGAGCACGTCGCCGTAGTTTGAGGTGCCGAGGTTGCGCGGGCCGTTGCCTGGCCGGCGCGCGTGCAGTCAGGCGCGAGTTTAACATGTGCAAGACGGGCTGGGCCAGCATACGGCCAGTGTCCTGGGACGGGGCAGCGCGGGCAAGCGCGCGCCTGTGTTCACATAGAGCAGCCCTGCGCGCCCCGCGCAGCTGGCCGCTCAATGTCTTGAAGCAGCCCGGTTGTTCAGACGGAGGTGGTGCACGCAGATAATCAAGATAATCACAGCCAGTAGCGGCTGCAGGCTGAAGTCTGTGGGAGGCAGGCGCGCCTGAGCTGTCGATGCAAGGCGCGTTGCCGCTCTCCCACAGGCCGGTGTCCGACAGCACATTGCCGGCGACAAAGATGCCTGCGAGCGAGCGGCATGCGCAGGTCAGCATGGCACGCGCTCCGCTTCACGCACGGCGTCCCTGCCTGCATGTCAAGGGCTGCAAGCTGAGCGAGCGGCGTGCGCACCGACTTGCTGGAGCGTGGCGGCGTTGTAGGCAAACAGCCAGCCCTGCGCGCGGCAGGCAGCGCTGGCGTGATTATCTTGATCATCTCGCAGCGCTGCAGGGTAGGCATTATCTTGATTATCTGCGTGCACCACCTCCGTCTGAACAACCCGGGCTGCTTCAAGACATTGAGCGGCCAGCTGCGCGGTGTGCACACAGGCGCGCGCTTGCCCGCGCTGCCCCGTCCCAGGACACTGGCGCGCCTGGTATGAATAGTAGTCGCAGTGAGATCCAAACCCTAGATACAGGTTAGTGCCGTCGAAGGCGAGCCCGAGGCGATTGTTCTGGATGTTCGCCGTGAAGGTGAAGGCCTGGCCGCCGGAGTAGCCGACGCCGCCGATGACCGCCGGCGGCAGCACGGCCGCGCCCGTGCGCACGTCCAGCGCCCACAGCACCTGCGCCGTACAGCGTGAGCTGAGCTGCCAGGTTGCGGAGCAGCCGTGCGACGGCCCTCCTACCCCTGCCCCCTCCTTCTTATGAAGCAACAGCGTGGGTCTGGTCGATCCACACGCTCTGCCAGGCGGCTTCTCTGCATGGCAAAGCGCGCGCGCACGCTGCAGCCTCAAGCCCCGCTGCGAGCGTGGGCTCCACGTAAGGTTGTCACTGGCAAGCACCAGTTCCTGCAACATTCACAGGTGCGCGCAGGAACAGGAGAGCTGGTGCATGGCAAGATATGAGGGGGGCATGGCAGCGCACCCACGACACGCTCCCATCAGCATTCTTCGTGGACGCCGACACGTAGAGCACGCCCGCGGGGGAGATGACGCCTGTGCTCAGGATGCCCTGCGCGCGGCGCGGCGCGCAGGGCTGCTTCCACCTAGCAGTGCACACCGCCTGGGGAGGCTGAGCTGCCTGGCCGCCAGGCGGAGTGACAGCGGCGGTGACCGCGGTCAAAGCTCGGGACGGTGCCATGCTGGTGGCGCCCTGGGAAGCAGACGACCGGGCGACGCGCCGTCTCGATCGGGATGTCGCCGCACGAGCGGCCGATGTCCGCCGTCGTCGTCGGTGTGCCCAAGTTTTGGACCCACAGGGGCGCCGAGCCAGGCGCCGTGGCGTTGAAGCCGTACACCATGTTGTGCATGGTGCTCACGAAGAGCCCCGTGGTGGTCCTGCGGGGCGCGCGCGCGGATTGCATGCGGTGCGCCAGCGCGACTCGCCGCACGGAAGCTTCACATGTGTGCAAGTCATTGCAATGGCAGGACACGCCTGGCAATGCAACATGTAGGACTATGTGATAACAAGAAGCAGAGACAAAGTTAGTGTGCTGGTGCACTGCGTGCGCTCTTAGTCAGGCCCAGAGCAGCCATCCCTGTGTTGACATGACACACGCAGCCTGCCATACCACAGCTTGCCGACAGAGTACCACCTACAAGTGAGTCATGCATGCCAGCATGCGCTCAGTCCTGCAGCCACTATGCGGCAGTCCAGTGAGAGGGCTGGGCGCACCCCTGCGGGAACGCGACGTTGGTCTTGATGAGCGGCTGGCTGTAGATGGAGCCCTGGACCTGGTACTGGGCCACCAGCCCGAAGTTGGGCCCCGCCACGGCGGCCGGGGTTAGCACCGCCTCGTACGGGTTGTTGAAGGACCGCGAGTTCGTATACCCGTGCGTCAGCACGCTGATGGGCGCTGCGCGCCAGGCCAGACCGTGGGGTCAGCGATGCGCACTAATACATGCATGCGTGCACGCCGGAGGCCACTCTGCGCACTTCCGACTGGCACAGGCTTTCCTGGGCCATCAGGCACGGTCTGAGCGATCCTACCGCCAAGGGCCTTGCATGCAGCACATAGCACGCCCAAAAGGTGGGCCTAGCATGCCGATGGGTGCGCTGTCCCACTGTGAAGGCAAGCCCACCGACTGCTGGGGCAGGCCTTGAGGGACCCAGCAGGCCAGTAGCCAGCCCGTTGCGGTAGGCAGGCACACACAGACCTACATGTACATGCCTGGTGAGGTCCAGCAAACAGATGCGTGCTGTCGCAGCCATTGCACGGCCGCCTCGGCGCCTTGCAAAGTAGAACAAGAATGCAGGGAAGCGAGCGGGCGCCCTTGCTGTGTGTCTAAGAGCACCATGGTGCAGCAGCAGGAGCAGGGGCGCGCACCGCCAGGCGCAGGCGGCGGCGGCGGCGGGGTTGGTGGCGGTGTGGGTGCGGCGACAAACTGCGCGCGGCAGCAAAATTTTCACAGACATGCCCGGTGGGTTAGGGATCCACACCATGCAGCGCAGAGCTACCAAGCAAATGGCTCAGGGAGAGGTCGCATGCATGGCGGGTCTGCAGGCCTTGATGATGGGCATGATCTTGAAAGCATACGCAGCACATAGCAGCACACGTGCACGACAGCAGTGTGCAACCACAGGCAGATGCAATGCAATGGGCCAGGGGCCGTACCGGCGGCGGCGGCGGGCTCGGCGGCGGCGACGGCGGCGGCGGCGGGCTGGGGGGCGGCGGCGGCGGCGGCGGCGGGCTCGGCGGCGGCCGCGCGGCGGTCACGATGGACAGCGCCGAGATGATCGGCTGGTCCAGCACCGGGTTGAACGAGAGCGCGAGGCTGGAGCCTGTGGCTGCTATAGTCACGGAGAATGTGGACGCCCAGTGCTGGTTCCCCCTGCCGGGCGCGCGCCCACCTCGTGACGAGAGCGCGCGTGACGGTGATCGAGCCTGCGAGGCTGACCAGAGCAGGCTGTGGCAGCGGCGCGCCCGCGCTGCGCGCACCCGGCCAGGTACAGCGGGTCGTAGGACGGGAAGACGGTGACGCCGTTGATGACGATGTCGAACACGCGCGTGTACTTGGTCGTGAAGTAGGGCTCCTGGAAGTATAGCGTCACTGTATAGAAGCTATTGGCCGTTGTGCCGGGAAACGTGCCTGCCAGCGCAGCGCCCTGCAGCCTGCGCGCGCGCGCGGCCCGTCTGAAGTGGCGACCTCACCTCGCGCGCCCACAGCCTGGCCATGCTGCTGCCGGGGCCATACATCGTTTGAAACAAGAACTGGTCGTCAGGCGGCGCGGCCGCGGTGACGGGCGTGGGGTCGTAGTATGTGCTGTACGTGTTTGCGGAGAAGTAGGCCGCCCACGCGTTGGACCAGGTGTGCCCCTGCCGCGCGGCGCGCTTGCCATGTGCGCCGGGGCCGAGCGCGGCACGCATGCTGCAGCGCGCCTTGCCTGCATGCATCCAGATGCGTGCAGCATCTGGGATGGCTGGTCTTACCGCCTCGAGTGCAGAGACGCCGGGATCATAATGTACATGTCTCTCCCACAGAGCACTTGGCAAGTGACGCCATGAGCATGGCCTGCACATGCGCTGTGCAGGTGCGCAAGGCAGACCGTCGAGCTCGCGCGGCTGGTGGCCTGATGCCCAAGCATGCACACTGACACCCACCAGGCTGTCGGTGTACGAGGGGCTGGCCGGGTTGGTGATGCCCAGGTTGACGCGCACGACGTCCTTGCCAAAGCTCGCGCCTGCGCGCCCGCATGGCTTCAGTGCCGTACAGGCAGCACCAACAGAGCCGCCACAGCCTGCGCACAAGGGAAGCCTGCCGGCAGGAGCAGCAAGGGCTGCGTGGTTGGTCGCCTTGCCGCGGACAAGGCAGGTGCGATATGCAGCCACAACAGAGTCAGTCGTTATGTTGCACAACCGAGGCAGTGGCAGAGAGGCAACGCACCTGCTGTGGCGGGCGCCGGCGCCGGGGCGTTGGGGGCAGCCGGGACTTGCGGGCTGGGCGCCGCGCTGGCGGGCGCGAGCGCGCTGGCGCCCGGCGCGGGCGCGCCGGTGCTGGGCACAGGCACGCTGGCAGCCTGCAGGGGCTGACGAACAGGTAATGATATGGGATGTATGCATCCAGTGCGTGACATCATGCGTCGCTTCATAGTCCATCGCCTGGCCGCATCCTGATCAACATGCTTTCCCCCTGATCAAACACTTTGTAAGCAAGAGTGCACGCAGCCTTGGCAGGCATGCGTCAGCTTGGAACATGGCTAACATGACAGCCTAACACGAGGTCTGCGGGGGAGCCTTATTGAGTGTTAAGTGCGATACACGGTGTCTGCTCTCAGGCCGCTGTCAGGTCAAACCTGCGGCGCGGGCGCAGGCGCCAGAGGCGGCGCCGGCGGCGACGGCGGCAGCGCTGTCTGGATGGCGATTGCGCACACCAGCGGTTGGTCGGCCAGCGCCTTGAAGGCGATCACCATGCTGGACGCCTGAGCGGCCACCTGCGCGCCCGCCGCAGCGGCTGGCACGCCGCGTGCCAGCATATGCAGGCACGCGCGCAGGGTTGCGCGCATGTGGCACGTGGCGCGCCGTGAAGGTGGCCTGAGTCGCGCGGTGCTTGCCGCCCGCGGCCGCGAAGGGGTCGAAGCTGGCGAGCACGGTGGCCGCGTCGACCTGCACGCTGAACACGCGCGCGCCCGCCACCGTCCAGTAGACCTGTCAAATGCGGCCGCACGTCAGCGCTCGCGATAACGCACCTGTTTCACGTGCATGTGGGGCCGCAGACGTGGAGGAGCGCGCCTCCTGGGCGTAAATCGTGATTTGGTACCAGCCGCCCTTGGTCACGCCCGGGAACGTGCCCGCAAACGCGGTGCCTTGCAGGGCTGACTGGTACAGGATCGCGTCATCGGCGGGCACCACGTTGGCCACGGCCGCGGTGGATGCATAGGTGCTCACGCCCGCAGGGAAGTAGGCGGCCCAGCTGTTGGCCCACGTGAAGCCCTGGCCATGCGCAGCATAGGCTTACTTGCCGCAGACCCGCGCGCCTCGCGGCGCCCCAGCTAGAGAGCTCGGGCATGCGGCAGGGGCGGCATGCGCGGCGCGGCAGGCAGCAGGCGCGCGGGCCGCACCAGGCTGTCCGTGTAGTAAGGGCTGGCAGGGTTGACGATGCCGACGTTTACGCGCGCGACGTCTACCGGAGTGAAACTCGCCGCTGCGGCGCACCGCCCGTGTGCCACTTGTGCGCGCCGCTCAGGGCCGCTCGGGCCTGGCAGCAGCTTTGGGATGAACAGCACACCACAGAGAGGGCCTCTCCAAAGGCGCGGGCGGCGCACCGGGAGCAGGCGTGGGCGCCAAGGCAGACGCCGCGGGTGGGGCCACAGGCGGCGGCGCCGCTGGGGTCGGCGCGACCGCGGCGGGCGGCAGGGCCGGCGGCGCTGCGGGCGCGGGGCTCTGCGCGAGCGCGGGCGCAGCGACCGTGAGCGAGGGCGCTGGGCTGGCGGCGCGGGACGTGGGCGCTTGCGCTTGGGGTGCAGGCGCGGGCACTGGCACGGTGGCAGCTGGCATTGGCACGGGGGCTGCTGGCGACGCTGCAGGGCTGGCGAGGGGAGGCGCCGACGGCGCTCCGAGGCTGGCGCTCGGCGCGGGCGCGGGAACCAGGCTGAAAGCATTTGGGGCGGGCGCTTGCACCGTGGCAGCTGACGCGGGCGGCAGGGCAGCCGGGGGTGCGAGGCTGGACAGCGGCACGCCGGGCGCGGGCGCGGGCGCCAGCGCCGCAGCTGCTGGCGCAGGCACGGGAGTGGGCGGCGCAGCGAGCGGCGCGGGCGCGAGCGTTGTCGGGGGCGCAGCCGCTGGCGCTGCGGGCGCGGGTGTGGGCGCCGGTGCCGGGCTGGTCGTCGTCGGCGCCGACGTGGGCGCTAGCGCCGGGCTCGCCACAGCGGGCGCAGGCGAGCCTGCGCGCCACGGCATGCACTTATGGTTTGTATTGCGCAGGTACCTCTTGCGGCACGCCACTGGGAGCAGCTTGGCATACATTTGCATGCATAACATGTACTCGCCACCGCCATGCCTCGAACACCAAGCACGCACGGCGTTATGCGCCCGCCTAGCGCAAACACTCAGTGTCTTGGCCAGTGACGGGCAGTGCGGCGGCGGGGCGCGCCTGGGGCGGGCGCGGGCGCGGGTGTGGGCGCCGCGGCCAGGTAGACGGCCACGCCGCTGAGCAGCGCCTGGTCCTTGGTGTAGGTGAAGCTGATGGTGAGCTGGGAGCCGCCGGCCGCCGGCGCCGCCGCGGACGCCGTCTGCCGCGCCGCGCATGCCGGGTTGCTGTGCTGTGCGCGCAGTGTCCACAGCAGCCTGCATGCTGCGGCCAGGCAGTACAGCAGGCGTGCAGCATGCCCGGGCAAGCTGGCGCCGCCCCAGCATGCAGGGGTGCCTGCGCAAGGGACAGTCGGAGCGCTGCAGGCGGCGGGGCACGTTGCTCTTGCAAGTATCAGGGCGCGCCTGGGAGGCGACGCTGGTGGCGGTAAAGGGGGCCGTCGCGTTCGCGACGATGTCAAACGGCGCCGGCAGCGCGGGCGGCCCGCCGTTGAACGCCCAGGAGAAGCTGCGCGAGCCGGCCGCGGCCCAGAAGGTCTCACAGAAGTACAGCACGGCCATGAGCGGCGTGCCCGGCGCGACGCCGACCAGCGGCAGCACGGCCTTCAGCCAGTGCCCCTGGATCGAGGTCTGGTACAGCGGGTAGTCCGATGGCGCGGCACTTGCGATCGCGCGCGTGCTGACAGGCCCCTTGCCGCCGGTGGTGCCAAAGTAGAGAGCGTCATTCGCTGTGAAGACGTTGCCTGCAAGGTGCCACTCGGGTCAGGCTCAGACGAAGAGTTTATGATCTAATATAGCAAGACACAAGAAGTATGCTTGTCCGCGCCATGAGCGCCCGAGCAAGCACTGCCTCACCTGCGGCGTCTGTGAAGGCGGAGCCTCCAGCATTGATGGCCAGAAGGGCAGGCCGCGCGGCGCCGGGCGGGGCTGCGCAGCCGGGCAGTGAAGCATCAACGTCGCCGGCGCATTGGAAGTGTCAAGTCACGCTGTGCTGGCTTGCGGAAATTACAGGGCGTTGTCGTGGCGCACCTGTAATCACTGGGGCCTGCTGGAGCAAGCTGCGCTGCCCGCGAACGCGCTGGCTATCAGCGGCAGATGTGCCAAGCACGAGGCAAGCTGCAACTATGCACAGCAGAGCAGCAGCACGTCCTATGGTGGTGCCTGATCGAGCAGAGATAGATGGTGAGCAACTCATGGTGCAGAAATTGGTCTCCAACAAGGGTCCAACACGTCTCGTACGTCTCGTGCAATGCGGAATCGAGATGCAAGCATCGTAACCCCTTGAAAGGGGTCGGCCTCGGCGTTAGCAGGTAGGGGCCCAGGTGACCGGTCTCTCTTTCGCGGCATCATCAACAAACATGCTTTTAACCAGATACACGCTAGCACTGCTCCACACAGACACCTGCGCCTGCTTGTACCATGCTGAGAGTATGCTTGCGGGCAGGTCCTCTCATATACTTGCTGAGACTGTGCTGCCAGTGCAAAACAGTTTGCACGGCCCCAATGCCACCTCTTTCTGACAAATGCGTGGGTGACACTCTGAATGCAATTGCCACTTTCTCATTGGCGTGGTGTAGTGAAAAGCACATGTGCACTCATTGCATCAGCAGAGTGCGTACTGCGCTTGCACGCAGCACAAAGCTGCAGCCATACGTTGGACTGCGAGGAGCCCCTTGAGAGGACCAGGACACGATAGGACTCACATGCTTCTTTACATCATAAAATCAGGCGTGCACTGCATGCACAGCTAGTGTTCACCTCTGCCGTTCACTTGCCAAAACCCAACAGCAGCTGGCAGCAAGACAGAGCTGCTTCCCAGCGTAAAAAGATGGGCTACGGCAGTCGCGCTTCCCATGCAAGAGGCCGGCAGGGGGCCCTGTCGCCGCGCGTCAGGCCGGCTGGGCCGCGTGCAGGCGCGCCTCCAGCGCGGCAAATCTTGGCGTCCTTCAGCCGCAGCAGCTGCTCCAGCTTCCGCGTCTTGGCCTCCAGGATCTGCGCGCGGGCAGGCGCCCGCGCGTGGGTGTGGTGCTCGCAGGGGCCGACCCCCGCATGGCCTCCAGGATCTGAGCGCGGGCAGGCGCATGCGCGCGTGCGTGCAGTGCCCGCAAGGGCCGACCTCCGCATGGACCCAGGACGTCCGCGCGCTGCAGCGGTTGTGCAAAGAGCGAGCTCTGCGGCTTGAGCTCCAGTGCCTACCACAGCGTACTAAGGGCGGCTCAGTGTGCCTGCAGTATACAGTCAAGGCGCTACCGGCCTTGCTCATCGCCGCAGGTCTGCACATCGATGCGAGCAGTCGCTGGAGCTTGTTCACGGCATCCTGCCTCAGTCTGGAAATGACGTGGCAACTAGCCACCCTGCGTAGTGCGTCTGCGTGCATGGTCGCTGCTTTGCAAGGTACCCTCACATCACAGCATATCAAGCGCATGAGCGCACAGCCATGCTGCACCGGGCGAGCCGCGCCTCATTCAGCTCGCGCGTCTCGTGCAGCTCCAGCAGCGCATGGCGCAGCTCGTCGGCGGCCTGCGGGTCCGCGGGGCCGCCGGCCACGCCCGCGCCCGCCGCGCCGGCCCTGCCGCGCGCGCCGGCCGGCGCGCCGTCGCCGCCGCCGCGCAGCTGCTTCAGCAGCCGGCCGCCGCCGCCCGGGCGCAGCGTCACGCGCGCGGCGGCCGTCGCGGCGGCGGGCGGCGCCGCGCCGGCCGCAACGCCGGCGTCCGGGTCGCGCGCCGGGGCTTCAACTGGCGCGGTGCCGCACTGCAGGCAGGCCTGGCCCTGTGCGGGGCACGGCAGTGAGTCGCGCCGGAGCGCCAAGCGCACAGCAAGTGCTATTGGGCGCCGCCGTGCAGCGACAGACGTCCCGTCAGAGTGGCCTGGCGCCCGCGCAAGCCTGCCAGCTCGCCTGGCAGCCGCCCGGCCGGCAGCAAGCGCGTCGCCGGTAAACAGCACACCTGCGCAGCCGGCTCGTCGCCGGCCGCGCCGGCCGGCTCAGTCAGCTGGCGCTGCCGCTCGGCGTGCTCCGCGATGCGCGTGCGCACGAGCTTGAGCACGCGCTCGACCGCGCCCGGCTCGCACAGCGCGACCGCCTCGCACTCGGCCCGGGCCACCACAAAGCCCAGGCGCCGGAAGACGCGCGCGTTGAGCGTGCTCCAATTGTAGAGCTTCTGCGCCAGCCCGTGCGCGCCGCTGCCGGCCAGCGCGACTTGTCGTTGTGTTTGGGGTGCTTATCCAGGCCTTTTTGCGGGTCGAGGCTCGCGCAGGGGCGCCTGGTAGGGATAGTTCCACTGCGGCTGTGCCAATACAGCTGCACAGCATGCGCGTGGCAAAGTCTGGTTTTTGGTTAGCCAATGGCTGTTCTTGGGCATCTCGTGTGGTGACTACACAAGCTTGAGCAAGCTGCAGCCTGTCGCAGGCGTGGTGCTTGAAGTGCTTGCAGAGGTGTATATAACAAGATGCTGCACAGTGATGAGACGCACACGCTTGCTGCACACCTGTAGTTGTGCAACTCCACGAGCTTCGGAAAGTAGTGGTGCACCACCTCCGCGGTCAGCACTGCGAGCGCAGCGGCCTGTCAAGACTCCCCTGCTGCCACGCCCGGCGCGCGCCCCTCAGGAGGAGGCGCCGCACCTCCGTCCGCAAAGTCGCGCGCTATGCTGCGCTTTGGCCGCGACAGCGGTATGCTGTCGACCTGGCGCTCCGGGACGCGGATCAGGTCCTGTCTCGCCCAGCCTCTCTGACACAGCTCGGCGCTGCACCAGCAGCGCGGCGGGGCCGCACCCACGTGTACAGCGCCTGCAGCTCCTCCTCCTTACAGTCCATGCAAGCAGGCGCGCAGCATTCAGGCGCGCGGTTGACCTTCTTCAGGCTTTGCGCAACGCCGCAACAGGCTCGATGGCAACGTGGTAATCTGATAAGGGCGTCGGTGAAGGCCTGTTGATCGGTGGCACGGCTGTGAAGCAGAGGAGTGCACTAGGGTCTCCTGCCCAACCACCCAGCCAAGCACACCTGCTGAGGCAGCACCAGTCGACCGATGTGCAGACCCACTTTGCTCCGCCGCATCCCCATTTGTGTGCCACCAGTGCGGGCGCTGCACGCGGGCGCAATGGCCAGCTCCCCGGCACTCGGCACCATCAACGCCAGCGTCTGTGAGAACGGCCTGGGCATCATCAGCATCAACCGGCAGCGGGCACTGAACGCCATGAACCTCGGTGCGAGTGGCCCCTCGAACACCTGCTGCTTGCAAGCATGCGCTGTGCGCTGCACTGATTTTTTAAGGACGCCAGGCCCTGCTCTCTGACACGCCCTGCACGGCAGATATGGACGAGGCGTACCACGCCGCGCTGCGGGCCTTTGCTGGCGGGGCCGCGCGGGCCGTGCTCGTGGAGGGCCTGGGCGGCCGCGCGTTCTGCTCAGGCATGCGAAAACCCCAGCGCCGGACCCTGCGGCCTGACAGCAGTGCTGTGCTAAAGGCCTGGGCAGGCGGCTAAGGCTGCGCGCACGCAGGCGGCGATGTGAAGAGCGTGCGCGCCGCGGTCTTGGCCGACCCCTACCCTGACGCGCCGCCCCCGAGCCACCCTGCCGCCCGGGCGCGTGGCCACCTCTCGCCCTATCGCCTTCACCCTGTAGCCACCCCGAAGTAACAGCAATAAAAGCGAATACAGCAATAAGATGCGAGTGCTGGCTTCACATGACTCAGGAGCAGGAGTGTGGTGTACGGCGCGTCAAGGAGCGCCCCCCGCTGCATGACGTGCGACCCGGCAACCCGCTGTTGCGTGCCGAGCAGGCCCTCCCTGGTCGTGCTAGCTCATGGACGCCATGCTGCCCCCACGGCGCACATCCCGTCAGGCCATACACCCGCGGCCGTGCAGGTCTTCCAGGCGGAGTACAACCTGATGTGCGACATTGCCAGCTGCCCCGTGCCCTACGCGGCGCTGTGCGACGGCATCTGGATGGGCCTGGGCGTGGGCCTGGCAGTGCATGGCGACGTGCGCGCCTCTCCGTGAGCCTCGCCACTGCATGCCTTGCCTCGTGCGGCTCTGGGCGGGGCAGCATGTGGAGGGCCCTGGCATGGGGCACGCGGCGCGCGGCAGTACGCAGGCCACGTCCATGCCTCACACTCACCGCATGCTCTTCGGTGTGTCTTCATCAGCTCTTTGCGGCACTTGCAGTCCTGACAGCTGGACCGCAGCGAACGAGGCCACTTTGCTTGGCTGCCCCTGTATGCCTCAATGTTTGTGAAGCCCACCAGCCCGCAGTTGATGGCAGCAGCAGCTGCATTTGTCTCGTGGTTGCGGCATAGCCGCAAGGGCATAGGGGCACTTATGCCGCAGGTGCGCGTGGTCACGGAGGGTACCCTGTTTGCCATGCCCGAGTGTGCCATCGGCCTGTGGCCGGACGTCGGCTTTGCGCTGCCGGCCGCGCGCGCGCCCGGTGCGTGTTTCATAGCAAGGCTCATCCATGAGAGCCTTTTGCCGCCCATGACAGCACTGGTGTGACCTGTGTGGCCATTGTGCGCGACTTAAACCTGTGATCGTTCCCAGTTCTTTTTCGTAGAACGAGCCGCATGCGGGGTGGGTGCCGGCCTAGGGGTTTGCACATGCACCAGCCCTGTCCGCCTGGCCCCGCAGGCGCGCTGGGGCTGTACCTGGCGCTGACGGGCGCGCGCCTGACCAGCCCGGCCGACCTGCTGCATGCGCGCCTGGCCACGCACTACGTGCCGCGCGACGCGCTGCCGCGCCTGCGCGCCGCGCTGGCCGCCGTGCCGCTGCTCGCGCCGCGCCGCGCGCCGCAGGCCCCCGCGCCCGCGCCCGCTGCCGCGGCCGATGCCGGCGGCAGCGCCCGTGGGGCCGCCTTGGGTGCGATGATACGTCCTTATAAAACCAGGTCGGGCGCGGTCCGTTTGGGAGCCGGTGTGGATGGCCTTCTGCTGCAAACGTGCACAAGCAGTGCGCAAATTGATGCACTTCGACGCCAGGGCGTCTGCCGCTGACCGGTACGGCCTGCCCCCGCAGACTCTGCGGCCCCCGGAGGCCGAGGTGGGGCCACGTCTGCGGTAGACACCTTGGCTGCCGAAGGCTCTGCGGCCAGCGGGCCCGGCGGGGAGCCGGCACCGGCCGTCGGCGAAGCGGGGGCGGCGGGCGGCGCGGAGGCGGGCGCGCTGGAAGCGGTGAGGGCTGTTGTCGCCGAGTTCCAGGTGAGCAAGCACAGGTGCCATACACGTACCCTACCTTACCCTAAACATACCCCGTTTCAGGTGAACAGCCTTGTGCACATCGGTGTCCTGTGCCATACAGCCAAAGCCAAGCCAGGGCAGCCCATTGCAAGCCAGCCCAGCCCAAGCCCCGTGCTAGCTCTCCGCATCATCTGCGGTGCGCGTTGCCTCGCTCCAA